>Ga0315315_10002783_pt1 | contig 16008 bp, 14 predicted proteins | sample M140m3416metaG_FD_203699 | JGI IMG/M metagenome (GOLD analysis project Ga0315315, IMG submission 203699) | Ammonia-oxidizing marine archaeal communities from Monterey Bay, California, United States - M1 40m 3416 | ecosystem: Environmental > Aquatic > Marine > Intertidal zone | place: USA...
TTTGAGCCATTCTCACCAAAAATTTCAATAAAAGTTCCGACAGGACCAAAGCCTTTTGATAACACTAAGGAATAAACAAATATTCCACGACTGCTACTTTCACTGTTATTTTCAAAGTATTTATTATAACCTAAATTATAAGCTACTTGAACAGATTCAGATAAATCATGAGAAAACAATAACCTACTTAAAATACCTTCATTATTATAATCTCCAACGCCTAATGACAAATGTGTTAGTAAAGAAACTTTTGTTGATGAAGAGATTTTATTTAATAAATTAAACTTAGCTCCTATTTCAAGGTTACTAAGTTTAGTGCCAGGAGGGTTGTCAATTTCATCAAAACTTCTTACACTGATTAAGTTAGTATTTAATCTTAATTCAACACCTTTAAATGATCCAATCCGAAGTAATGTATTTAATGACCCTAAGTCGGAATCAAATGTCCAACCTGATTCGATCTGAGCGAAACCTTTGTTTAAAACATATGTGCCTTCAGTTTGGTCAGGTCTGTCTGTTGATATTTGTGAAAAGACAGATAAAGAAAAAAATAAAGTAAATACGTAGATATAAATTTTTAAGTTCAATTTGTAATATTAGTCCATTACTTCCAAAATCATATCAATTTCTACAGCAATATTTGAAGGAAGTGAACCCATACCAACTGCTGCACGTGTGTGTTTTCCTTTTTCACCAAATACTTCAACAATCAAATCTGAGCATCCATTTACAACTTTTGGATGATCAGTAAAATTTGAAGCTGCATTAACCATTCCTGTGACTTTAAGAACTCTTTTAACTTTTTTAAGGTCACCAACAGAAGCTTTAATTGTTGAAATTAAATTTATAGCTGTAATTCTGGCAGCCTCATAACCTTGTTCTATTGTTAAATCAGAACCTACTTTTCCTTTTATATAATTACCATCATTTTTGAGAGGACCTTTGCCGGAAATAAATAATAAATTTCCTGACCTCACACTATTAACATAGTTTGCAACTGGTGAAGATGGAGTTGATAATTCAATTCCTAATTCTTTTAGTTTTAATTCTGGATCATAATTAGAATCCGTTTTAGTATCAACTGGCTCACATGCAACCATGATTAATGAAATAATGAATATGTAAATAATTTTATTTGTTCTCATTTTACGACTATTTAGATTTTTCTAAGATGGATTTTATTCTTTTTGAAACAATAGTTTCTTGACCTGGAACCATCATCCATGTTGTGATTCCAACACTATTTTTATCCCCAACAGTCTGAATTGATGGATTACCTTCCTGAAGTTTTTTTCTTAATTCATTAGGTGAAATTTTAATTTTATTTTGATCCCAATTGATTCTAAGTGTAGGAACACAGTTTGCATAGGCAGGGACAGATATTTTTGTTTCTACATTACCAACGGACTTTGCTGCGTCTGAAATCATGTTTATTTGGTCTTCCCACATTTTCCATTCAGCATCATGGTCTCTATTTAAATATAGTTCCAGAGCTGCTAGCATGCCTAGGACCTCTTCTTTATTAACTTTCATTCCTCGTCCAATTGTTTCTCCTCTTGGTGGTGTATGTAGTCTTGCTGCTTCTATATATTTTTTCTTACCAAGTAGTAAGCCCGCACTTTGTGGACCTCTTAATCCTTTTCCACCTGAGAATGCAACCATATCAAATCCCATTTTGGTAAAACGAAATAAATTTTCAACTGGTGGTACATCAGCAGCACAATCAATAAATGTAGGTATACCGTGCTTTTTTCCTAGAGCAACAAATTCTTTCCATTTTATATCTCCTCTCCCGGTGTTGGCATTTAAAAACCATAACATAGCTGTCTTTTTATTGATTGCTTTTTCAAGATCTCTTGCTGTCTTTACTTTTACAACTTTAGCGCCAACATTAGTTAAAGCTTGCGCGTAACCAATTGTATGACTCTCTTGCATAATCACTTCATTTCTCATGCCCTTAGTATTTGGTAATTTTTTAACTTTTTCTTGATCTTTACCACACATAACACCAGCCATAGCAATACTCATTGCTCCAAAACATCCTGAAGAGACAGTGGCATACTCACAATCCAAAAGCTCCGCGATTCTCGCACCCACTTTATCTTGTAATTCATCTAAATTAACATACTGTAATGCACCATAATTAATAGCCTCAATTACTTCTTTTGGCATTAATGATCCTGTCATTGACGTATAAGTTCCTGCTGCATTAATAAAAGTTCTGATGCCTAATTCTTTAAAATAATCACGACTAAAATTAGGCGAAAGATTATTTAAACTATTGGTTGAAGCGGTCAGCTTTTCAGGCGATAAAAGAGCTCCAATAAGTGGGACTGAAATTATTGATTTTAGTGCTTTTCGTCTAGAGGACATAATATTTATTTTAATCTATTGATGCAATACAGTCAATTTCAACTAATGAATTCCCAGGAACTCCACCATATGTAGCAACAGTTGTCCTGACAGGTGGGTTAGCTCCAAATCTTCCTCGGTAAACTTCATTCATAGCATTATAATCAGCTAAATCAGCTAGATAAACATTGACTTTTAATACTTTATCCATTGAAGAACCATTTTTTTCAAGTTCTTTTTGAATTTCATTTAAAACGTGATCAGTATGTGCTTTAATATCGCCTTCAAAATGAGCTCCCTTCCCTGCTATATATAAGGTATTCCCATGTTTAACTGCACTTGAGAAGAGTGGATGTCTTTGATTATTAACAATCGTTCCAACAACATTTTTTTGTTTATCAGTTCTAGCACTAACAGTTGATAGGCCAAATAAACCTGCAAAGCCAATGCCTATTTTTTTTAGTGCTGATCTTCTTTTATTTGATTTTTTCATAATTTAATTTTTACCACATTCTTTTTTTAATTAATTCTTTGATTTGTTCTTTTGGAACAGGTAATTCATCAATCTTGTCCCTTATCCATTTTGAAAAATCTTTCTCAATCTCATCGGACCATTTGTTATCAATTTGACCTGGTGTGTAAACCCCCTCTTTTAATCGAGTGATCCCAAATAAATCTCTTAACCTAACTACTTCAGATGTTATTACAACCTGTTCCGCAAGAAATGATGGAATAAATATTACTCCCTCTTTTTTTGCCAATACTACATCACCTGGCATTACAGTTGCAGCACCGATTCTGATTGGGTAGTTTATACTCAAGAGCATAACTTCAGTTAAAAAAGATGGATGCCACCCCTTAACAAAAGCATTGAAGCCCTCTATTTCGGAAAGTCCTTCCAAATCCCTGCTAGATGCGTTAAAAACTACACCCGTTTTTGATTTTGCATATATTGAATTTCCTAAATTATCGCCTATTAATGTTCCGTCAACAATTTTTCCAAATCCATCTGCGACATATACATCATGTTCAACAAGACGGTCAATTGGCCAGGAATTTGTGTTTCCAATTTCACCATTTTTTACTCCTTCATTTTTAATATGATCTGAAACATCCGGTCTGTTAGGCATGTACTGTACTGTTAATGCTCTACCAACAAATGGAACATCATCATGTAAGGGTTCCCATCCACCTTCAAATTGATTGTGGTAACCTTCGTTTCTTAATACACCCCAAGCTTCTTCAATTGTTACACTTTTCATTCTCTCCAATATATTAGAGGCTACTTTAGGTCTACCATCTTCAAATCTTTCACCAACCCAACTACTTGTCAGTGATTTCATTTGTTCAACACTTAAGCCTTGTGAAAAGGAAAAGTTTACAAATAAACCGATTGTTAAAAAGAATAAAATATTGTTTTTTAAATTTTTCATTTTAATATTTTTTTGGTTCTTTATCTCTCCACCAAGTTGCTAATGAAGATCCTGAAATATTCATCCAAGGTCCAAAAATAGCTGGTGCAAGACCTACAGTTGATATCTTGCCCATTTCTAAAGCAATTCCAGTCGCTAATCCTCCATTTTGCATTCCTACTTCAAAAGCTATAGTTCTACAATCTTGTTCACTCATTCCAAAAATTTTACATCCCCAATAGCCAAAGACATATCCCATTAAGTTATGAATTATTGCTACAAGAATCAATAATGCTCCTATTGAAAGTAAATCATCACGACCTGCAGCGGTAATAATCATAATTATAAAACCGATACCTGCCATAGAAATAATAGGCATAGCCTTATCTAACCATTTTGCTTTTCCATGAAAAAAATAATTGAAAATTAGCCCTAATAAAACTGGTACAATTACAATCTTTAATATACTAGTCATCATTGCAATAAAATCAATTGGCACAAAAGAACCTGCTAATGTTTTCATTAAAAATGGTGTCATGATTGGGGCGAGTAAAGTCGCTACAGCTGTTAGAGTAACGGACAAAGCAATGTTAGCTTTTGCTAAATAAGCCATAACATTAGATGCCAATCCACTTGGTGATGAACCAATCAAGATTATTCCAGCAGCAATCTCTAAAGGAAAATTGAATAATGATGCTAATGAAAACCCAAGAATTGGCATAATGGTGAACTGACAAACCAATCCAATTAAGACTCCTTTGGGCATCTTAATAACACCATAGAAATCTTTAAAACTCATTGCTGTTCCCATACCAAACATAATAATTTGTAGTAGTGGAACAATTAATGTTTTAAATTCAAAACCATTGTTTTCAATAAAGTAATCAGGATAGTACATTGACATGGCAACTGCTGCAAATATCAAAACAGTAAACGTAAAGCCTTTAAATTTTTTTGTTTGATTAATTGCCAATGCTAAAAAAAGAAAAAAGAATATTGTACTAGGTCCGGTACTCGTGTTGTTGCCTGTTAATAACATATATAATGTTACAACAAGTGAAACTATTGATATAAAGAAAAATATTTTATTTAAAATTTTCATAATTATTCGTTCCAAAATTTATTAGAGATGCCATTTAAATCATAAACAATTTGACCATCTTTAATTGTTAGCTCACACTCAAGTTTTTTATCTCCTTTTATTTTTTTGTCTTTGGTATCTACAAAGCCAAATTCTCCAGTTCTTAAATTTAAAATAGTTAAATCTGCGACAGAGCCAACACTTAAATTTCCTAAATCATTTCTTTTAATAACCTTAGCAGCATCCCAAGTTGTTGCTGTTACAACCTCACTTAAATTTAAACCAATATTTAAAAATTTAGACATAACATTTAGTAAATCTTTCATGCCTCTATTCATACTTCCTGTATGAAGATCTGTGCTTATTGTATTTGGCTTTAACCCTTGAACTATAGCTGGTATTGCTTGAGAGAAAGCAAAGCTTCCACCACCATGACCAACATCAAAAATTATCCCTCTTTCTTGGGCTTTTTTTACAAAGGGAAAAAGCTTATTATTCCCATCAACTATTGACATTCTTCCTAAAACATTAGCATATGTATGGGTAAAAATATCACCTGGTCTTAGCTTATTTAGTAATAAACTATCTAATGGCATTAAAGGCTTACTTCCGCCAAAATCAATCATGATAGGGACATTTGAAATTTTACCTGCTTTAACAACCCTATCGACAGGAAGCCAGTTATAACCATTAAAATGAGCTAATTTTATGCCGACGATTTCTTTGGGATATTTTTTTACAATTTCAGCTGTCATCTCTGGACTCATATCTTCAATATTCTGTTCAACTGCTCCCCCTTGCATACCAAAACCAACAATATTTAAAAATGATAATACTCTTGTTTGTGATCTGTCAATTACTTGATTTTTAAAAACTTCGAAATTTCTCCAACCAGCCCCACCAACATCAACAATAGTTGTAATTCCAGAACGAAAAGAAAAACCATCGGGTGGTAATGCAGAAAAACTATTACTTAGATACCTGTCTGGAATTGTACCATGAAAATTATGACTGTGTATATCAATAAGGCCTGGTACTACAATTAGTCCAGAGGCATCAATAATTCTTTTAGCATCACCTTTGTTAATTTTCTTTTTGACTAAAACAATTTTATTTTTTGAAATAGCAATATCGTAGACGTCGTCAATTTTATTTTTTACATCAATGACATGTCCATTCTTAATTAGTAAATCATAATCTTGAGCTGAAATTGATAAACAAAAAAGAAGAAAAAAAACTAAAGTTTTTATGAATTTGATATTACTCATCATTATTATTTTTAAGTTGATTTGAACTTCTATATTTTTTTACTTCATCTGTTGTAATTTCAGAAGCTTCATTGCCGAAATTAGTTCTAATATAAGTTAAAACATCTGCTATTTGATCATCTTTTAAAAATTTATGATGAGGCATTACCCCGTCATAAATTAATCCATTTACTTCAATTTCCCCCTGAAGACCATTGATTAATAAATCAATTAATCTTTCCTTATCCCCAGTTACCCAGTCGGCACCAGCTAATGGAGGAAATCTAGCTGAATCCCCCTTTCCATCTGATTGATGACATGACACACAAAATGTATTATAGATACTCTGACCAGGAATATTATCATCTGATTTAATTATATCATTTACAATATGTGGGTCAGCAAAATGACTTAATAGTTTTCTGCTTTGCATTTTTTTTAGTTCCTTATTACCAAACTTTTTCTTATTTCCGGTAAAATTAATTTTCCAGATTCTACCCTTTCTACTATCAGCTATGAACATTGATCCGTTTTCGGAAAAAGCAATTCCCATCGGTCTATATTTTGCATCTCTAGTATTTACTATTGGATCAACTTGCGCAAACCCATCTGCAAATATTTCATATTCACCAATAGGTTTACCATCTTTAAATGGTACAAATCCTACAAAATATCCTGATTGAGGGTATGGAGCTCTATTAGTGGAGCCATGAAAAGCAACAAAAGCCCCATTTTTATATCTTTCAGGGAAACCATCTCCATCATAAAAGACTAAATCATTTGGTGCCCAATGACCTGGAAATCCAATTATTGGATCTTTAAATTGATCACATCTACCTATAATTTTTCCATCACCACCATACTCAGGTGCTAAAACTTTTTTGTTTTGAATTTGATCATAATAACAATAAGGCCAACCAAAATTATCACCCATTTCTATTTCAACAAATTCTTCAGATGGTAATAGTGCACTTTGCCATTTACTAAAATGATTTGGCCACAGCCTAGCTAAATCATCTCTCCCATGAATAACAGCATAAAGTTTTTTATTTGATTTATTCCAATCCATTGCAACTATGCTTCTAAGACCTGTTGCAAATAATTGCCCATCTTCTTGAGTTTGGTTCAATTTATCAGCTTTAAATTTCCATATTCCTCCGTGTCTCAATAAATCTGGACAAGGATCTCTTCCGGGTGCTAATGGGGTTCTTTTAGGATCTTGACATGCATTGTTTGGTGATCCAAAAGGAACATATATAAATCCTTTATCATCAAAAGCAATTGGTTTTGCAATGTGTTCATGAGAACCATGTTCATGATCATCAATTACTATAATTTCTGGTTTTGAATTTGGAATAAGATTATTATCGTCTAATTTAACTCGGTAAACAGTTAGTTGTGAACTGTAATATAAATAGCCTTGGTATATTCTTGAGCCAGTTGAATATGAACCTCTTTGAGGATTATGATATTGTCCAAATTTTATAATTGAGTCTGCATAACCATCATTATTATTGTCCCTAACAGCTGCCAGTACACCATCATCACTTTGTCTTCTAAACTTAACAAATAAATCTCCATTTTTATTTACAGCCATATGTCTAACAGTCTCAGCAATACTGTCAACATAAACAGTTGAAATAAATCCATCAGGGAGATTGAGTTCTGTTGTATTACTACTTTGATTACATGATGAAAAAAATAAAATGAATATTAACAATGAAATTGTTGTAAAGGATTGTAATTTCTTAAATTTAATAAACACAGAAATAAATATTATTTATTTAAATTACGAAAAAATGAAGAATTATCTCAGTACGAATTTAATGTTAGCGGCTATTTTAATAGTTAGTTTTTCATGTAAAAATAACGAGGTTCTTTATGAAGCTAATGACTATGTATATGTAGGCGAATTTACTAGAGGATTGGAGGGTCCTGCTGTTGACAAATATGGAAACCTTTATTTTGTTAATCCATACAAAAATGGTTCAATTGGTAAAGTTGATACAAATGGAAACTTTACTGTTTTTATAGATCAACTTCCAAATAATAGTGTGGCTAATGGGATTCGGTTTGGAAAAAATCAAGAGATGTTTCTTGCAGATTATACTGGTCATAATGTTTTGATTATTGAAAAAGATGAAAAAATTGCTAGCATTTATGCTAACGATTCAACTATCAATCAACCTAATGATTTAGCCATATGCTGTAATAATTTATTATTTGCTTCAGATCCAAGTTGGAAAACTAAAAGCGGTAATCTATTAAAGATAAAAGATGGTGAAATTACCTATCTAGAAAAGGATATGGGAACAACTAATGGAATTGAAGTTAGTCCAGATGAAACTAAATTATATGTTAATGAAAGTGTTCAAAAAAACATATGGGTTTATGACCTCGATTCTGATGGTAATATTTCAAACAAGAAATTATTTTACTCATTTGAAGATTATGGATTAGATGGAATGAGATGTGATAATCAGGGAAATTTATATGTTACAAGACATGGTAAAGGAACTATTGTAAAATTATCAAGTGAAGGAAAACTATTGAGAGAAATAAGATTAAAGGGGGGGAAACCTTCAAACCTTGCGTTTGGCGGGAAAGATGGAAAAACCATATATGTAACATTACAAGACAGAGGGTATATTGAAAGTTTTAGAGTTGAAAATGCTGGTAGAACATTTAATCAATCCCTTTTGGGTTCTCTAAATTACATTGTAACTAGTGCTACCTCACCTTCACCCACTTATGATTAAAAAAAAATTTCTATTTATTTTTTTTATTTTTTTATCGTGTGATGTTTCCAGTGAAAAAATCTTGATTCACAATGTTAATGTAATTGACCCATTAGATGGAATTTCCAAAAACACTAATGTTGAAATTTCAAATAATAAAATTTCAAGTGTTGGTAAAAAAACTTCAATTTTTTATTCAAAAAAAATTGATGGTAGTGGTAAATACTTAATTCCAGGATTATGGGATAGTCATGTTCACCTTTATTTTGATCAAGAATTAGCGAAAGATATGCCAGCTCTTTTTTTAAAATTTGGTATTACTAGTATTAGGGATACTGGAGGAGATTTTAATTTTTTGGATAGTATAAAAAAGCTTTCACAAAAATATCCTAAAAGCTATCCTCGCCTAAAAATATCAGGACCACTAATTGACGGAAAATTTAATGTTTATAATGGTGAAAGGCTTCCAAATCTTTCAGTAAAGACAGAAAATGTTAAAGAAACTGAAAGTGTTGTCAATAAACTAATTGCAAGTGGAGCTGACTTCTTAAAAGCTTACGAAATGTTATCACCTGAGCAATTTGAAATTATAATGAAAATTGCAAAAAAGAAAAAAATAAATGTAACAGGACATATCCCATTAAGTATGGATATTGAAACAGCTTCAAATCTAGGTTTAAATAGTCTAGAACATATAAAAAACTTGGAATTATGGGCTACAAAAGACAAAAATGAACTTTTGAAAGTTAGAAGAGGTATGATGAAAAACACAAGAAATTTGAGTGGTTTGAGCCTAAGGGGAATGATTCATAATACTCAAAAAAATTATGCAATTAATAACTTGGATAAAAATGAAACTATAAAAATATATGAAGCTTTAGCTAAAAATAATACATGGCAAATTCCTACAATTTCAATTTATAAAGTTCCTATTTATAAAATATTTAAAAATGATTATTGGATTGAAAAGTTAAAATACCTTCCAGAAAAAACTCGTAAAATCTGGGAAGAAAGAATTAACTTTTCAAATAGGAATATAAATCCAAAACAAAAAGATTTTTCAGACTGGGTACAAAGAACCACAAAAGAGATGCATGATTATGGCATTGAGTTTATGGCAGGGACCGATACTCCTCTAGGATTTTTAATTCCAGGTTTTAGTTTACACATTGAGTTGGAATTATTGGTTGAAAGCGGAATGAGTGAACTGGATGCTATAAAGTCAGCTACAATTAATCCCTCAAGGTACTTTAAAATGGAAAATTATCTTGGCTTGATCAAGAAGGGGTATATAGCAGATTTGATTTTACTTGAGACTAATCCGCTTGAAAATATAAAAAACACATTGGATATATCTTTAGTTGTAAAGGATGGTAAGGTGTATGAAGATCCTTTAAAAACAGATTGATTAACCAAGAGCAACATCAAGGCTCATCATAACAATGAATCCTGCTATTAGACCCATCGTAGCCAAGTCGGTATTACCACCTCTTTGACTCTCAGGAATAACTTCTTCTACAACAATGAAAATCATAGCTCCTGCAGCAAATGATAATGCGTATGGAAGAATAGGCCATACAAATATTACTAATGCAGCTCCAAGAACAGCAAAAATTGGCTCAACAATTGCTGATAATTGTCCCCAAACCCATGATTTAGTTCTACTAAAACCTGCTCGTCTAACAGGCATAGAAACTGCAAAACCTTCCGGAAAATTTTGAATTCCAATACCAATACCCAAAGCAACAGCCGCACCTAATGAATAAACATTAGCAAATTCTGGGATAACTAATGCGCCAAATGCAACACCAACAGCCAGACCCTCTGGAATATTATGAATTGCGATGGCCAATACCAGCAAAGAAGTTTTTTTGAGATCGGTTTTGGGTCCTTCAACCTCATCCATTTTTCCAAAAATATGTAAGTGTGGAATAGTCTTATCAATTAAAAACATAAATAAAGCACCAATAAAAAAACCAATAGCTGGAGGGAGAAACGATGGTAGGTTTGATTGTCCCAATTCATTCTGAACTTCAACAGCATCAATCGCTGGAGCTATCAAAGACCAAAAACTTGCAGCAATCATTACTCCTCCAGTAAATCCTAGCGCCATATCAAGAGCTTTTCTATTTGAATTTTTAAATAAAAAAACTAATCCTGCTCCAATTGCAGTCATTACCCAAGTAAATAGGCCAGCATAAAGTGCTTGCATAATAGGGCTTGTTTGAGATTGAAAAAAATCGAGTATAAATTCCATTATTATAATTTTAAGAAACCTTCATTTTTCTGAAAGCTATTTCTAAATTCACAGGGGTAAATATATAAATTAAAAATTTCTTAGAATGAGGTTATTGCAAATCAATAATAAGTTATCAGTTTCTTCATTTTGAATACTTAAACTTTTAATTGATGTGATTGCCTTTGTAGAATATTCCTCAGACAAAAATTTTGTTTTTGTGTTGACCTCATTATCTTGATATAATGTCATGATTTTTTCAATTTTAACATCATCTTCAATGTCTTCGGTTTCATAAATTTCATCTATGATTTTTGAATTTTGAGGTGTACTAGATTCTTTAAAAATATGATAAAGGACTGTTTTTTTCCTCTTTATTATATCTCCTCCAATTTTCTTACCAATTAGATTTTTATCACCAAATAAGTCTAAATAATCATCTTGAATCTGAAATGCTAATCCTAGGTTAATTCCTATATCGTATAATAATTCTAAATCACTTTCAGAAGCTTTATTTATAATACCACCCATTTTTAATGAAGAGCCTAATAAAACAGCTGTCTTGTATTTAATCATCATTAAATAATCTGAAAATTTAATCCGTATTTGATTTTCAAATTCAACATCAAGCTGTTGTCCTTCACATACTTTTAATGCAGTATCATTAAAAATTTTAATTAATTTTTTTTGAATATCAGATTCATAATGTTCCAAACTTTTATAGGCAAGTATTTGCATAGCATCTCCTGACAAAATAGCTTGATTCAAGTTCCATTTGACATGTACCGTTTCATTACCTCTTCTAATTTTTGAAGAATCCATTATATCATCGTGAATCAATGTAAAGTTGTGAAAAACTTCATTAGCAAGAGAGGCTGGTAATGCATGTTTTAAATCTTTATTATACAAACCACTTGCAATTAAAGTAAGTAAAGGACGAACTTTTTTAGATGGTAATTTTAAAAAATACTTAATTGGCTTATAAACTGAGTTATCATTTAAATCATCAATAAAATTATTAATGTAATCATCAAATAACTTTATATGGGCTTTTGGACCTATCATTATATAAATGCTAAAATACATTATATAAATATTAAAAGGTAAATTAGATGTTTAGAAACTAAAAGAACTTACTTAATTTTATAGTTTCTTTTTGATATTTTTAAAATATGTATAGAGATCACAATTGTGGGGAACTTAGAATTTCCGATGTTGGTAAAACTGTAAAGCTTTCGGGCTGGGTTCAGAAAATAAGAAACAAAGGATTTCTAATTTGGATTGATCTTAGAGATAGATACGGAATCACACAATTAATTATAAATTCTGAAAAAAGTTCTAAAAAAGTAATCGATTCAGTAAAAGATATTGGTAGAGAATTTGTTATTCAAGTTGATGGAGAAGTAATAAAAAGGCAGTCTATTAATAAAAATATTTCAACTGGTGAAATTGAAATATTGGTGTCTGAAATAAATATTTTAAATGCATCTAAACTTCCTCCGTTTACAATTGAAAATGAAACTGACGGAGGAGAAGAATTGAGAATGAAATATAGGTATTTAGACCTAAGACGAAATATACTTAAGGAAAATATAATTTTTAGAAATGAACTAACTTTTCAGGTTCGAAAATATTTAAAAGAACATGGATTTATTGATATTGAAACACCTTACTTAATTAAATCAACACCTGAGGGTGCTAGAGATTTTGTAGTTCCATCAAGAATAAATCATGGTGAGTTTTATGCCCTTCCCCAATCACCTCAAACATTTAAACAGCTACTAATGGTCTCAGGCTTTGACAAATATGTTCAAATTGTAAAGTGTTTTAGAGATGAAGATTTAAGAGCTGATAGACAACCAGAATTTACTCAAATTGATTGCGAAATGTCATTTGTTAATCAAGAAGATGTTCTAAATACTTTTGAAGGTTTAGTACAAAATTTATTCAAAGTATGCATTGGGGCTTCATTGGAAAAATTTGATCGCATTTCTTATGTTGATGCAATAGAACTTTATGGTTCAGATAAACCTGATACAAGATTTGAAATGCAGTTTATAGCTCTTTCTGAAAAGGCTAAAGGAAGTGGTTTTAAAATTTTTGATTCAAGCGAATCTATTTATGGTTTTAACATTGAAAATGGAGAATCCTTGTCAAGAAAAGAGATTGATTATTATACTGACTGGGTGAGAAGACCTCAAATAGGTGCACTCGGTTTGATTTGGATAAAACACAATCAGGATGGGACTATCAAATCTTCAATTGATAAATTTTTTAATGAAGAGCAACTAAAATCAATGACAGGTTCTAAAGCAGGTGATCTAACTTTTATAATTTCAGGAGATAAGAAAAAAACATTGACGCAGCTTGGTGCCTTAAGGGTACATGTCGCAGAAAAACTTGGTTTGAGAGATAAAAATAAATTTAATGCATTGTGGGTAACTGACTTTCCTATGTTTGAATGGGATGAAGATTCTAAAAGGTATCATGCAATGCATCACCCATTTACATCACCAGTTGAAAATAAAATTGGTGAAGATCCAGGGTCAACACTAGCCAATGCTTATGACCTAGTAATCAATGGTAATGAAATAGGTGGTGGATCAATAAGGATTCATGATCAAAAACTTCAAGAAGAAGTTTTTTCAATTTTAGGGTTTTCAAAAAAAGAAGCTTTTGAACAATTTGGGTTTTTATTAGAAGCGTTTAATTATGGTGCCCCTCCACATGGTGGAATTGCATTTGGATTAGACAGGCTAGCTGCTGTGATGAAGGGTGAAGAATCAATTAGAGATTATATAGCATTTCCTAAAAACAATAGTGGTCGTGACGTTATGATTGATAGTCCTTCTAAAATTGATACAAATCAATTGGATGATTTAAATATTAAGCTCAAGTAATTGATAATTAGAATTCTTCTTTACATAATTTTTATTCTTGATCTTGCACTCCTATTTTTTGGTTTGTTCAAAAAAAATACAAACATAGAATTAGGGGAAAAATTAATTGGTAGCAGCGTTCTTATCTTTTGCTTTTTATTATTACCTATTTTCCTTTATCACAGATATCGCAAAAGAAATTTAGAGGACTATATGTATAAGGACTAAAGTTTTTTAAGTTTTCTTTTTTTTATAAAAAAAGCATCAATTAGTAGTTTACATTCATTTGACAGAACTCCAAATGTAACTTTTGTTTTGGGGTGTAATGTGGTTTTTAATTTTCTGTATCCCCTGTGAGGATCACTGGCACCAAAAACAAGTCTTGTTAATTGAGCCCAATACATAGCTCCTGCACACATTTGACATGGCTCCAGGGTTACATATAATGTACAATCCTTTAAATATTTTCCACCCAAATAATTTGCTGCAGATGTAATCGCTTGCATTTCAGCGTGAGCAGTTACGTCATTTAACATTTCTGTTAGATTGTGAGCTCTAGCAATAATTTTATCATTTGATACAATTACAGCTCCAACAGGGACTTCATCTTTTTCAAATGCATACTTTGCCTCTGCAATTGCTTTATTCATGAAAAAAATATCTTTTTCTTTTTGATTCATTAGCTTAATTTTTTGTACCATTCAAGTGCTAATCCATCCGTTAAACTGGCTATAAAACAACTTACATCCAAAAGACTAGAATATAAGTCAGTATCTTTATTTAGATATTCTTTTGGTATACACTCAAGAGCTAATTCATCAAAGGCATTAACCTTATCATCTCTCCAATTTATAACTGAACTTGTAAAGGTTTTTAGAAGAAAATTTAAAACCTTATATCCTGTAAGTTCTTTTTCAATTACTTCTTTAGATTTATAAACTTTTTGAACACTAATATCAATGATATCATCCATTTGAGCTTTAAAATTACTAGTTGACATTAAAGATTTTTCAAATGAACCATCTAAAATTTTATCCTCATTTTCTATATATATTCTAACTGCTTCATTGATTAAAGTATTAATTGCGAGTGCTCTTAAGTATGCAATTCTTTGAGACTTTAATCCCATTTTGGAGTACTTTTCTTTATCTATTGTATCCTTAACTAATTTTATCAAATACTCTAAAGCGTATTCCTCAGGAATCCAATCTAAATTTATTCCATCCTCAAAATCAATTAGAGTATAACAAATATCATCAGCAGCTTCAACTAAAAATGCCAATGGGTGACGGTTATAATTTGAATCTCCAACTTTTAGCCCAAGCTCACTTGCAACTTCATCAAAAAAATCATACTGATTTGAAAAGAACCCGTACTTTTTATCTTTAATGTTTTTGGTTTGCTGGTGAGGTAAGGAAGCTTTTGGGTATTTTGTGAACGCTCCTAAGGTTGCATAACTTAATCTCAAGCCACCTGGCGAACCAATCTTACTTTCTGTTAAAATTTTAAATCCATTTGCATTTCCCTCAAAATTACATAAGTCATTATACTGAACTTTTGTTAACTCACCTTTATATTTTTGTCCATCTCCTATTTTAAAAAAGTCTCCAATTGAAGATTCTCCACTATGTCCAAAAGGAGGATTACCTATGTCATGTGCTAAACAAGCGGCTGCTACAATACTTCCAAAATCATTTACTTGAAAACCATGTGTTTGATTTAAATAAGGATATTTATTTAATATGTGTTGTCCTACTCTTCGCCCTAAACTTCTTCCAACTACAGAAACCTCTAAACTGTGTGTTAGTCTAGTATGGACAAAACTGGTTTTTGAAAATGGTACAACTTGTGTTTTATCTTGAAGTGTTCTAAAAAATGAAGAAAAAATAATTCTATCATAATCAACATCAAAACCCACCCTAGTCTCATCTTGTTCAGACCTTAATCTTTTAAGGCTATCACCATGTCTTTTTAATGATAAAAGATTTTCCCATTTCATATATGCAATTTAAATATTTTTATAATTTGACTTTCATCAATCTAGCGCTTGAACTATTGCTTTC
>Ga0315315_10002786_pt1 | contig 15990 bp, 15 predicted proteins | sample M140m3416metaG_FD_203699 | JGI IMG/M metagenome (GOLD analysis project Ga0315315, IMG submission 203699) | Ammonia-oxidizing marine archaeal communities from Monterey Bay, California, United States - M1 40m 3416 | ecosystem: Environmental > Aquatic > Marine > Intertidal zone | place: USA...
TTGTGTGATATGATCCTTTTAGACACGATCATATTGACGCCCGGCGGACTCCAGTTCTTGCGGGTGTTGTGTGACTAACGGATACATCCCGCGACTTATGTTCAGAGGGTGAAGTTCACCGAATTCATTAATAATAATCATTATGAGATCTTACTCAATGCCAAGATTACCAAATCTATAGCTGAATCCTACCAGGGAAAAAGGGTTGAGGTGCAACTGTAAAGCGTGGACAGCAACTCGCGTGGTTTTACTTAGACAGGTAGTTTTTCCGGCTATGACGCGCGTCAAGTCTACGCGGTGTGTCAACGAATTTCCTAAACTCATTATTTAATTAGAGAGAATCTCAACGAGTTAAGAGAAACATGTCGCAGGTTAGATTGTTAGCATATAGTAAAATCATATTGCGCATCACCTATCCAAGAAATAGCTAGCTCAAGTCCCTTAAAGATCTTGCCGATCATGCGCCTCCGCGGATGAATGAGATCCAATCTCTCTGGCAGGCTTTCCACCCTTTATGTTCACCCCACTTGGATTCCAAGTGCAAATTGGAGCATTCTCGGCCCATACGGTGCTGTATATTCCTGGTACAAAATATTCAATAAAAGCGAGTTCGTTATCACTATCATTAATGATGAAGTGTCGTTCGTTATCATAAATATAAATTGTATCTCCAGCTTGCACTCTATGCGGTACCTCGTTGAGATGAAAAACTGCAGAGCCCCGCAGTATAACTTGAAAATGTTCTGCGCCTTCATGGTGGTGGTTCGCGGCTTCAGTTCCTGGAGGATATATGATCATCTCCCCTTTGGCAGCTTTGGTCCCCGAAAGTTGAGGGGTAAGCATATATATACGCTTTCTCGCATCGAACTCCGAATTTAGCAGTGGTTCTTCGGTCCAGTTTGTGCATCGCAAGGTGAGACCATTGGGGTCCCAATTTTTATCAAAGCGCTCAGCGTTTTTAATTTCCGAGCGAAAGATAATTGCTCCTTTCTGACTTGTAACTTGAGCAGAAACTCCAGGGGGCAGGAGTATAAAGTGATCAGGAGTTAAAATTTTATTTCCCTGATCCGTCTCAATTTTAGCTTCGCCTGTGAGTATATGTGCCCACGAAAGGTCGGTATCAGCGACGCTAAAATCGATCTTTCCGCCGGCAGGTATATGCCACCGTGCAGTCTCGACATTATCTGACTTCACACGATCAGATGTTATAAGTCTCTGAATGCTGGCGCCATTTTTAAGAATTTCTCGCGGAACATCTTTTTCGTTAAAAATAACAGCCATGGCTATTCCTTCCCAAAATATTCCAAATTAGACATTATTAGCTGGCGCTACTGCAATAATATCTATTTCAATTCGTGATCCTGGTGCGCTGAGGTTGTTAACGCAAAGCATCGTGCTTGCTGGCTTCCAGTCACCAAAATACTCACCGACAACTTCGTGCATCGCATCTGCTTCGCGTATATCTGTTAGGAATTTTGTTATTTTTACTACATTACGCCAAGTTAAATTGCATTTATCGAGGGACAGCTTTATGTCGTCCATAGCACGACGTGTCTGTATTCGGATGTCATCAGGGAGGATGTGCTCCTCATGAATGTGTGGATGCGAGTGATAGAGTGGGAGGGCTGTTGACCCTGAGACAAATAATATATCTGCACCACCTTGAACCCTTATTGATGGTGAGTATGGCAGTTTGTCAGCTTGTGTAGGATCAGGGTGTATGGGTTCAATTTTCATTATCTTTTCTCTGATCAGTTTAACGAGTAGAGTTTATGGGAGTAGATACCGTCTTCTCAGTTCTGCTTTTATCCGATAAAAAACCCCCCCATTTGACGTTCAAAATCGAATGGGGGGGTAATAATTTATACGGTTTAGTAGCTAGCTCATTCCGGCTGTTTTTGGAAGCCACATTACAACATCAGGGAATACACAAATAACAGCAACAAGTAGTAATGTTACAATGAAGTAAGGAGCAACTCCTCTAAAGATTTTCGGAAGAGGTACATCAGGAGCCATTTTGGCCATGACATAGACATTTATCCCAACTGGTGGAGTTATAAGAGCCAATTCGGACATGATCACCGAATAAATTCCATACCAAACTGGGTTGTATCCAAGTCCCAAAATAATTGGAAATGTAAACGGAATTGTCAGAATTAGCATTCCCCAGACATCAAGAACCATTCCAAGTAGAATAAATATTAAGCTTAATCCGAGCATAACTGTTAAAGCACTAAAATCTTGAATTTCCATCCACTCTATTAGACCTTGTGTCAACCCGGTCATCACAACGAATTTCCCCATCATATGACCACCGCAGATGATGACAAATATCATACCGGAGGTTTGCATGGATTTAAGAAAACACGTTTTAAGGGTGGACCAGCTTAGCCTTTTCATTGCTATAGCTATTACAAGAAGGCAAAAAACACCGACACCCGCGGCTTCTGTGGGCGTAAATGCTCCACTGTAGATGCCGCCGATTACGACTAGAAATGTCAAAAATATAGGTGCCATCTTCGATAGAGATGAGAACTTTTCCCTACATGTAAATTTCTCGCCTATAGGCCCTAATTCGGGTTTTATTTTACAAATGATCGCAATGGTTAAAGCATACCCAACGGTCATTAATATTCCCGGGATAATGCCCGCAATAAAGAGGGCCCCGATCGATGTTTCTGTTAAAATGCCATATCCGATAAGAATAATGCTCGGAGGGATAAGAATACCCAATGTGCCCGCGGCGCTAATGCAGCCCGTGGCTAGTGCGTCATCGTATTTATACTTTCGCATTGCCGGTATGCACATTGGGCCCATTGTAGCAACGGCGGTTACACTTCCGCCTGATACGGCACCAAAACCTGCACAAGCAACAACCGAAGATATTGCTAGTCCACCTGGTAGACGTCCGAGCCATCGGTATACGCATTCATAAAGATCGTAGGCGATGTTGGTTCGTTGAACCAGCTGACCCATCATAAAATACAGCGGCACAGCAACCATAACAAAGTTTGCACCAACGTCGGTGAATGTTACGGCAATTTGAGTTTCCGCATGAGTAGGACCACCTACTATGAACAGCCCGACAGCTGCTGTGACGAGCATTGCGAATGCGATTGGAACGCCAAGGACAATAAGCCCGAGCATGCCCGCAAAACCAAGTATTCCTATTAGGCTGGGGTCCATTAGATCAATCCTCGAAAATGTTACTTTCGACGTGCGTAAACGCGTCAGTTTTTATAAACACAGCCACAATTCGGAGTGCGTAGTAAGCAAGCAGGATCACGCTGATTATAAACATTGTTCCGGTCCACGCCCAATATGGGAGGGACAAGTATTCTGTAACGCGCCCAAGCTCATAGTCGAACCAGAATTCTTCCCAACCGTGGCGGGCTAGGAGGAAGTATATAAATATTCCAGATGCACAGTAAAACAGCGATAAAAGTTTTTGTGAATATGGGTTCACAGCACCGATCAGAAGTTCCATCCGAACGTGTCCATGGGTCCTTGTGCATTCAGGAATAGCAAATAAGAACACAAGTAAGAGACCCCATTCGGTAAACTCAAGGCCCCAAATAAATGGGCTATTGAATATGTACCGAAGTCCAACATCTAGAATAACTACGATAGAGATAAGCGGTAAAATAATTAAACCGCCAATTCTGTCTAAAAATCCGGTTAATCTAGTTAAGTTTTTTTCTATCGCTTCCATAGTTTTTCCCTATTTGGCCGGCCAGATTGACGTCTGGCCGGCCATATTATCAGGATCATTTCTGAAGGAGACGTTTAGTACATTCCCTGCGCGGGATTGCTTGCCGTTTCGTCCATAACGTCGTTCGCTGACATAGCGGCATATTTTGCAGCATGCTTCTTAACGTCAGCTATGAATTGCGCTGCAGGCAGCCCTTTTTTCTCATTATCTGCAATAAACTTTGCCTCGATCGGCGCTACAGCAGCTTTCCAACGGTCAAGCTCGGCAGGATCCATGTCGATGACCTTGGTCTGTCCCATACCAACCATTTTATCAAGATTCTTCTTGTCATATAGATCGTAGAATCCTGCACCCTCGGCAACTGCCATTTGACGCGCCCAGTTGTTGAAAACAACTTTGAGGTCAGCAGGTAGTTTGTTGTGCCAATCGGCGCTCAAGCAATATTCGATGGTGAGAAGGTTAAAGCCGTTGGTAGTGCGATATTTTGTTACTTCATGCGTTTTGAAAATCAACGCAATAGCATCGCTGAAATGTATACCATCAAGGGTGCCGCGCTGCATGGCGGTATAGGAATCAGCCCCCGGCATTGATACTTGGGTAGCACCGATAGCCCCAATAATTTGGGAGTGAATTCCACCACCTGCGCGGATTTTCATACCCTTGGCATCGGCAAGAGTGCGGACCGGTTTGTTTGTCCACAAATGGTACGGGCTAGTATGGGCGACCCTGGCAATTTTTACTTTAAATCGCTCGTGCTCTTTTTTTAGATATTTTGCGTATAGGTTCTCGGCCGTGATAACGGCTTCATGTGAATTGTTGAACAGGAACGGAAGGCCGAGCCCATGCACCATATTATAGTCTTTTGCGGTATATAGTGAAAAGCATGGAGCATAATCGGAGAGGCCTGTCCGCGTAGCTTTTCGGCCTTCCTTGACCCCGTGGACCGTCTTTGACCAAGTATCCTTTACTTTGATCTTGCCTCCAGACATGCGCTCCAAATTATCAAAGCCCTTTCTTTGGAGTTTTGCGATTCCTGCAACTGCTGGAAGATGGCTAGAACTCAAAAGCTCTATTACGGGACCATCGTAGGATACCTTAGCTGATCCATATTTACCTTTTCCGATAAACCAATCGGTTGCGTTGCTAAGCAGCTTATCGGCTTCTGCTGCGTTGCTTCCTGTTGGGCCTGCGATCGCAGAGCCTGCTGTAAGTATACTTAACCCTGCCACAACAGCAGTTGTTGCAATGTATTTTTTCTTCATAGTTTCCTCCTGATTTGAACACTTAGCTTGTTAGCTTGTTAGCTTGTTAGCTTGGGTAGGTTTATTTACTGTAAAGGTCAAAAAGCCTTAGTCAAAACTTCTTTTACTTGATTGCGAGCGGATTGACCGGAGAGCCAACCGCGCCTGTGATCGGCAGCGCCGGTGCCACGAACATGAATTCATAAACTTTGTCTTCGGCGCAATCGTCGGCGATATCTTTGAGATAGAAGATTTCACCCATTGTCAGCCCCATGATCGGAATAGCGATCCAGTGCCAAGGCTGGTTGATGTTCTCGTCGGTTTCGCACGGGCGCACTTCGTTGCCCCAAGTATCTGAGGCATAACCGGCAATCTCCTTTTCGAAGATCCAGTCAAGGGTTTCGAAGGCCATGCCCGCGGCATCTCCACCGGCATATCCGTCCCAGCTGCCATCGTTCAGGCAGCGTTCCATCATGCCCGTGCGCAGCACCACATAGTCTCCCTTGCGGACTTCGACGCCCTGCTCTTCGCAGGCTTCGTCCAAATCCTTGCAGGTGATCGGGTAGCCGTCTTCGAGGCATTCGATGCCCTTAACGCGCGGAATGTCTAAGAAGACACCACGACCGGTCATCTTGTTCTTGGTCTTCTCGATGCCGGCCTTCTGGGCACCGGCAGAGGTGACTTCGCGGCATTCATAGCCGTTCCACATATGGTCCCAATAGAAGACATGGCCGAGACCATCCCACTGGGTGCCGCACTGCAGCGGCATCATGACCAGATCATCCGCACCGCGAATGCCGCGGTGATCGAGCGTGCCGGCCCAGGCATCTGTGCCGGTGCGGGTCATCATGTGGATCGGGTTAAACCGGCCCATAGCAGGGTAGGGGGTCTTGGCGCCCTGGGGACCGAACTGATCGTAGTTCAGGCCCATCGACATGACCTTGCCCTTCTTCACCAACTGGGCCGCAGCGACGACGTCGTCATCGGTGGTGTAGTTGAGGGTCCCGATCTCGTCATCGGGGCCCCACTTCCCCCAGTTTTTGCACCTCTCGGCATACTGCTCGAGAATTTCGTGCGTCACGCGCATATCGCTGTTGGGATTCGCCATCGTGGTAATTCCTTTTACTTCGCTTGGATTGAGTTGATGTTGTGAAATGTCTCTGAGGCCCCGGTAGGGGATGTCGCGGGATTACGGAAGAGCTGTGCGATCATCGGCACCAGTGTGTCGAGCGCTAGTCCCGGGTCGGACGGATCGCAGTCGCTATTGCTGAGAATCTGGATGCGGCCGGGATTAGCCAATGTGTAGACCATGGTTCCTAGCATGACGTGGAAACGCCAATAGAGGTCGTGCGAGGAGAGGTCGGGCAGCGCGGCTTGGAGCGCGTCGAGGAACTGTCCGGTCGAATCGTTGAAATAGCGGGCATAGAGCGCGCGGGTCTGGTCGGTGTTTTCGGCGAGCATGCGGCCGCGGAACCGCGCAAATCCTCTGCCACCGTGCTGACCGCGCATCCCCGGCTCCAGAAAAGCTCGAATGATCTGCTCGAGAATTGGCGGTCGGCCCGGTTCGGCCCGGCAGTTACGGAGTTGGGCCTCACGCTCTTGGGCAATGCCGGCGGCGTGTCGCGCGAAGACCGCTTCGAGAAGCCCCTTCTTGGAGCCGAAATGATAATTGGCTGCGGCGGAATTGGCACCGGCTTCGGCGGTGATGGCGCGCAGGGATACGCCGTTGCTTCCGTGTTCAGAAAACAACCTCTGTGCTGCGTCAAGAATGCGCTGGCGGGTGATCTCGCCTCGCGCTTCACCGGCGACCACAGCTTCTTCCCCAGCTCTCTCAAGCGGAAGTGCTGTCACTTTTCCTCCCATGGCATCCGTTAACCGGGCGCTATTAGAGATAGTCAATCAAGCGTTTGATTGAGTCAATTGATTGTGCGAGAGCCTGTGTATGGATTTGGCCAGTGCCTTAGTCGGTGGTTCCGCCCAACACGTCAGCCACCCAGTCGGTCATGTATTCGACCGCCAGCGCACCATGATCTACTTGGCAATGCTCGATACCACCATCATCGGTGGTGAAGACCTTCAGTTCGGCACGCGGGCTTTTCACGGCTTCGCGAATGGTTTTCTGGGCCATTTCCAGCGGGATCTGCCGATCCCCCTCGCCGTGCACGACGAGCAGCGGGCACTGGATGTTGGGGACCGCCTCTTCCAGATTCATCCGGTCGACGACCTCGAGAATCTCTTCGGCCGAATTGGTACCGAACACCCAGTTCATGTGCTCTTCCCAATGTGAGACCGACAGCTTGGTGCCGGTGCCATCCAAGCGACCACGGGTGATCTTGCCGTAATCATTGATGCCGCCCCAGGCGACCGCGCATTTCAGGCGATGCTCGAAGCCAGCCGCGCGCGGCACGTAATAGCCACCCAGGCTGATGCCCGCCATGCCGATTCGGTCGGAATCCACATCCGCGCGGCCTTCCAGATAATCCACGGCGGCGCCGGCGGGAATTTCGGTTTCCGGGAACAGCTTAAGGTCCCGCAGGCGCAGGGCCTCACCGACACCCGGGTGATCGATCAGGAGGGTGGAAATCCCCCGCGCGGCATAGGCGCGTGCGATCCCGGCGAGATAGAGGAACTCCTTCATTACATCCAGACCGTCGAAATGGATGATGCAGGGGGCCGGGCCGTCGCCGGAAACCGCCTTGGGATTTGCCGAGAAAAACAGGGCGGGCAGGCTCGTGTCCTTGTAGGGAACCTCAACCCATTCGGCCGGGCCGTTCTCGCGTTCGACACCCTTGCGGAACATGTCGAGCATCCGTTTGTAGGTCTCGATGCGGATCGGTGCTTCGGACTTACACATCCGCTCTGCCGTCATGTAGTAGACCGCCGCGCGTTTGTATTTGGCGCTGGCGCTGAGCCGGCGTCCGGCGGCATCGTCTTCATCAGCAAGGCGTTCGCTGCGTTCGCCGAGCATCATCCAGCGTGCGTGCCAGGCATCATTGGCCGCATCATCATTGGCCGCGGCGACGGGCTTGAGGGGTTCGAGCGCTTCATGCACCTCGGACAGGACGGCGCCGGAATTGATCGCCATGACGGCGGCCATCGACCAGGGATAATTGTCGGGGAAATATTCGAACATCATGACGGCGGTCTCCTTGTTTCTGGTGTGTCGGGGTCTGGTGCCCCGTTGTGCGTGTGTCAGGCGGATGAGAGTTCTGACATGACCTTGTAGAGGTCGGCCTGTGCCTCGAAGCCAATGCCCGGGCGGTCTTCATCCAGCGTGAGATATCCGTCCACGACTTCGGCGTCATCGGCGAAATCCGAGAACATGCCGAAGGTGTTTGGATAGGATTCGCAGAGCAGCATGCCCAGCCCGGCGGCGATGTGCAGGGACATCTGGTTGCCGCCATGGGGCATCAGGCCGTTTTCGGTCCAGCCATGCTCTTTCAGCATCCTGATCGTGCGGGTGACCGCCACGACACCGTAACTCTGGGGCGGATCGGTCTGCAACACATCATGATCGGCGCGCATGCCGCCAAACCGGACGAGATTCTGCACGTCCTGGGTCGAGAACAGATTCTCACCGGTGGCTAGCGGGGGCTCGTAGACCTCGGCCAGTTCGGCGAGCAATCCATAGTCGAGCGGATCGGTCGCTTCCTCGTACCAGCGCAGATTGTAGGGGGTCATGGCCCTGGCGTATTCGAATGCGGCCTCGCGGGTGAGGCCACAATTGGCATCGACGGCAAGGTTCCAGCCGTCATCGCCGACCAGTTTGAGCACGGCTTCCAGACGCGAGATGTCTTCGGCCACGCTGGCGCCGCCGATCTTCATCTTGAGCTGGGTGTAGCCCATGTCCAGATAGCTACGCATCTCGTCGAGCAGTTCGGGCGTTCCCTTGCCCGGCGCGTACCAGCCGCCGCCCACATAGACAAACATTTTCGGCTTGGCGCCGCCCGGGTTGTAGCGGGCCTCGATGGACCGGAAGGCCGGCTTTTCCTCGATCTTCGCGATCGCGTCCCAGACGGCGAATTCGATCGTGCCGATGCCCACCGACCGGTCCGAATGGCCGCCCGGTTTTTCGCCCTGCATCATCACGGTGAGGATTTTTTCCGGATCAAGATTTTCCCGTTCCTCATCGATCAGGCTGTCGGGGTCGGCATCGAGGATGCGCGGAATGAAGCGGGCCCGCATCTGTGCGCCACAGGCATAGCGCCCCGTCGAATTGAACGCATAACCGACGACAGGCTTTCCGTCGCGGATGACATCGGTGATGACGGCGACCACGGAGGTGGTCATTTGGCTGAAATCGAACACCGCATTGCGCAGGTTCAAATTCAGGGGGATCGCGATTTCGCGGATATCGGTAATGCGCATGATGGGTATCTCTTACGATGTCGGGATGGCGTGCGCCAACTCCCGATCAGTCCTTGGGTGTTGAAAACCTTTCGCGCACCTCGCGGCGCAGGACCTTTCCGACAGCGCTGCGGGGCAGGTCGTCAACAAGGTGGATGTTCTTCGGCGCCTTCACCGAGCCGAGCTCTTTCCGGGCATGGGCGATGATCTCCTCGGGGCTGGCCTCGGCTCCCGCGCGCAGCTGGACCGCCGCTTCGACCCGCTCGCCCCAATGATCATCATCCGCGCCAAAGACGACGCATTCATAGACATCGGGATGCCTGACCAGCGCTCCTTCAACGTCACCGGGATAGACATTGAAGCCGCCGGAAATGATCACATCGCGCAACCGGTCTTTCAGGAACAGATAGCCCCGTTCGTCGATCACGCCCCCATCGCCGGTGTGCAGCCAGCCATCCTTGAAGGCTTCGGCGGTGGCGTCCGGGTTCTTGTAATAGCCGGTCATGGTCAGGCCACCGCGAACCACGACTTCGCCCTGTTCACCGGGGGGCAGGATATTGCCGTCGGGGTCCTTGATTTCGACCCGCATCAGCGGCGTCGCACGACCCACCGAGCCATTGTTTTCGGCCTGTTCCAGCTCCGTTGCATTCATAGTGGTGCAGACCGAGGAGGCTTCGGTTTGGCCGTAAAGCGTTTCCAGCGCATGGGGGAACACCTCCTGGGTCTCGCGGATTTTCTCCGGCGGCATGGGGGCGGCGCCATAGATCAGATGACGCAGTTTGGGGAATTTGCGCGCGGCCATGCCCGGTTCGGCCATGGTTTTGTAGATCATGGTGGGCGGCATGAAGATGGTGCTGGCATCACGTTTTTCGAAGGCGTGCAGGATGCGGTCCGGGTCCGACGTGGGCAGCACGATGTTGCGTCCGCCAGTGGCAAAGATCGGCAGCATCAGGATGAAGGCCGCATGACTGACCGGTGCGGCCGCGACCTGAACATCTTCGGCGTTCATGCAAAACACCGAGAGCACCGTGCCGATCAGGGTGACCCCGGTTCGGTAGGGCTGCATCACCGCCTTGGGCAGCCCGGTCGACCCGCCGGTGAACTTGATCGCCTGCAGATCCGTATTGGGGTTGAGCAGATGACGCACCGGGCGTTTGCCACGAAAGGCTTCGATCAACCCATCGACACTGTCATTGGGTGATAACCGGCCATCCGGACCGGCGATCACCAGGGGCGTGTCGCCGATGTCGAACGCGTCCCGTGCGGCGTCGTCGGCAAACATCATGTCGGGCTCGACCAGATTCATCAGCGCCGTGTTCTCGGCCTTGCCGCTGCGCGGGTTCACGGCCACCCAGATATGCCCAGCCAGGTGGGTGGCAAGGATGGCGATCACATGCTGCAGATTGTTGAAACCACAGGCGCCGATCTTGGCCTGCGGGGTCGGGAACCGGCTCTGCAGGGCCGCGGCCAGGGCTTCGACGCGAGCCACCAGTTCGCGATAGGTCAGTTGCGTTGTGTCGTCTTCCAGCGCGATGCCGTCCGGATTGATCTGGCGTCCGCGGTAAAGGCTGTCGATGGGAAGCATGGGCTCTCGGTCCGGTTGAAACGCAAACGTCGTGCAAGGGGGCATGGGTTCGCGTAACATGAACTCTCTAATGAACCGAGCCTATCACGCATCATGCGCGTCCATTCGGTCTCACATTCTGGGAGAAAACCATGCCGAAGAAAGTTGAACACTGCCACTGGCCCGACGCGCCCGATATCTGGATGCCCTATGCCCCCGCGATCAAGGTTACGGGCGGAACGACCGTTTATCTGGCAGGTGTGACTGCCGCTCCTGTCTATCACAGCCATCCCCACATCCCCGAAGAGTTCGCGGATATGCCCGATGACATGGACGGTCAGGCCCGCGCGGTGCTGGAGAATATGTGCAAGGGCCTCGATGCGGTCGGCGCGACGTTTGCCGACATCGTCACGGCGGACCGCTTCCTGACCGACATGTCCCAGCAGGACATTCTCAACAAGGTCTGGGCCGAGTATTTCGGAGATGCCAAACCGGCGACTACAACCGTGCAGATCGTTCAGTTGGCGACCGACCCACGCTGTGTGCTCGAGGTCAACGCGGTCGCGATCATCGACTGATCACGATCCGGGTTCCGGGTCCCGGTATTTCCGGATCAGTTCATCAGGATCCAGGCTGTCGACCTGACGCAATTTCGGGAACAGCCAGGCGAAGCTGACCGCCACCGTGACCGTGGCCGCCCCGCCGACAATGACGGCGGGGACGGTGCCCCACCAATGGGCGGTGACGCCGGATTCGAACTCGCCCAGTTCGTTGGATGCGCCAATAAATACTGCTGTCACGGCGCTGACCCGGCCGCGCATTTCATCAGGGGTGATGATCTGCACCAGATTCTGGCGGATAAAGACGCTGACTGAATCCGCCAGCCCCATGATCACGAGTGCGGCAAGGGACAGCCAGAAGATTTGCGAGATGCCGAACACGATGACGCCCAGCCCGAAGATGCCGACGGCAGACAGAAGTTTGAGCCCGGCCTTTCGGGCGACCGGGCGCTGGGTCATGTAGATCGCGCCCACGAAACCTCCGAGGGTGAAGGCCGAACGCAGAATCCCGAACCCGTCCGCGCCAACATTCAGGATGGTGGTGGCATAGACCGGCAGGAGGGCGATGGCACCACCGAACAGAACCGCAAACAGGTCGAGTCCGATCGCGCCGAAAATCACCTGCCGGGACGCGACGAATTTGAAGCCGGCCAGGATGTTGCCGATGCTGATCGGCACCTGACTGACGATCTGCACCGGCGAGCGGATCATGGCGGCCAGAATGGTGGCGAACACGAACACCGAGACGGCGAGAACATAGACAAAGAACTCGTCCTGACCGCGCGCGGCGCCGAAGGAAATCAGCAGACCGGCGATGGTCGGGCCGATGATTCGCGCCATCTGGAAACCGGAGGATGACCATGCGATGGCATTGGCAAGGTCATGGCTGGGAACCAGGTTCGGCACGATGGCCATTTGTGCCGGGGCCTGAAACGCACGGGCGACTCCGAACAGAACGAGAATGGCCAGAATGATGGTGAAGTCGATTCGTCCCGACCAGGTGCCCCAGAGCAGGACGGTGGCGCAGACAGTCTGCAGCGATACGCAGCCGAAGATGATCCGCATGCGGGGCAGGCGGTCCGCCGCCACCCCGGATACCAGAAAGAGCAGCGCGAAGGGGGCGAACTGGGCAAAGCCGATCAGCCCGAGATTGAGCTCGCTAGCAGTCAGCCGGTAAACCTGCCAGCCAACGGTCGTGATCAGCATTTCCGTGGCCAGAATGCCCGCAACCCGTGTGGCCCAGAAATACCGGAAATCCCGGTGGCCAAAGGCACGCATGCCGGTCAGCGCGCTTTTGGGCGCTGGCTTGGAATCTGGAGATTGGGGAACGGACATATGTCCTGATCTGGAAAGAGATGGTGCCGCCGGAGTGAATTGAACACTCGACCTCACCATTACCAATGGTGCGCTCTACCCCTGAGCTACGGCGGCACTATGTTCGAGAACGCGCGCGTTATGCCATGTGTGTTCGAGCGCGGCAAGGACCGCAGTTGGACTTCGTGAGGCGGCATGCAAATATTGCGGGAATCAGACCGCCCGGGAGCGTCGGAAAGTGCTTGAACGATTTCGACTTGAATTGCAGCGACACAAGCAGCGCCCTTTTCTGGAAGCGGTGGCCGCCGCCTGTGCGCTGGTGGCGACGGCGGATGGCGAAGTTAGTTTTTCCGAACGCGCCCGTCTGGATTCGGTGATTGAAAGCCTGTCCCAGTTGCGCCTGTTCGACCCGCACGAAGTCGTCGATGCGTTCGACGAACATGTGGCGCGGCTTGCCGAAGTCGAGAAGGGGGCAGACGCCCTGCTCAAGGTTGTGGTTGCAGGCACCCGTGCCGAAGGTGCGGCCGATTTGCTGCTGCGGATCAGCGCCGCGATGAGCTTGGCCGATGGGCGGGACAGCGCGGATGAACATGCGGTGATGACACAGATCTGCGCGGCGCTAGGGTTGCCGGACAAGGCCGTTGAAGACGCTTACGTGGCCGTCCGGGGATAAATTACGCATATCGAGAACGCAGCAACGATCAGGGAAGAGACCACCATGCTGAACTTCATCAATCCCGACACTCTGGCGCCGCCGCCGAGCAATTTCAGTCACGTCGTCGATGTGCCCGACGGGACACGTATGGCGTTCATCTCAGGGCAGGTGGGTGTCGACAGGGAAGGCAGCAGTGTCGAGGATTTTGCCGGCCAGTGCCGTCAGGTTCTGGAGAACCTCGAACGGGCGCTCGCGGCGGTCGATATGAGGATCACCGACATCGTGCGCCTGAATGCCTTCATCACCGATGCAGGTGATGTGGGGGCCTTCCGCGATATTCGTGATGACTGGTCGGGCGGGCATCCGGCGGCTTCGACACTTGTGGTGGTCAGCGCGCTGGCAGCGCCGGGATGGAAGGTCGAGATCGAGGCCGTGGCCGCGCGGGCCAAATGACAACCGAGAAATCATCCGGGCCGGGCCGGCGTGATGGCCGCAAATCCTCCGAAAGCGAGAAGGCGCGGCTCGAACGTCAGTCGGCCGCGCTGCGTGAGAATTTGCGCCGCCGCAATGCCCAGCGGCGCGGGCGGGAATCGACCGGGAACGACTCCGGGGATACGCCGGAGAAGGCGTGACGCCATAAGTATCTGAATTTGTTCGATAAAGACATGGTTTTGCGCCGCGCTTGAGAGCGGATTGTCCATTCGTTACAAGCGGTTGTGACTTAGCAGCGCCGCGGGGGCCCGAGAATGTCGATTTTACCTGATACCTGGATCCGCCAGAAATCCCGGGAAGAGGGAATGATTGAGCCGTTTGTCGACGGGCAGACCCGTGACGGCGTGATTTCCTATGGCCTGTCATCCTATGGCTATGACGCCCGAGTCTCTGAAGAGTTCAAGATTTTCACCAATGTGGATTCGGCGACCGTCGATCCGAAGAACTTCAACGAGAAGAGCTTCGTCGACCGGACGACCGATGTCTGCATTGTACCGCCGAACTCCTTCGTGCTGGCGCGCACGGTCGAGTATTTCCGCATCCCGCGCGATGTGCTGGTGATCTGCCTTGGCAAATCCACCTATGCCCGATGTGGCATCATCGTGAATGTCACGCCCCTCGAACCCGAATGGGAAGGCCATGTGACTCTGGAGTTTTCCAACACCACGCCCTTGCCCGCGCGTATCTATGCCAATGAGGGGGCCTGTCAGTTCCTGTTCCTCAAAGGGGAGGCTCCGCCGGAGGTCTCCTATGCTGATCGCAAGGGGAAATACATGAGGCAGCGCGGCATCACGGTTCCCAAACTCTGAACCGGGTCTCGTGTGGAACGACATTTATTTGCCGCATTCAGCCCCCATAGCGGGCGCGTGCCAGTCACCCCAGCAATCGCAGATGACCCATGGACAAGATTAGAATTCGCGGCGGCCAGCAACTCAACGGCACCATCCGCATCGGCGGAGCGAAGAACGCCGCCCTGCCGCTGATGGCGGCCTGTCTGCTGACCGATGAACCGCTCATCCTGTCCAATGTGCCTCATCTCGCCGACATCACGACCATGGCGAATCTGCTGGGCCAGCATGGGGCGCAGGTTTCGCTGGAAGGACAGGACAACGAAGGAGGCCATACGGGTCGGGTGATGTCCCTGACCGCGCGGGACATCACGAGCACGACCGCACCCTATGATCTGGTGCGTCGCATGCGTGCTTCGGTACTGGTGCTTGGCCCGCTGGTCGCGCGCGAAGGCGTGGCGACCGTCTCGCTGCCCGGCGGCTGCGCCATCGGCACACGCCCGGTGGATATACACCTCGCTGGTCTGGAGGCGCTGGGCGCTGAGATCGAGGTCGAGTCCGGTTATATCCGCGCATCCGCACCCGGCGGGTTGCGCGGGGCGCGATTTGCCTTTCCCAAGGTCTCGGTGGGGGCCACGGAAAATCTGCTGCTTGCCGCCAGTCTGGCGACCGGCGTGACAACTCTGGAGAATGCGGCCCGGGAGCCCGAGATCACCGATCTGGCGGAATGTCTGATCGCGATGGGGGCCAGGATCGAGGGCGTGGGGACCGACACGCTGGTTATTGAGGGAGTGGACCGTCTGCACGGTGCGCGGCACGAAATCATGCCCGACCGGATCGAGGCGGGCACTTATGCAATGGCGGTTGCCATCACCGGTGGATCGGTGACTCTGGCGGGTGCCCGGCTCTCCCATATCGATGCTGCGATGGCACCGTTGCGGCGGACCGGGACCTCCGTCGAGGAATCCTCCAGCGGGGTCCTGATGGTCAGCCGCAACGGCGCGAATTTGACGGCGGTGGATGTGGAGACCGATCCCTATCCGGGATTTCCCACCGATCTGCAGGCGCAGTTTCTGGCCATGATGACCGTAGCCGATGGGGCGTCGGTGATCACCGAAACCATCTTCGAAAACCGCTTCATGCATGTTCCCGAACTGCACCGCATGGGAGCCAGTATCGTCCTGCAGGGTCGCTCGGCACTGGTGCGCGGGGTCGAGCGGCTGGAAGGTGCGCCGGTCATGGCATCGGATTTGCGCGCCAGCGCTTCGCTGGTGATTGCTGGGCTGGCCGCCGGCGGTGTGACCGAGGTACGCCGCA
>Ga0315315_10002787_pt1 | contig 15987 bp, 14 predicted proteins | sample M140m3416metaG_FD_203699 | JGI IMG/M metagenome (GOLD analysis project Ga0315315, IMG submission 203699) | Ammonia-oxidizing marine archaeal communities from Monterey Bay, California, United States - M1 40m 3416 | ecosystem: Environmental > Aquatic > Marine > Intertidal zone | place: USA...
AACAAGCTGTCCTGAAGGCTGTCCACGTCAATGGCCGGACCACTGTCCCCTCCCGTCTGCAGGTCATGTGCATTATCCAGCCTGAGCCCCCCCTGGATCGTCTTTGCCTGTGACGAATGGCACGCGTAGCAGTGTTCGCTCAACAGTGGCCGAATCTTCCGCTCGAAATATTCAATGTCTTCCGCAGAGAATTGCAAATCGTCGGCGAATACGGGGAATGACAGGCAGCAGACGAGCACAGTTGCGAATGCGACGCAGCGTGTCATCAGCATCACTCCGAATAAATATGGCAAGAGCCGGGCCGAGGAATCAGGTGGGCTTAATCACGGTACCAAACCGGCTGACCACAGGCAATTCGAAAGGTTCGCGGTGTTCGTAACAGACAAAACCGACTTCATTTTCAAAGGTAATTTTTAGAGTCTTGAGGTACGTGACTCAATTCTGAATTTCTCGTCGAGACAGTGACTTGCTGACTCCCGACATGATTGATGTTTTCTGCTCAAGTGATGTGTCGATCTGAGATTTCTGAACTCTTACTTCTTTGCCTTGAACATCGACCGGCACGGTTTACTGATTGCCCTTTCGTAATAACAATCTCCGAAGGCGATGCCAGTGGAGGACCGTCGCCTCCACTGAACGGATCTCTGCGATACAGGGAGTTGTTTTATGCGGCAGCTGATACAGTGATAGTCATAGGGTACATTTACAGGTTGCGATCATGACTGATATTTTACGACGTGAATTTTTGTGGCAATCGGCGGCCTGGACGGGATTGTCTGTTTCGGGAGGTCTGTCCGGGGTTTCGCAGGCGCATAGTGTTGAGCGGCCTGTCTTACCGGTGGCGGGAATCGCAACCGTTTATCGCCATAACTCACACGCTGACGTGATCCTGGGCAAGATTCTGGAAGGCTACGACCAAAAAGGCGGGCCCGGACCCGCCTTGAAACTCGCATCGCTGTACATCGATCAGTTTCCCGAGGGTGACCTCAGTCGCGACTTGTCCAGGAAATACGGGGTGCCGATTTTCGGGACGATCGAGGAAGCCGTGACTGTTGGTGGAAGGGATATTCCGGTGGCCGGGGTACTAAGCATTGGCGAGCACGGGAACTATTCGTCCACGCCCGATACGAATCAAAAGAAATATCCGCGGCGCCGTTTTTTTGACGCGATTGTCGCTGCATTCGAAAAGCACGGGAAGGTTGTACCTGTGTTCAACGATAAGCACCTGGCATATAATTGGAAAGATGCCAAGCATATGTACGACACAGCGCAGCAGATGAAAATTCCTTTCATGGCTGGTTCATCAGTGCCGATGATGTGGCGTGATCCATCAATGACCATTCCGCTCGACAGTGAAATCGAAGAAGTGATCGGTATGGGTTACGGTGGCCATGAAGCGTATGGGTTCCACGCACTGGAAGGCATGCAGTGCATGGTCGAGCGGCGTAAGGGTGGTGAGACTGGAATCAAATCGGTGCGGGCAGTGCGGGGCGATGACATCTGGAAGGCCGAGCAGGATGGATGGTGGTCGCGAGACTTGCTGCTGGCTGCTATGACACGGCAACAATATTCGGCCACAGGCACTCTGAAAAATCGCGTCGGTGACAAATCACCTTTCTATCTGATTGAGTATGAAGATGGTCTCCGAGCGACGGTGACGATGGCCGGTGAGCTGGGCCATAGCTTTGGCTGTGCGCTCCGGCTGAAGGGTCGACAGGAACCTGTCGTTTTGGCTTATCTGCACGAAGACGGTCGACCTTATGGTCATTTCAGCTACCTTCTCGGTGCAATCGAACAGATGATACACACCGGAGAGCCAGCCTACCGCGTCGAACGCACACTGCTCACAACCGGTGTTTTGGACCGAGCCATGCACAGTCTGGCAGATGACGGCCGCCGATATCATACACCCGAATTAAAGATCGCATACAAAGCCAGGGACTGGCCATTCGCAAAGACGGCAGTCGGTGTGCCGCCGAAAGTATAGGGCAGATGCGAGTTCGATTCTGTCTGCACAACTGGTAGGATATCCTTCAGGAGGCCATTCGAAAAATGGACTGGCCGGAAGGACAGCTTCGGCAAGCTGAAGGACCTGTGCTCTAAATTGAAGTTGGAATTTCGGCCACTTGCCGGACCTGATTCGCATAAAGGCGAGCGGTCTCAAGTACCGGGAGGTAGTCATGACAAGCTTAGTTTTGCAACCAAATATAGACCGAACACCTTCCCCACCACGCATTCAACTGTAGAAGAATGATTGTGCCAATTGACCACGCAACCATCGATATGGTGCTGCAAACCGAGGAAATTCACAATGCCCTTTGAACCTGTTGAAATTCCCGTTTCTCCTGGTGAACTGATAGACCGTCTGACGATCCTGCAAATCAAGACAGAGCGCATCACGGATCCCGGTCGTAACGATCGAGTCAAAAAAGAAAGACAACGGTACGAGGAAGTCCGCGAGAGAAGGGTTCCCCACTCAGAAGAAATCGGACAGCTCACGTTGGAGTTGAAACAAACCAACGAGAAACTCTGGGACATTGAAGACCGCATTCGCATTGCTGAGAAGGATCAGTTGTTCGACAAAACGTTCATCGGCCTTGCACGATCTGTTTACAAAACAAACGATCGACGTGCCGCCCTGAAACGTCAAATTGACTCGCTATTGAACTCGGTACTCGCGGAAGAAAAAGAGTACGTCGACTACGAATAGCCCCATCCTCATCGATCGCTTCGCGGTACGATCACAAATTCCGGCTATCCGGCCTGCATTTGAACGTGGTCGACTTTTGCAGAGGATCTCATAGTTGATGCAGTAGTGCTCTCTGGATCTGGCTGCGGCAAAGCATTCTGCAGCTCCCAGAGTCGAGCCTGTTTCATGAAGGAATAATATGCCTGGTGGATTGCGTACTGAATTCCGATCTTTCCATCCAGAAACCCCAGTTGATAGACGTAGTGCCGCAGGAACCGAAGAGGAAATCTCATCAGCAAATCGACAACACCAGCAGTGCGGCCATTCTCGTTCCAGCAGCAGGCCTGCAATTCCGAGTAACGCTGCATTTTTGCCAACCACTGATTGTGGTTCCAGAAACTGTAGTGATTCATCTTGGCGCGCAGTCGACTGATCCGACCGGTGGCAATCTGAATTTCTGCGTGGTCTGTGTCCCCCATGTACTGAGCCAAATCACGTCGAAACAGTCGGAGGCAGCTATCAGTCTGCAGACCACCGAATCGGAGACGTTGCCCCATATGGAAGTTGCGGCGGAAGATCCAGTAGCCGTCCATAGCACGAGGATTACGAATGGTGTCCATGACCTCCTCTGCCAGGTCAGCGGGAATGCGTTCATCGGCATCTATCAACAATACCCAATCGTGGGCCGCTTGAGGAATCGCCCAGTTTTTGAAATCTCCGGACCAACGATACTCACGCTCAATGACGCGACACTTCCGGCCACCAACATCGCGTGCAATCTCAATTGTGCCGTCCGTCGAGCCAGAGTCTGCGACCAAAATCTCGTCTGCGAACTCCCGAATACTCTCGATGCACGGGCGGATATTCATGCATTCATTTCGGCACGGAATCAGACAGGTGATTCGAGACGTCATACTGTTGCCCTTCAATTTACCAACACTGAAAGCTACGCAGCTCTTTCCAATGGCTCGCCCAAATGGACATCAGGTCTGAATGGGCCGGAAAGACCCACGTCATGCCCCTCGTTGCGCAGGAGTTTCGAACAAGCTTCAACCACCATGTTGGTATCAATTGTCTGCATTGCTGTGTTGGGAGCGTTTCTTTTACGGGTGGTCTGCAACGGAGCCTGAATGCAGACGGAGCTGGAACTGATCGGGCCGCACACTTCACTCCGGGTGGGGCCAAATAGTCCCACGCACGGTGTCCCGTTCGCCGCGGCAAGGTGCAGTGGACCGCTGTCCGTCCCCACAAAGAGACGTGACGCTCGAATCAATGCCGCCAGCTCATTCATGTCTGTCGGTGGTGCCACCAATACAGAGGAGTTACAAGCTGCGACATTTTCAGCAACCTGTCGTTCTTTGGTGCCATGCCAAATGACCACGCTTCTAAGTTTGAATAACGAATAAAGGGCTTCCGCCGTTTTGGCGACCTGCTCGGCTGGCCACGTCTTCGACGGCCACCCGGCGTTGGGATTCAGCACCACAAAATTGCCAGCGTCTCCCGCTGTACAAAAGAAGTCGATGAGACGACTGCTTAAAGGCGAAACAGGAAAACGAAAGTTAATACGACTCTGCTCGATTCCGAGTGGACGCAGCAATTCGAGATAACGATGGATCACGTTAGTACGATCGGGAACCAATTCGTTGTTCAGATGTCGGCTGAGTTCCCGGCCAGCTGGTCTGTCGACCCCGATTCGTCGCCTGGTACCGGACAGGAATCCTCCAATTGAACTTTTGGTCAGGCTCTGCGGGTCTAGGACGACATCGAAATTCATCGCCCGCAATTGCCTCGACACCTGCCAGAGCTTGGATGGCGATAGAAACCACCTGCGTGAAACTGAAATGACGTCATCGACATCGGAATGCCGCTTAAGAACCGGGGCGAATTCGGTCTGGGTCATCCATGCAATATGGGCATCAGGACGCGCGTCGCGCAGAGCACACAGCAGCGGCAGTGTCTGCACGCAGTCACCGAAAGCACTGAGTCGTGTGATGAGAAATCTCTGAGGTGTTTTCATGTGATCTTCATAATGGCCACGAACCGATGTCGGACAGCTCTGGAAAACTTCTGCCCACAACGAGTCATCGCCCGGAAAGACAGGTAAAATTCACCGTTTGGCGAGAACATTCCGGGTCGAAGTGACCCGGGCAAGCAGCCGCGAACCCACCTCCAAAACACTGATGGCTGGTCGATACGCAGGTTGCCTCTCGAATTGATAGTCGAACATTTCCACATCATCGCGGTACAGCTGTCCGACAATCAGTTCCGTCTCCGCCGAATAGTAGCTGCTGTAGTGATGATGCCCGGTCTTGTTGTGATGAGGGAGTTTGACGGCAGGAAACCCCAGACGCTTACAGATCGCATCGAAATCCTGTTGCAGGTTTTCGTATCGACCAATGAAATTAAATAAGTTTTGATTGTCTTCGTCCGTGAAGCAATGTATCTGCTTGTCCCAATGATAGTTGTCGAAAACCCGATCCCGCAATACGGCTTTCACGAAAATCTCAAACGTGAAATCTTTCGGTCTAATCTTCAATCGACGGGTGATCTCATCGAGGTATCTGAATTTTTCTTTGCTCTTCATTTTTTTGGCAGACTGAAGGTGCCTGAAGATAGAGACAGTACGGTCCCAGGGATTTCGCACAAACGCAAATTTGAAGTACTGATCCCATTGTTCGGCGGTTGCCTTTGGCCGGATTTCCAAAGCAATTCGCCGCCGCAGTACGTCAACATTCGGATTGAGTTTGCGTGTGTTAAACTGCTCAGAATGATCACAATTCCGGGCAAGCGTGACGTCCACGCTGGTGCCGCCGGTTTTCGCGACATGCACGAATATGAATTTGTGCTGGTGCGAGAAAATGGACATAAAAACAACCTCAGTAGTGTGTGTTTTAGAACTGCCGTCTGGTTCGCCGACGATGATGCGAGGCTCGAAGCAAATCTCGCAGGTCCAGGCATGAATACAGCCCCATCGCCGCGAGAGTGATCCCGTTGCGCACCACTCCCGGTTCTGCACGCAACACAGATCGAAGATGCTTCCAGGCGGTAGCGTATTGTCGGCTTCTTATCGCCGCCCGAGCCCAGTTTCTGCGCCGTTCAGTTTCGTTTTCCAGTCTTGGTGTCGGCAGAACAGAGTCATTGGGGAGTGGCAGCCCTCTGCGAAGACTAGCCGCATAAACAGCCTGCCGAAGCCCCTCGAACTGCTCCGCGCGCCGCACTGAGCCTATATTGTTGGCATGTTCACGATACATCAGCAAAGGCTCCGGCAAATTCGCGAGGCGGCCGACTTCGGATAGTCGCAGCCAGAGGTCTTTGTCCTGAGCGTATCGGTAGCTGGCGTTGTAGTCTCCAATCCTGCGGAGCACGGCTAACCGCATCATCGCGGCCGGATGGGGCAGACCACCGCGACCGCGCAAAAGATCACGTTCAATGTCATGATGCTCTTCGTGCCATTTGCTCACCCGGATGTGGGCGCCGTCTTCATCGATGATCGTCAGCGCGGAGCCGACCGCCACAACTTCCGGATTCCTTTGCAGGAAAGCCAGTTGCTGTTTGAAGCGATCCCGAACGGCAATGTCATCTGCGTCCATGCGAGCGACATAGGGCGTGTCAATGTGTGCCAGGCCATACTTCAGGGCCTGCGTGACTCCCACGTGCCGGGATTGCAGCAGATGAATTCGAGAATCATGTTGCGCCCAGCGCACCAGCGATTCACCTGAGCCGTCGGTGGATCCGTCGTCGACGATAACGAATTTGAACCGCGAAAACGTCTGATTAAGAATGCTGCGGACTGCCTGATCAAGGTAGCCACCTGCATTATAGACGGGCATTAGCACACTCAGGCCAACCGCCGGGCCATCGTCTGCACCGCTGCGTATCGGTCTGATTATCGCGTTGTTTTGCCCGATTTCCCGCATTTAGCCTTCATCGGGTAACGGCTACCCGCAAATCCACTGCCTTAGCGGTCCACCGTCCAAATAATCGAATTAATCCGAATTGTTAATGTAAAGCACCCAGACAGCCGATTTAGAACCAGTGAACTCTTTCTGAAGTCCAAGGTTTTTGCGGACACGATTGGCCTCAACCGTTGAATTCTCATGCCCCCTGAAATCTCAATCCTCGTATCAACGTATGAGCGTCCGTGGCACCTTGAGCGAGTCCTTGAGTCAATACGAGCTCAGCATGGAATCAATGGGCACATGGAAGTGGTTGTGAGCGATGACGGATCACGTGACGACACCCTCAAAGTTGTTGAGCGTTTTGCCGCGACAGCCGCGTTCCCGGTTAAGATCACAAGTCATGAACGCAACGGATTCCGCCTCGCACAGTGCCGAAACGAAGGAGTTAAGGCCAGCACGGCGCCGTATCTTCTGTTTCTTGATGGTGATTGCCTGATTCCCCCGGATCATGTCCGCCAGCATCTGCAAAGACGGCGGTCTGGCGTCGTGAATGGAAGCTATTGCATCAAGCTCACCGAGAAGGAATCAGCACAAGTAGATATCATGGCTGTCCGGAAAGGCAGCTTCACGCAGCTGGGAAGCTGGAACGAACGCGCCAGTCTGCTCATGCTCGGGTTGAAGTCTCATTGCTACAGTTGGATTTCACATCGTTCTAAGCCCCGACTATTCGGCGGCAACATCGGCATTTCACGCACCGATTACGAGCGAGTCAACGGGTACGACGAGCGTTACCGAGGCTGGGGATGTGAAGACGATGACCTTGGAATGCGACTGAAAATGGCCGGAATCAGGGTCGAAACACTTCTACCCTGGACACAGACGTGGCATCTCTGGCACCCGCCCGCCGCGAGCAAACCACGAACCTGGGATAAAGGCAACAACGTCGAAATGATTCGACAGAAAACACGTCTTTCCCGCTGCCTCGACGGACTGAAGAAACGAAATCACAACGATATCGCGATTCGGCTCGGCGGCGGTCAGTTCCTCAGCGATCAACTTCTCAGCGGTGCACATGGCAAACGACTGGTTCTTGAAAACGCAGAGATTGAGATTTTGGCGTGTCCGACTTCCAGCCGCTTTAGCAACACTGCTGACTGCAACGTGATGATTGTCCCCCAGAGTACATTTGAAGACTGTCCAAAAGATCTTCTAAAGAACGCAGACATCGTCGTCGCCCAAAATCCGCATCCCGGCTTCACCGGTCACTTCATCAAATTCGAAAACGCCGCAGCGAACCTCAATACCATCCTGGATATCTTTCAGCCAGCAATGCCTGCCGCGAATCTCGATGCCAAAAGACAGTTCAATCTTGATGGGAAACCTGCTGCGGCAGCATGAGTTGCACAGTAAATTCCAGGTCAATCGAAAAAGACGGTCCGGAAAGTAATGAGCAATGAGCGCCCCCACGGCCTCAACCCGAACATCAATGAGACGCCTTCTGGGCCTTGTTTGGCACCACCCAGGACCGGTCGCTGCTGTACTGCTGTGCTCCTTCACAATTGCCCTGCTGTGGGGCGGTAACATTGGTGCACTGTACCCTGTGTTCGAGGTAACAATTTCCGGTGAGTCACTTCAGGATTCGATTGCAGACGAAATCAAAGAGTCAAAAGAGCAAATCGGCCAGCTGGAACAGAAAATCGAATCGGCATTTTGCGCTGACAACCCCGATCAAGCCCTCCAGCGATCAATCGATCTGTGGCATTCCGAACTGAAAATGCAACAGGCAGCACTGCAATCGGCGCAGAAGCTCAAGCCGTGGGTGGATGAATATCTTCCACATGATCCGTTCCAAACCCTTGTCTTCGTCGTCCTTCTGCTATTGAGCGTAATTGTCATCCGACAGGTGCTCCTGATTTCAAGTTCCTTATTGCACTCGCGACTGAAGGGATTGATTTCAATTCGGCTTCAGGAACAGTTCTTTGCCAGGGTCCTCAGTATCGACTTGGCAACACTCGGATCGGTTGGCCCCAGCGGCATGCTGACTCATATCAAAGACACCGAAAAGGTCTCTTCAGGTGTGGCGATGATCCTTGTGAGTGGAGTCCGGGAGCCGCTAAAATTGCTCGTCTGCCTGGTTGCAGCGGCGTTAATCTGCTGGCAGCTTTTGTTGTTCACTGTGATTCTGGCACCAATTGCTGCTCTGGTGATTCACCTCCTGGGACAATCCATTCGCCGCACGTCAGACGAAACGTTTCAGATCAATCGCGATGTCAAGCGTGTCCTGTACGACGTACTCACAAGCTTGCCAATCGTTCAACTGAGCTCGGCCGAACAATACGAGCAGGAACGATTCAAGGGGCATCTCAAAGACGCGGTTTGGCGTCGAATCACAATGTCTTACTATGTTTCCCTTTCGAAAGCATTCACTGAAGTGTTTGCCCTGGGCACCGTCTGCGCCGCCCTCATTGCAGGTGCCTATCTGGTTCTGAGCCAGGAGACGCACATCCTCGGGATTCAAATGACAGATCGTCCGCTGAATCTGGCTTCTATCCTTGTCTTCTACGGTTTGCTGATGGGCATGAACGATCCGCTTCGACGCTTCGGCCATATCTACACCGAACTGCAACAAGCCCGGGCTGCAGCCGATCGACTGTTTCCGCTTCTGGATCGTCCGTCGGCCATTCAGGAGCTGCCAGCCCCCGTGTCGATTTCTCAACCGCTGCGTTGCATCGAATTCAACGATGTTTCACTTGAGTACACAAAGGGAACGCCTGTTCTGTCGTCCGTCAACCTGCGAATCGATGCTGGGACAACGCTTGCCATCATTGGCAATAACGGGTCCGGAAAGTCCTCTCTGGTCAACCTTCTGCCGCGCTTCTATGACCCGTCTCACGGAACAGTGACTGTTAATGGAGTTGATTTGCGCAGCCTGCGATTAAAGGATTTACGCGGCACCATTGGCTATGTCATGCAAACTCCGGTGCTGTTTGACGGTACAGTCCGCGAAAATATTGCCTACGGCATCCCGGACGCGACCGAAGCACAGATTGTGGCCGCAGCACAATCCGCTCAGGCGCACCGGTTTATCTGCGACGCATTACCTCACGGTTACGATACTCAGGTCGGTGTTCATGGAGGACAATTGTCAGGAGGCCAACGTCAGCGTCTGTGTCTCGCACGCCTGATGCTCCGCGATCCCGCAATTGTCATCCTCGACGAAGCCACGAGTCAGGTTGACCTGCAGGGCGAATCGGACCTTCACGAAATACTCAGTGACTTTCTACAGCACCGAACCACTCTGATTGTGACTCACCGACTGTCAACGCTCAGGCTCGCTGATCAGATCGCTGTCATGCAAGCCGGCAAGGTTGTCACGGTCGGAACACACGGCGAATTGATTCGAGACTGCAATATTTATCGGGATCTGAGAAACATGGAGCGAAGTGCCGCATGATCTCACTCCTGATCGTCGCCATTGTCGCACTGGGGACATTCAACGCTTGGCAGTTTGCCATGACAGGATACTGGAAGCTACGTGAGGCTCAGTTTCCGGATGGTGACATCCTGGGAACAGCACACCACGCGAGAATCAAAAGACTCCACAATCGCTATCTGAGCATGTGGATGATTCCCGTCGGCGTCACCGCCCTGATTTTCACATTAACAGACGAATGGTACTGGGCAGGCTTTGATATCCACGGCATGTTGAGACCTCTGGTTCTCACTGCAACCGGAATCGTCACCTGGCGAGCCATCACGATGGACGTCGACCTGGTTGCCGGAAGAACTTACACTGCGCAGAGGTTCCTCATGGGGCTCGCCTGGCTTGGAATCTGGTTCCACGCGGCGTTTGTCGTCCCGTTAATTTTTATCGGAGTGACCTGGCTCCGCTCGAACTACCATCACCAGCATCTGGCCCTCCGAACGATGATCATGTTCGCTGCATGCCTTGGTGGCCATTCGATAACGCAACAGGTGGGACCGGAACTCGGCCTGGCAACAACATCCGACGCGACGGCACCGGTCCTGTTCATGATGCTGTGCGTTTGTGCGTCTCATTACTTCGTTCCTGGTATTGCAAAACTAAAGCTTGGTCCACGCTGGTACTCCTGGATGCTCGAAAACCGGCTGCATGCCATTTCGATATCGGCATATCTGTGGGGCTGGCTGCGTTTCCTCCCCGAGGCGAAGGTCATCAGCTTCGTAAAACGCATCCGACCATTCGATCGCGTTTTCCAGGTCACAACGCTTTTGCTGGAAGTCGGCGCCGTGCTGATGCTGTTCAACCAGACTTCTTGCCTGGTCCTTCTGACAGCTTATGCAGTCTTTCATATGTCAGTTGCGGCATTGAGTGGAATCTTCTTCTGGCAGTACATTGTGGTTGATCTGCTCCTCGCATGGACAGTCTGGACGCTGCCTGAGAGTGTTGCAGACAGTCTTTTTGGAGTACCACAAGGACTGGTGGCGGCAACAATTCTGATCACCTTTCCGCGCAAGGCAAGGGTCTGGGCACCGTTCAAACTTGCGTGGTGGGACACCACTTTCGCATGCCGTGTCTGTTATGAAGTGAGTGGTCAGAGTGGTAGTCGGTATGGGCTCTACAACAATTTCATGTGCCCAAACGAACGCATCTTCGGGCAGACGTACGGCGACTGCATTTCGTCAGATCTACGTATTACCGGTCATATTGGCGAAACGTCTCGCTATGAATGCTTCAAAGCAATCAACGCCGCCGGGCAGGATGTGGGTGCGTTGCGCACAACAAAAACTGATTACGGCAAGAGTGTCTACTGTGCCGAGCGCGAGGCCGTCCATGACGAGTACCTGAAGACGTTCATTCATAATTTCAATGCCGGACACCGGAAACGTGTAGTTCCACTCTGGATGAAAGCACCGGGTGGTCAGCTTTTTTACTGGGGAGCACTGCCAAGTTTTACGGGGCAGGAACCGATCGCAAAACTCAACATCGTTTACCGGGAATACTACTTTGACGGAGTTCGAGTGACCGTTGTGACCGACAGGCACATAAAAACGTTAACCTGGCATGAAGTGTCATTATCGACAGCAGCAGATGAAGCGAACTGCGAGAGAACCAAAGCCGCATAAAAACACAACGACGCACTCAGTTAATAAGACGAGTTGCAGATATCATTAGAGGAACTGGTCGTGGTACATCAACTGACGCTAAACACGGCTGATCTGAGCTCGTTTCAGATTCGTCGCGACTTTCTGAAAGACCCTGCCTGCGAGCATGAATCCTACGCGCGCCACTATGACCGGACGACGCTCTGGTATGACGCCTTCTGGCGAAACGGGCGTGTCATTCTGGTCTGCCCCAAGCTCATGAACTTTGAACCCGTTGTCAGGTCGGGCCTGTTTCACCTCGATCAAAAACCCGTGCGGATCTCCTGCGTTCGACACTTCTCACGGTATGACATCATCGAGTTCAAATCCAAATGCTGTCCACAGACAGTCTCCATTAAGTCTGATGAGTTCGAGATTACAACTTCTGTCGCACGGGCAGAATTATCTCGCTTTGCCAACCTGAATGCCCACTTTACGATATCCCTGAACAATGACCTCGAATGGATTCGTGATTTTGCATCATTTCATGTGAGAACGCAGGGCCTGCAGGCGATGGTCCTGTTCGACAATGGTTCGACTAACTATCCCGTGAGTGCCATCGAGGAGTGCCTTCGAGGTGTCGGGCTCGTTGACTTTCTGGTCGTATCCGTACCATTGCCATTTGGCAGAACGGTGCGTAAGAAAGGGAATTCTGACAGCCGCGCTAAATTTCTGCATTCGGCGGTGATCAACATTGCCCGATTGCGTCTTCTGGGACACTCGCGAGCTGTGCTGAATGTCGACATTGATGAATTAGTGTGGAGTGACGGTGCGTCAGTCTTCGACAAGGCCGCGACAAGCTGGAAGGGATTTGCGACGTTCCGAGGCGAGTGGAGGCACCCGATCAACCGATACGCAAAACGGTCATTCCACGCTGATCACGACCACGTCGACATTCAGCCAGGAGACTGTCCACGCAAGTACTGCATTAACCCGCGTGGCCTGCTGGGTTGGAAAAGCTGGAACGTTCATTCACTTGAGCCCCTGCGGATAGAAAAACGGCTGAGACTTCGAAAACGACATAGAACCGACATCGGTTATCTTCACTGTTCAAGAGTGACCACGGACTGGAAGTTTCAGGCCGGCGGTGGAAGTCATACGTCCGGCATTGCACGACGAAAGGCTGATGAAAGGGAAACACGATTTGATCCTGTGACTCGCGCACTGCTCGACAGTGCCTTAAGTCGCAGAAAGGCAGGGTAACGAAACTCTGTGTCAAAACTTTTATGGCGACTGTCCTGGCCGTCACAGTGTCGACTCACTTCAGCTTTATCAAAACACGGCCAAAATTCGTCAATCGTGACGTTCGCCTCAGAAACTGGATACTGACAATGAATACGATTCACATCATCACGCCTGTGTATTGCACCGAAGAAAACCAGCGTCTGTGGATGTTGCTGCAGACAATTCAGTCGGTGCAGCAACAGAGCTGGTCGAACTATTTACATATCATCGTCGACGATGGGAGTACTGGCGAAATCCCGGCGATTCTCGATCGGATCGCAGCAAATGATCCACGTTTGGTGGTCTTCCACAAAACGAACGGCGGCTCAAGTGCTGCAATCAACCACGGCGTAGAACGTAGCCGTGCCTACGGAACTCCAAGATATATCACAATTTGTCATTCCGATGACCTGCTGCTGCCGGAAAGCCTCCGAACGCGCGCAGGTTTGGCTATCAGAACTGGTTCCAAACTGGTGTATAGCGATGCCGTGCTGATCAACGATGAGTGGATGCTGCCTGGAATACACCAGGCACGTCAACACGCAACAGCACACGAGCTATACGCAGCTCTGCTCAACCAGGGAGCCGGTATTCCGTACCTGACGATGCTGTGGGATGCCGACTTCTTTATGAACACACTTCAGGGCTACGATGAACGGCTGACGTCCTCAGAGGATTGGGACATTGCACTCAGGTCCGCAAAAGCGCTGGTTAAGAACAATGGGCTATTCGCTGTCGAGAGATCGATCACAGCAGCCAAACGCAGCCACGATGGCTGTCTCCGCATCCAGAATATGCGAGACGGCACCAAGGCGCGATGCTACAAACTGATTCTCGGAAAACACCTGTCTGGTAATGCGCTGGACACGGCCATGGAACGTGCCCGCCGGACACGATTGGCCGGTCCTGGGTTATCGCAACGAATCAAGACCTACATCCGAAGTGCACAACGTCCACAGTTGGTGCGGGGCAGTGTGCAAATGAGCCGGCAGATTCTCAATGCATTACGAATGCGGCAGGCCCGAACTCTGCTTGGCCTGCGAAAAGAAAATTTGGGAGCGACGTCAATCGACGCAGACACCGAGGCTTTTCTCCGTAAAATGAAGCAGTTCGTACCGGCACAATTTCTGCAGGATGCAACTGAGATTGACAGGCGGGCGGCATAGTGCGGCAAACGGATCCATTCAAGCTACGAACCGCCCGAAACCCACATGAGCAAAGACACAGACGAGCCCTCAGAGATCAGAATATCCCGTAACCCTCTCGCGCGCGGGCTGTGGTTCTGCCTGGGCGTCTTCTTCGTCATCCTCGGGTCTGTCGGGGTAGTGTTGCCAGGGCTCCCGACGACACCCTTCATGCTGCTGGCCGCGGCCTGTTTCGCGCGGTCGTCTGAGCAATTCTACAACTGGGTCATCACGAACCCCATCTTCGGAGAGCAGGTGCTTCGCTACCGGACCGGGCACGGCCTGCGTCCACGTGTAAAGCTATTCGCCGCAAGCCTCGCCGGCCTTTTCGTGGGCTATGCCGCCCTCCTGGGGATCCCGGCCGAGCGAGTGATGTTGCGCGTCATGGTCGCTGCCATCGGAGCCTTCGGCGTCTGGTTCATCGTCTCTCGTCCGACCGACCGAGGGGAAGACTGAGCCCGACTTCTCAGACTTCGTCCTGCCTCTGGTAGAGTCGGGAGAAGTTCGAGCCCGTTCCGGAAGCAGGATGCCCGGGTCACCCCTCCGACAGAAGCCCACCATGAAAAGTCTCTCTCCCTGCGTTGCTGCCGTGAGAGAGTTTTGAGGGGAAATGAACTCAACTGACCTCAAACGAAATGGACAGATTGCCTGCAATCTAAGACACACCATTCTCCAAAATCAAGCGGCAATCCATCGATCATGCTGCTTGTTCGCTGATGACGACCTTAAGGCAATCGCCGCACTTGTTTGGCAAGAAGCTTATCCAATGAGTTAGCAAACGACTGGACATCTTTGTTATTGAACGGTGGTGGCCCGCCCGTGTCCAATCCTGAAGCCCGCAACTGGTCCATGAGATTGCGTGCCTGCAGTCGAGCTCCAATATTTTGCGAAGTGTAGAGTTCACCGCGAGGATTGATGGCAACACCGCCAGCATCCACCACCAGTGCCGCAAGCGGGATATCGGCTGTGACGACAATGTCGCCGGTTTGGGTATTCTGAGCGATATGCGCATCCGCTACATCCGGCCCGGCTTTCACGACAACGCAGTCAATGAAATCCGATTCCGGAGTGTGCAAAGACATATTAGCGACCAACGTGCAGCAAATCTCACAACGCTTCGCCGCTCGAAACAACACGTCCTTAATCACTCCCGGACACGCATCCGCATCCACCCAAATCTTCATTCATCATTCCAGTCACGCAGAAAGGCAGCAACGCCGGACTTTACTTTAACGTATCCAGACTACTCATGTACGGCAAACCCCCAGTAATTGAAACAACTAGGTTTCCAGCCGGGAACGTACATGGTGTTGAGCTCTCCAAGCTCGAAACCACCTTGCGTGACCAAATCCGGGATGGCGCGATTAAGATTGCAACCTCCCCCCAGTAACCCCCACAAGGGATTGAGTCGATTCTGCCAGCGACGTACTGAAGCATCCGGAGCCACACCATGCTCACAGAAGAGCAACCTGCCACCGGGCTTCAAAACACGAGCCATCTGTCGCAGGGCCGCTTCTGTGTCACGAATTGTGCACAGCGTATACGTCATCACAATTGAATCTACGCTTTGGTCTTCCAGTGGGATTTCTTCACCGGGAAATTCAAGGAGCTCCACGTCAACTGCAACCTCTTTCGCAGCTCGAGCTGCAAGGCGTCGCATTTCAGCGGATGGATCCAGACCAAGCACCTGAGTAACGCGATTCACATCGTAGAAGGGCAAATTCAGTCCGGAACCAATACCGACTTCAAGGACACAACCCTCTGCGTGCGGCACCACTTTGCTGCGTTGACGCATCATCGGTTTCATTCCACAGGTAAGGTGAATCACTCGCGGAAGAACACACCTGTGGTAAAGACCCATGACTGA
>Ga0315315_10002790_pt1 | contig 15975 bp, 12 predicted proteins | sample M140m3416metaG_FD_203699 | JGI IMG/M metagenome (GOLD analysis project Ga0315315, IMG submission 203699) | Ammonia-oxidizing marine archaeal communities from Monterey Bay, California, United States - M1 40m 3416 | ecosystem: Environmental > Aquatic > Marine > Intertidal zone | place: USA...
TCCTTTGTATTGAACGTTTCTCATAATTATCGCCTCTGCATTTCTTCTAAAACCTTGTAATATTCCGCCATGTCCATCGTTTTCATCGTATTATGGCGTGGTGCAGTGTTTTTCAGTACCCTATTGTCAAAGACTAACATAGTTATGTCATTCTCCTTTGTAATTGGGTTTTTATAATGAACAAGTTGTATGCCGTCTTTCATAGCCTCTAGAAAAATAGGTGTCCATTTAACGATTAAAGGGTGCTCTGGTTCTTCTGCCTGTCTAACAATAGGTACGAATGCAATTCCTTTCTTTGCCATCGAAGCAAAGAATCCTGGGTCTGCTTCTCTTTCTTCTTGTTCTATCCACTCCATTAGATTATGATACAGCATCATATGTTGCGGGCAGTATGTTCCAGACATTTTCCTGCCTTTCTGTGGTAATACTCCCGTTGTTGGTCTGAATGGTTCTATTTCAAGTGTGATTGGATCTCTAAAATACTGGTCAAATAAGTCACCATAGTCTGCTTTTATGCAATCTATACCGTCACAAACGCACTCATGTGGCTTGGTATGTCTATGCTTACCTCTAAGAAGTCTTTTTGGTGAAAATATGCTCCTCTTATTTGGCTTCAGTGCTTTAATTGCTGCTTTGATGTTTGCTCTTCTTGCCTTTCTAGGGTCAGGGTTTGCTGACATCCTAAAGTCCACTTGTGCTACTACGTCGTTATATCCACCTGCATCTAGTGCAGGATTTTGCATCATGTCTAATATTTCTCTGTTTGTCATATTGCTAACCCCTTGATTAAGGCATCCTGTACATTCCATCCGTATTTTGCGCTAATCGCATCCATATACACAGGAACATTCATGGATTGTAAACGGTAAAAGTCTTCTCTAAATACGTCGAATATTTGGTGACGGGCAATAAAACCCTTTTCCCATGTAACGTGGTCAGCATCCGTCATCCACTCGTCTGCTTTGTTAGCAAGTACGACGACTCTCTTAGGATAGTATTTCTTTGCTCGCCACCAACCTCTCCAAGTGAGTCCTCTAGGGGTGTTATTCTTATCGCTTAGTGCTCTCACTAAGTACCCTAAAGCAGTTTGATTATCTACATTATTAGTATCCATTAGGTGTCTATTATCTATTACTAATACTACACTACTACAGTTACGGTTAATCATATCTCTCAACCATGTTGAATGATACTCTATATGTCCACCTAAGTCTCTAGAAACAACTGTTCTTGCTAATCCATCTGAACGTATTCGCTTCTTGGTTGCGTCAGGTAACTTGTACCTACCTAACCAGTCTTTGCTGTGATGAGTACGGTCTTTGTCGTATAGTTTTCTTATTTCTCCTCTAGTGGTTAGTTGGCCGTCAAGTGTCGTCTTACCACTTTTACTTGCGCCAATAACACTTATCTCATACGGAACCAATGTCAAAACACCAGCCATGACTCTCCATACACCGTGTGCTAAGATGATTTCTGCTGAACCCATGTATCATGCCCCCATCAATGCAGTCAAAGCCCAGTCTATTAGCCCTGTATGGTCAGTCATTTTCATAACAGCATAGTCTGTCAATGCTACACCCAAACCTGAGCCGATTCCAGACAGTACCGTGTAAACCATCCACTTCATAGTAAGATAGCGATATTGCCATGTAAGACCTACAGCAGTTGTTTGCATCAATGCTTCTTGTTGGTCATCTCTTTCGTCACGAAATATTAGTCCCATGTTGGTGACACCATCCTGACCTCGTTATCCTCTCGCATTGTGTTCCCATATCTGTTATTGCTTGACACTGTATTAGTTGCTCACTGTCGGATCCAGATCCAATGTGTTCTGGCTCACTGGTTGTTGAACCTGGAATTGTCCTAAAGGGGCTTGTGTAACCGTTATTGGGGTTGGTGTTAGAGATGGGCCCATTGGAATTGGGCCTATTCTGTGGCGGTCTAGTCCTAGTTGCTTTGCTAAGTCTGCTAAGTCATATTGCATATTAGCATTCACGCTAGGTACTTGTTGGTCTGTTTGTTGTAATTGTTGATATTGTTGTTGTAAAACGTTTTGTTCAGCAGGAGAGACAAAACCATCTACTTGTGCCATCATAGCATTATTTTGGAACTGTTGTACCTGTTGGTCTAACATCCACTCTGTACGTTGTTTGTCTACTTCATACTTGATTTGAGCCATACGACGCTTGTTCTTAGACTTCATTCGCTTAATTTGACGGCGGTAGTTTGTAGAGTCTTCAAACATAGACCTGTAAAGTAAGTAAAGTGATGCTTGAAATGTAAATGCAAGCATACCATACAGTAAAGCAGATTGCCATACTTGGTCAAATTTACCCCATGACCAACTTTCGTACAGCATAAGTGCTAATGCGAGAAAAATGGACTGAATCATCATTGACCCGATGAGTCTGTTTTCTTGTTCTTTCTGCAATTGAACAATATCTTCATTTGACATTTCTTGGAACTGTTGTGTATTTGCTCCAGAAAACATTGCGTCTGCTAGCGGGTTTCTTGTTGGGTCTATTGGCATTCTTATTCCTCCTAATCTATGATGTATAATCGGTCTGACTTATCGTTACTAAAAATAGCAACACCAGACTCGTCTTGGACCATTAGAATATAACTTACGCCTGTTTCCTTTAGCGCCACTAGCGCAGCGTTTACTTTATTCTTAGTATTGGTATCCATCTTCTCCAATCTCCGGTCCTCTTTGCATTTCGATAATATTATCGATGCGGAGCAACTGGGAGGCGATATCGGTGGCACTGTCTAGTGCTTGTGATACTACACTTAGTGGTTCAATGACACCTAATTCTAGCATATTTACTCCTCCTCCGTTCTCCACGTCCACTCCGTGAGAGTGGCCGGCTGCAGATGCATGGAGTTGGCGCAGACGGATAAGGGTATCTAATGGGTCTAACCCACTGTTTTCAGCCAAAGCAGCAGGAATTACTTCCAATGCTTGGGCATAAGCCTCAACAGCCATTTGCTCTCTTCCACTAACAGTAGCAGCGAATTCTCTTAGGTTTTTAGATAGGTGTAAGTAAGGTGCACCACCACCTGCAAGAACTTTTCCATGCTCCATAGCAACACTGATTACACCGATTGCATCATCGAATGCTCTACCTATTTCATCGACAGAATGCAATGTTGGTGCTCTTAGTAATACTGACACTGAGCCAGCAGTTTCTATTTCAGTCAATTTAATCAATGGTTTCTCACCGACAGCGACTTCTTCTAGTAGCCCAACTGTAGCAAGGTCGGATTCTTTCAGACCGTCTATTGCAGAAACCATTCTGCCCTTTCCTGCTTTTGCAACCGCTTCCATGTCGCTCATAGCAACTCTTCTTGCTGCGTAAACTCCTTTCTGTGCAAATATCTCCACAACAAACGGGTCTATGTCTCTCTTGCAAAGAACAACATTGGCTCCACTGTTAAGTATGGTCTCAGCAATTTCTTGCAACTGAGCCTTTCTACTTTCGATAAACTCTTTTACAGCGTTATTATCGTTTACTTGAATCTGCAACTGCTGCGCAAACTCTGGCAATGTAACATCAACGCTAATCAAAGCAATCTTTGCATCTTTAACAGAATCCGGCATATTATGATCCATCTTTTCTCTATCAATAAGAAGCCCAGCAATAGCAAGTGAATCCTTTACTTTACCATTTGGTCTTTTTACGATATTGATATTGTCTAAAGTAGTAGATTTGATTACGTCTAGTGCGATTTGTGCTAGTTGGTCTTGTTCTGCTTCTGCACTCTTACCTGTCATAGCAGTCTTGCCTACACTCAGTAGTAAGTCGTCATCGACGTCCATGCCTATCTCTTCTAAGAGAGTCTGTGCTTTCTTGTTAGCCAAAGTATAACCCTTAGCAATACGTGTAGGATGTATCTTGATGTTTAACAGATCTTTTGCCTTAGACATTAATTCGCCTGTTATTACCACGCTCGATGTCGTCCCATCGAAGCAGTTTTCTTCTTGTGTGCGTGCTACTTCTGTAATTATTTTGGCGGTAGGGTGGTGTAATTTTGTTTCTCTAAGAATTGTTGCACCGTCATTTGTCATAACAACTACGCCGGCAGGGTCTACCATCTCTTTGTCCATTCCATATGGCCCTAGAGTTGATTTTACTAAATTAGCCAATTGTATTGCTACTTGGATATTAATATCGTGTGCTGATACTACTGGTGCGTTTTGTTTTGCGTCAACTACTGTTGCCATATTTATTCCTCCATTAATTCTTTAATTGCTACGTTATTTTCAAAGACTGTTGTACCATCTGCTGTCTTCTTTGAAACAAATGTTTCTTTTGTTTCTTCGACTACTTCTGCTGTCTCAACCGCTACTTGTGGTTCACTGACTGGTTCTACTATTAGTGCAGACTGAAATCTCTTCATCATATCAAAAGAAAATTCTACCATAGCCATTCCTCGTGGCTGAATGTTTGACTCTAAGAAGTTGTAAACGAAAAGTGCTTGACCTCTCGTCAATTTCAAATCAATTTCTTCTTGATATACTGGGTCCAGTATATTTATTTGTGGGCTTTCTGTTGGTGCTGCATCTTCAGACATAAAACAAACTTGGCTTACTTTTTGATATAAAGATTACTAGGTTATCAGCAATCTTCGCCTTCTGTAAAGCCATCTTTTGTCTTTAAGTCAATGTAGCATTGTTTGATTATGTTGTATTGAGTTTTAGCACCCGCTTCACTCATTAAAAATTTACCATTGAAACCACCAATAGGAGATGCACCATCAGCATAGGCATCATCCGATGCGTATATTTTACCACTGTATCCAACAGGGAATGTTTTATTCCCTTCTTCATCTACTTCTTTATTACATCTAGTATCAACTATTACACAATGAGCGTAGTCGCAAGTTATCCCGTAGGCCGTTTCGTATTCGATTTTCAATGCCATCTTAATTGTCGCCCCATTCGTATTAATATAAGTCATTCTACTCGTCAGGCCATTCCCATCCGCCGATCTCTGTAACATACGAACCGTATTTATTATTTATTCGTGTAATATAATCTGATAGTTGCTCATCGAAGGTTAACCATGTGTCAAACCATCCCACATCCCAACTTGTTGTAGGTAGCCCATCTGTAGCATCTGGATCCCATGTGTTTATGTCATCACAGACTAGCGTAAATCTATCGTCTTTGGCACAATTAGCCCATACTAGGTCTATTACATCTTGATTCTTCTCTACTATAGTTACACTAGTTATATCACTAGAGGCTAGTAATGGTATATTTATCATACCTATACCTAATCCACCTATTAGAATATCTCCTGACAAACGAGACATCAACCAATCATGTTCTGAATATTCTGCTTCTGTATCTTGCATAATATTTAGCCAATGACCATACATTTTCTGATACAGAACTGTGTAAGGCCCGCCTGTTAGTTGTTTATGGTTTACATAATTCAACCAAGAGCCTTCACCTGTGGTTGTTGTGCAACTCTCAATTTTGAAATCGCCACTCTCCCCATTAGGGATTCCTGTTACTTCCCATCGAGCCATCAAACCACCTCTATTTTTATTGTTATTTCGGAAGCATCAACATCAACGCCTCCGGCAGATACTTGACATTGGCACTTCCATTGAACGTGGTCGCCCACAGACATTAGGAAGTACCCTCGGCCACCTGATGCGTGGGTAACACCCACTTTTTCATCGACTCCTGTACTTCCTGTTGCATCGTTGGCACCTTCTTCGGGCGGCCCACTTAATGGTGTACCACTAAAGGATTGTGTAGCAACGGGGCTTCCGAAGGCGGACGATATGCTGTTTGATGCACTATCTAAATCCCAAGTATAAGTGTCTATATTTCCACCGGCAGGGGCAGTTGCTCTACAAAATGCTTTTGTAAAGAAAACAATACTGCCACTACCGGCCAAAACTTGTGCGTTGTAATCAGGGCCATAAGTCAAATCTATCGTACCCGCACCACCTGAGAAGTCGCTACCATCGTTGGAGGCAAGTGATTGCTCTCCACTAGAGCCTGTTGGTGTAAGAGAAACAATAACTGCATTGTCATAATTGCCACTACCAGAAGTTGTTGCTATGCTTACGTCTGTTGCACCACCACCGCCGGCTGCGGCTTGTCCCGCTTGCGCTACTACACCTACTACACCAGTAAAACCCATTTGAATCAACCTATCTGTACCCAATTTCCGGCAGACACACAAACATATGAAGTTGCTTCATTATCTGATACTGCTGCATTAGTAGCCCAATTACTCACAATAGAGTTGCTGCTACCGAGCGTTACTGTTAAATCAGAACCTTTATTATTGAATATAGTATATTGAAGTCCTACTGTGGCACTGTCAGGTAATTCTACTGCCCCACTGCCTGTTACATAAACATATGAACCGGATTGTGCTGCTGTAAGTTGTGTAGTACCTGTTACTGCCACAACTTGTGCTTTAGATGCAATACCACCATTAGAATCTCCTGTAATCCAAGTAACGCCACCATCACCGGAACTTATTGATAGTTGGTCATCTCCTGTTGCACTTGGAACATCTGCTGCACCAATTACTACGTTGTTATCTCCGGTAGTGATATTATCACCCGCTTGATACCCCAAAAATATGTTATCTGAACCTGTGGTTACAGCAAGACCATTATATGCGCCAACAGATGTGTTCCTATCTCCTGTTTCAATTACTTTTAATGCCGCATTCCCTATTGCTACATTTCTTTCTGCTGTTTTGTCGCCATAAGTCATCATGGCTTCTGCGCCTATTGCCGTATTGTAATTTGATAAGTTATTGATACCCGCATAATAACCTACATAGGTTGATTGTGTGCTTGTTGAAGATTTACCTGCTTCCCATCCAATCATTACGTTGCTTCCTTGTGTTGTTAATGAAGAACCCGCACTATGTCCAATTGCTACGTTATTATCTGCTGATGTTAATGCGTCAAGTGTGTAATTTCCTATTGCTATGTTATATTCACCACCTGCAACAGAACCACCTAAAGCATCATAACCAATTGCTATGTTATCTGATTCAGTATCGAAACCATCTGCCGCTTGGTACCCTATTCCAATGTTTCTCGCACCGGAAGACACTGCTCCCAAGGCGTGTCTTCCACCAATCGCTACGTTATAGCCACCGCTTCCGCTTGCGTCCAATGCTTCTCTACCAATCGCTACATTGAAACTTCCTGTGTGGGATTTATGTGCTCTGTAACCAACAGCCGTTGCATTTGAACCTGCGCTGTAATTCGCTTCTCCACCGACTGCTACACCGTAATTCAAGCCACCTGAATAACAAGCCCTGTAACCGATAGCGACTCCGAGAATACCGTTGGCGTCAGAATATCCCGCCCCACTACCAACGAATACATTTTTCGCACCTACGTTGTTCGCCTGTCCTGCCTGATAGCCAATGTGGACGTTCTCATAGCCCGTCGTTAGCGAGTCAGACGCTTGGTAACCTATTCCTACGTTGTAATCACCCTCAGTTAAGGTATTGAATACGTCTACTCCGAGCCCTATGTTACCCGTTGCACTGTTTAGTGTCCCAGTAGTCGGTGCAGAGCCATCAGATTCAGGTTGGAGTAGGAACCCATCGACAAAGTTGGTGGCGTCCATTAGGACATCATCTAAATCGCCAATAGCAGAAGCACCACCGCTACCGCCACTTTGAGAATCGACATAAGCCTTAATGGATTGCTGAGTTGCTAGAGCAGTGGCAGAGTTAGTAGCCATGTTGTCTTCATCTAGGATTGTAGTGACTCTCGCACCGCTTCCTATTTGCAGACCGCTACTTGTTATGTTGGCTTGAACAGTTCCCGTTTGAGTAGCATCGTTAGCAGCAGCATAGAAGTTGAGCAGTGTAGCAGCATTGCCTTGGTTAGTTCCGCCACCAAGATTGACTTTGTTGTCTGTGCCGTCGGAGTCTCCCACAATCAGATTTACGAACTCCTCAGAAGTGTGGTAGTGGTGCATACCAATTCTCGTGAACTTCCTCGTGTCATTTGTTAAAGATGTAGCAGCAACATCTGCCCCAACTACTAATCCGAAACCATTGTTTGCGTTATCTTGCAGGATACTTAGGTCCCCGCCGATTGTGACCCCTGCGTTGAATGTCGCTGCTCCTGCTTCTGACATATCGAGAGTGAGTGCTGTTATGGTGGCAGTGTTGTCTACGCCCTTGAAGACGATGTCTTTGTCATTGGTCGCTGACTTGATTATGAAGTCGGAAGTGGCTCTAACGAATCTACCGTATTCTGTTCCACCATCTTTCAGAATAACATCGGCACCATCCGCATCTAGAATTATATCTCCTGCGGCATCCAAAGTCATGTCACCGGATGAGAGGGCTATCGTAGTCCCGTCGATGTTGAAGTTATCGATATCGATTCCAGCGTCTGCTGTGATTTTCGCGGAGAAGGTCTTGGAACCTGAGAAAGTCTGAGTTCCTGAGAGATGCGCTGTGTCGGAATCCAAGTAGGCAGAAGCGATGACACCCCCATTCCAAGTTCCAGCGGCTATGGTCCCAGCATCTGTTATCCCACCGCTAAATGTGGTTGCTTGGACAGCAGTTAATGAGTTGGAAGTACCTTTAACCCAAGTGACTCCACCATCGCCGGAGGCTATCTTTAGTTGGTCGTCCGCTGTCGCGGAATCTGCGTCTACACCACCGATAATTACGTTATTATCTCCCGATGATATATTATCTCCCGCATTTCTTCCGAGCATTATATTATCTGTACCCGAATCAATTGCGCCACCTGCGGTTACACCGATTAAAGTGTTATTACCACCTGTTGTTACGCTATCACCCGCACCATATCCTACAAGTGTATTCGCAGTTGATGTTGCGTAGTAGCCTGTTGCATAACCAACAAATACATTTTGGCTACCGCTTGTTAATGCCCTACCTGCATCTGCACCAACCGCTACGTTATTACCCGATGTGCATTGACCTAAAGCAGAATATCCAACCGCTACGTTTTGTCCATTCGTTGTAATAGCGTCTAATGCTTGATAACCAACTGCTACGTTATAAGCACCCGTAGTAATCGAGCCACCTGCTTGATGCCCTACTAATACTGAACCATCAGCGCTGGTAATAGCGTCACCAGCAGTATATCCGATAGCGATATTTTTCTCACCGCCTGCAATTGCGCCGCCAAGTGCCGCTCTTCCGATGGCTATGTTGTAGTCTTCAGTGTCGGGAGCGTCTAGAGCCGTTTGCCCAATCGCCACGTTGGAATGGCCGGTCGTAGTCGCGGCTCCGGCTTGGTAGCCTACGAAAGTGTTGTTGTCGCCGGTCGTGACTGCCGTTCCTGCGTCGTACCCGACTGCTACGTTGTAAATACCCCCGTCTGTGACGATTCCTGAGACGAACTGGGTGATTGAGTCCAATGCGTTCTCACCGAGACCGACGTTCCTCTGTGCTTGGTCACCGGTGGGTCCTGTGACTGCGTCGCTGAGTTCTCCTAGTTGTGAAGCGCCTGAGCCGGATGGTACAGCCCATGAGAAAGTCCCGTCCCCGTCTGAGCGAAGGAATTGGGTTGAACTGCCGTTACCCGAGACGTTCAACTGCGTAGCGCTGATTGTGTTGTCTGTGACGGAGATAGTCGCAGAATAATCGCCACTTGCAGTTCCTGTCTCAGAACCTATGGTAATCGCTGTTCCTCCAGTCAAATCCACTCCGGTTATGTCTCCAGTCACGGTAGTGTAGTTGTAGGACTCGATTTTCTCCTTGATTGCTTGAGAGGTCATCAGGGAACTGTCGTTATCGGTGAATCCAGTGTTGATTGTGGTGACTCTTGCACCGCTTCCTCCTAATCTGAACCCGCTATCGGAGATATCGACCCTGCTGCTTCCTCCGGTGGTGAATGTTTGGGTGTCTGTCCCAAAGGTGAACTTGTTGTTAGTGTCTCCTGAGTGAATTAGGTCACTAGCGATGGTAACCGTGCCTGAAAAGGTCTTATCACCCGAGAAAGTCTGAGTTCCCGATAGATGCGCTGTATCTGCATCTAAATTGGCCGATGGTAGAACACCCGTCACGTAGTTCGCTAAATCGATTGCAGTTCCTTGCCATGTCCCTGTCGATATCGTTCCTAGTGTTGTTACGTTAGTCGAACCTTGGTAGCCGTCCTTCAAACCATCAGGAGTGACCGCTCTTGCGGTGTCTGTCCCTGTTGTTGTCTCGGCGGTGGTCGCTAGTTCGACAACTCCGGGGTTGGTTGCAGAAGCAGCCTCGGCAGCAATAGTGACAGCGCCATTCCCGTTGGTGACGTCAATTCCGTCGCCTGCCGTGAGTGTGGCCGCTGTCAGGACTCCCAGTGAGTTTCCTATCAGGAGTTGCCCATTCGAATAAGATGTGATTCCTGTTCCACCTTTGCTTACGCCAATCGCCGTACCGCTCCATGTTCCAGCCGAGATTGTTCCTGCATTCGCAATTCCGCCGCTGAAAGTGGCGGCTTGGTTGATGGTCGCTGCGGAATTTGTTAGAGTCAGTCTTGCGGTTCCGCCTGTCGTGAGCGTTATCGAATCTGTCCCGAATCCCAACTTGGTGTTGGTGTCCCCTGAATGAATCAGGTCACTAGCGATTGTGATTGTTGAGAATGTTACATCGTCTGAGGTTCCAACTGCTTGACCGATAGAGATTGTAGAAGAGTAAGCCCCGCTTCCTGTATTGGTTTCGGAACCGATTGTTACACCGGTTCCACCAGTTAAGTCAACTCCGGTGATATCTCCAGTGTTGGTGGTGTAGCCGTAATTCTCAATCTTCTCCTTGACTGCTTGGGAGGTCATCAGGGAAGTGTCGTTGTCAGAAAATGAAGTATTAATTGTGGTAACTCTCGCACCGCTCCCTATTTGCAGACCTGAGTTGCTGATGTTGAATCTCGCAGTTCCACCTGTTTGGAAAGACTGAGTATCAGTTCCAAACGCTATCTTGTTGTTGGTGTCTCCATTGTGGACTATGTCATCGGGAATGGTTAGCGTACCGCCTGAATCTACACTCAGACTACCTACAATTAAACCGTTCTTTATCCTAAACTCATTTGCCACGAGGTTCACTCTCCCTCTCGTAGGGCTCTAAAATCAAATCGATGCGATTCTTTGAGCCACCACCCTTACTTTATGATTGTCATCCCCGGACACGCCGTCATCTGTTGGGTCGTAAGTTAGTGTAACCGTGTCCCCTGACCCTGTCGCTGCGAAAACTCCTAATTCGTGGTCATTGAAAACAACCGCATACTGTGTTAGATAAGGTGCTGCATCGCTGGCACCGTTTTCGTCACCTAATAATAAAATCTCTGTGGTCATGTAATTAGCATTTGTCACGTCTTCAACCAAGATAATATATTTTGTCGCTTGGAAAGTAGTGCAGGTAAAGGTATCGATATCTGTTGCACCTGCTGTATCGAGTATGTTTGCTATGGCAGCCGTTCCTTGTCCAATTGCTAAGTAATCTACACCTGCTTGAGCAAAGACGACGTGTTTGTCATCTCCTTGGTCAAGTGTGATGTTGTCTCCACCATCTATTATGAAAGCCCCAGCAGATGCTAGAGTACCGCCTGTGCTACCGTCGTGGGTTATTGTGATGTCTGCGCCATTGCCCATTGAAAACACTGATGCGTCAGAAGTCAGTCTGAGGTCGTCCCCAACGGAAAGGTCTGCTGCTATTCCCGCACCGCCGCCTACGATTAACTCTCCAGTAGTCGCATTGCTAGATGCGGTGGTTCCTGTAAGTATGAGTGGTTTATTCACATTGATGGATGTGGTGGCGTGTATGTATTGTAAAGTGGCCCCTGAGCCTCCAAAGGTTATCCCCGATGCGTTTGAATCCGAGGAATTAGTGGCACCGCTTGCTACTGTGATGGTCTTGTCTACTACATCCAAATCTGTTACCGAGGTCGAATTGACATCTCCCGTGATATTTAAGTCTCCCACCACTGAAAGGCTACCTGCAACCTCAACTGTCGAACCTGCTGCATCTGCACCACCAGTGATGGTCATAACGTCTGCGTAGGCTCCACTATCAGTTGTAGCGACACCGAAGAGTATCTTACCGCTTTCACTGCCTCCAGTAACCGCGTTTGCCTTGACTTGTACTCTTCCGTATTCCGTTTGGTTGTTGTCAGCATCGTCTGCGACGAAAGAAATGGTTCCTGCTACGTCGTTGGCCAAAGCACTGTTACCTGTATCGAGTGTGAAAGTGAGCGATGGTCCAGTCGCATCGTCATTGGTGTTCTTGATGACCATATCGGGCTTATCACTGGTCGAAGAAGTCAATACAAACGAGGGTGTGTCGACATTGACTTCTGTTGAGGCGTTGATGTCCAAGGTTGGTGCGGTTAAGTCTATTTCAGTAGGTGCTGCAATTGCTGTCACACCAGAGCCAGCACTACCGATATACTGGTCATAGTTGCTGCCATCTTCGAAGTATAGTTTCCTTGTGCTGTTAAGCAAAAGACCGTTATCCGCATAATGAGTAAGTGTTACGTCTTGGTCATCTCCCAAGTTGATTACTGCCCCATCTGCAAGGAATAAGTCGGACCAATTGAGGGATGAAGTTCCCAAAGCACTCCCATCATCTGAAATTGGAGCAGCGGCTCCTGAGAACAAGGCTGTTGAATCATGTTTTAGAGTTAGAGCCAAGGTACCCGAAGAATTACCAGTGGTGGTGTAAAACTCCAACTTCGTGTCGTTATTGCTAGCATCATATGCTTCCTCGGTGAGGGCTTGGATTCTTGCCCCGACTGTCAATGTGCCGCTAGAATCTTCTGCTCCAGCGAAATCAATGACACCGAGCCTGTGACCGCTAGCCGTGGTTGCACCGTCGTCCTGTGCCAATATTATGCTGGCCCCTCCGGTCGCGCCGCTTGCAGCCGTGCTTGTGATGGATAAGTGTGAAGTCGGGGTTGCAGTTCCTATGCCGAAGTAACCGTGGTCTGCTATTCTAGCGACTTCTGCAAGTGAGTTAAGGCTACTACCGCTATCGCCTTGATTTGCCACTTGGAAGATAATGTCTCCTCCAGCCCCACTTCCTTTACCCTGTCCACCGGCTAGTGTCAGGTTTCCTCCTGCAATATTGTCAGTGGTTCCCGCAGTTGTTGTGCCTCCTTGGACCACTAAAGCAGTTCCCGCAACATTGTGAGCCGTAGCCGAGGGTGAAACTAAGTCGAGTGCATCAATCACCAAGTTACCAGCGCTAAAAGAAACATCTGACAGGTCGTTCAGTGCGTTCGCCGAAGCAGCAGAAAGGTTGCTGGTTCCCCAGTAGATGTTCCCACCTTTGTTATACAGGGTATTGGCGGTGGTTGAAGGGTCAGCGCTACCTGAATCGAATGTAATAGCCCCACCGACGTTTGTGGCTCCGGTTGCCCCAACGTGGATTGTAGCGAAAGCCGAAGGTGTTTGTGCTGGACCTATACCTACCAATCCTGACGAATTTGCTTGGAAGAAAGTGTTCTCCGTAGCGAGTGGGTTACCTTGAGCGCCGTATGTTCCAGAGCCGTTTGTGAATGGACCACTGTTCAGGTCGGCTCCGGCTTGGTTGAAACTGCGGTTCATGTAACCGATACCAAAGTTACTCGCACTGGTACCGCTTTGAGAGGTCCCTCCTGATTTGTAAACACCCCCCACAGAATAAGCGTAGCCCGATGCTCCTAGAGTACCGGAACCGGTGCTCAAATACCTTTCAGCGTTCGTATTGTCGAAATTGAAAAGCAATTGGTTCATTTCACCGGCAGTGGCTGTTTCTAGCACCATGGCAGACCCGATAGCATCGTTATACTGGGTCTCGGTGTTCATGACGCTTGACTTTATCTTCATCATAGCCAAAGTATCAACATGGATGATTTGATTATAGAATAATTTCTCGTTTACTACGGCGCCACTGCTCGCGTTGGTCTTGAAATACCCTGTGAAGTAATCGGTACCGGTAGTTAACGTGTTTGGTGTTTCACTACCAATCTTAACATGAGGTATCACCTCCATGTGGGCCCCGTCTTTGTAAATTGTCCCTGAGGCCACATCAACAGTATCGAGTTTCATGATACTGGTCGCTTCATTAAGAATCACAGCACCATAGTTGACACCTACTGCCCAAGTGCTTGTGGCATTACCCCACTTTCCACCGTCTATGGTCACTTGACCGCCATCAGCGCCAAATTGACCGACGTTTCCCGTAGCGTACCTTTGACCGGCGATTGTAGTGTTCTTTGGGGCTAAGGTAACCATCACGTTACTGGCACTTATTGTGTCTAACCCCGTCAGCCCAGTTAGTGTGGAAGAATCTGCATTCTTCCCTGTGTAGGTGTAGGGGTTCTCACTAGCAGTGGTGGATTCGACATATACCTGACCGCTCTCCGGGAAATTGATGAAATTATTAGCGTCACCGGTCAGGTTGTTAGCGTCGCTGCCTTGAGCAGTGTCGTCCAAATCTACATGAGCGGTTATGGATGGGGTTACTTTGAACAACCCATCGATATCGACATAATGACCTGCATCGGGAATAATCGAGGTGTCAACGTCTGCTGCTCCAGTGATGTTACCACCGAGAGTTATTCCTGCATTGAAAGTCGCTGCACCGGCGTTGGCCATATCTAAGGTTAGGACGGTAGTGTTAACTCCGCCGTCATTACCCTTGAACACCATGGGTTCATCGCTAATCAATGACCTGATAACGAAGTCGTCCGACGAGTTTGTGAGTTGTCCAAAGTTGACTCCATTCTTGGCTAGAAGAATGTCACTGCCCGCTGCATCTAAGGTAATGTCACCTGCTGCATCTAGGAGAAGTCCTCCATCAGAATCTATCTGCCCGTCTACGATGGTTAAGTTACCAGCGGAACCTGTGGTTTCAGCGACGAAAAGTCCATTTTTTACACGGAAATTAGCAACGCCCATATTTTTTACCTCATGTTGTCAGAGCCTTAACCGCTATGTTCACTTCGTAGTTGTCACTGTCCCCGACGTTGTTCAAGATAACCCTTGCGTTCCCGCCGTTGACGTCAGTGATGATATTCGCAAGTACGCTGTCGCTATAAACTACGCCATACTCATTGATTGTCGAGGTACTGCCGTTGTGTATCAACATGACTTCTGAAACTTGGTAGGTCGAGTCAGTGGTATTGGTTATCTGTATGTGGTATTTCGCCGAGCGATAAGTGGCTACTACAAGGTTGGCAATTACGAATTGAGTCGAAGTGTTCCCATCTCCTGAGAAGGTGAAAGTGATGTTGTCAAAGTTCGTTTCCTTGAGAGAAACAGAACCATTAGTTAAGTGCTCGATGTTCATCCTAGGTAGCACTTCTACGATATACACCGTGTCATCCGCTAGGTCCTGCCCTGATTCCTTCTCCAAGTCTAGGCCAACGCTGGTGGAGGTTCCGCTTCCACTGAAGCCGGAGTCTCCTTGAGTGTAGATTGTCGATGAAGTCGCTCTAAAGACGGAGATGTCCTTCGGGTCGTCTCGTTGAACAAAAACAATCCTACTGTTTCTGTTCCACCCTAGGTTGTTAAGATAGGTCTCTGCTTCTGCCGCACTGGTGCAGTTCGGGAAGGATGTCGCGTTGAAGTAGTGTTCCCCGTCGACAGTGAACTTGCCGGAGGCGAATCCACTAGAGGTTAAGTACCTAGCAGTGAACATCCTAGTTCTTCTCAGACTTGGTATTTGGTCCAAGAGCCCCCAAGAGCCCGACTGCTTTCGGTAGAAGTCCCCACTGTTGACGTCAATCGCCAAGCCCCCGTTAGAGCCTGTCCCATCGGATGGAGCCCCTGACGAGTATGTAACTGTCGTTCCGCTCCCTGAGAGTTCCGACTCATCTACGGCTAGAGTAAGCACTCCCGTGCTTGCAGAGTAGGTTATATCCATCCCACTACCGGCGTTAAGTCGGTTTAGAATGCCGTCTACGGTACCGTCGTTATCCGAATCAACCAACGGTCTGCCAACTGAAATATATCCCATTACATATCCATCC
>Ga0315315_10002791_pt1 | contig 15972 bp, 21 predicted proteins | sample M140m3416metaG_FD_203699 | JGI IMG/M metagenome (GOLD analysis project Ga0315315, IMG submission 203699) | Ammonia-oxidizing marine archaeal communities from Monterey Bay, California, United States - M1 40m 3416 | ecosystem: Environmental > Aquatic > Marine > Intertidal zone | place: USA...
AGAAAATCCAGAACTTTTAAAACTTGGTGGAGATAGAAGGGAGATGACTTTCATGTTTATTGACATTGTAGGATTCACCCCCATAAGCGAAGCTTTTAAAAATAAAAATGACCCAGAAGGATTAGTTAATCTGGTTAATAAGTTTTTAGATATGCAAACAAAAATTATTCTCAAGAATGGTGGAACTATCGACAAGTATATGGGCGACTGTATTATGGCATTCTGGAATGCTCCTTTAGATTGTGAAGACCATCCAAGTAAAGCTGTAGAAACTGCAAGAGAGATTATCGAAGCAACAGAGAGACTTAACATAGAACTTGAACCACTTAAACTACCACCTATCAATGTAGGCATAGGAGTTAACACAGGAGATTGTATTGTTGGCAATATGGGCTCTGAATTAAGATTCGATTACTCAGTTATTGGAGATGCAGTAAATTTAGGTGCAAGACTTGAAGCACAAGCTGCAAGAGGTGATTACCTAGACCATAAAGTATTGATATCTGAATTTACATATATGCAATGTCCAGAGATTGCATTTACATTAGTAGACACAATCAAAGTAAAAGGTAAAGAAGAACCAATTACAATATATTCACTTGACAAATAACCATTCTGTGAGATAATAGGAACTATGAGATTATTAGAAGAAAGTTATGGGGATGTAAGAATCTTCTCTGATAGACCTTTTGGATATAAACGATATATTGTGCATTATCCAGATGGTAGAGAGACAATTTACTCTAGTTTATGGTATAAATTAGATAAAATTAAAGAATTTGTTGAAAAAGACTTGAAATCTAAAGATTAATCCTTATATATACTAATAGGAATGCTCAATGGGAGATTCCAAATACAATTTAACCTTGCTAAAAACAGGAGGCAAAAATGGTAAAATTAACTACGCTGGACTTACAGGAAATGTTAAAACTGACAAGTCCATTCTCAATTGGTGTGGATGACTTCTTTCGAAGAATAGATGATGTTCAAAGAAACAACAGTCAATCATACCCACCTTATAATATCACAAAAATTGATGACGAACACTTCGTTATCGAGATTGCGTGTGCTGGATTCGGTAAAGACAACATCGACATTACAGTTCAAGAAAATGAACTAAAAGTCGTTGGTGATAAAGAGAATCCAAATCCAGAAAGGATTGCAAATTCACATGCAGTTCACACTGGTATTGCAGCTAGGAAATGGTCAAGAAAATTTGTTCTTGCAGATGATGTAGAAGTTGGTTCTGCATCTATACAAGATGGTATTCTTGGAATTCCTATTACTAAAATCATTCCAGAAGAAAAGAAACCTAAAAAGATTTCTATTGGAACTAAAAAACTATCTAAAGAGTTCCTAACAGAACATGGATGGGGATTTAATAGTAAATAATTGCTTGACACATTCCAGTCTCGTGGTATACTAAATATAGTTATTAAAATATAACGAGGAAATTATATTATGTTAAATAAAGGAAATATGAATGACCTTTCAAATGTCGTGTTTCAAATGAGACAAGATGGAGACTGGAATGATGTTCATTTAGATAATTTAATGGAAGATAAAACCATTGTAGTGTTTGGATTGCCTGGTGCATTCACACCAACATGTTCTACCTTCCAACTACCTACTTTCGAGGAAATGTATGACCAGTTCAAAGAAGCTGGTGTTGACGAAGTTTACTGTACATCTGTAAACGATACATTCGTCATGAATGCATGGTTTGAAAGTCTAGGTATTAAAAATGTGAAACCTTTACCAGATGGTAATGGTGACCTTGCAAGACAACTAGGTCTTCTTGTTAGAAAGGAGAATCTAGGATTTGGGTTAAGGTCTTGGAGATATGCAATGTTAGTGTCCGAAGGAAGTGTCGAACTACTAAGTATTGAACCAAATTTACAGGATAACTGTAAAACTGACCCATATGAAAAAAGTAAACCAGAAGTATTTTTAGAAGAAATTAAAAGTCACTTTGGGTTAAACTTTCCAATTAACGAAGATGAGTCAGTAGACTCTGATTCACAAACCGAGGAATAAATTATGGATACATTATCAATAGTTGCACTTGTTCTTATCGCAGGTATCATTGGATTGGGAGTCTATTCATATAGACAAACAACTAATGTAACACCAGTGGTTACAAATACTGTTAAGAAAACTCCTTCTACTCCTAAACTTTCAAAAGCAAGATTGACTGCACTTACTAAAGCACAGTTAGTTGAGAAAGGTAAGGAACTTGGTGTTAAAGTTAACACTAGAGAAGTTAAGTCTAAAATTGTAAACCAAGTTCACAAGGCACAGTAATGTCTACACCAAAATATAAAATTGTCATCAATGCAAACGATGGTGAGAATGGTGTAGAAATAACTGAGGGTAAATATGAAGGAGTCATATATACCTATGGTGAAGTTCAATTTCTACCAGTAGAAAATGAAGATGAACCACCAACAATAAATTTTACTAGAGCAGTTCGTAAATGTCCAGATTCTATGAGAGAAACAATATCAGAAGATGTTGAATTTAATCAAATCATGGGTGATATACTTATTGAAATGCTCGAACAACAAGGTGATAAAGCCGTGGAGTTACTCAAAGATGAACATAAAGAATCCAAGTCAACTTAAGTACGAAATCATAAGGGACGAAGGTGTCGTTTATGCAATCTACAAAGACCATTTAGGTTACCCAACCTTTGGTATTGGACATTTAGTTAAAGAATCAGACCAAGAGTTTGGTCAAGAAGTTGATACACCAGTATCAGAAGAAAGGGTGGATGAAGTATGGAATCATGATTTTGCAGAACATGTAGAAGAATGTGGAAAACTTTATCCAGATTTAGAATCTTATCCAGACGAGGTACAAAGAGTTTTAGTTAATATGACTTTTAATATGGGTATGACAAGACTATCTAAATTCAAAAACTTTAAAGCTGCAATCGAATCTAATGATTGGAAACAAGCTGCAAAAGAGGGAAGGGATTCAAGATGGTATAACCAAGTTACTAATCGTGCAGAACGATTAATGACAATGCTAGAGGAAGTATGAATATAAAATATTTGAAATTAGTTACAGGTGAAGAACTTGTAACAGACTACAAGGATGAAGGTGAATCAACAGTTACTTTGAAAAACCCTCTTGGTATCCTAATGAGTCAAACTGAAAAAGGATTTAACATTCAGTTAGTCCCTTATGGGTCAATGGCAAAAAACGAAACAATCGTTGTCAACCACAAAAATATAGTATTTACAGCAGAACCAGAAGACAAACTTCGTAATCAGTACGAATCAATCACTGGTCAAGTAATTACTCCACCACAACCATCAATAATTACATAATGAAAAAACAAATCGTAAATGCACTTGTTAAAAAGTACGAAGGTGAAATTGCAGAAGCAAAAGCAAATATTGAAATCTATATGAACAATCCAGTTGGTATAGGTGAACATCCAGATGTGTTAGATGCAATTAACTCTCAAGTTTTAAAAATTGCAACAGCAGAAGAGAATATTCAAGTCCTACAAAAACATTTTGTTGACCAAAAAGTAATCTAGTAGTATACTAGTTATATGCACTTTTATACAAATGTTTATCAACATAGAAACCTAATCCTTGTTCGTGAGTTCAAGGATGGTGAGTACATTCAAAAACAAGTACAATACAAACCTACTTTCTATGTTCCAACAAATAAAGACTCATCCTTTCGTTCTGTAAAAGGACAAAACCTAGAACCTAAAAAGTTCAACTCTATTGCACAAGCACGACAGTTTCGTGAGAAGTGGAAAGATGTAGAAGGTTTTGATGTACATGGGATTGAGAGACACCCCTACGCTTATATTGCAGAGTACTTTCCTCAAGATATCCAGTGGATGATGAGACATGTTCGTATTATGAATCTTGATATTGAGTGTGAGTGTGAAAATGGATTTCCAGAACCAACAGAAGCTGCAGAAGAAATTAATGCAATCAGTTTCAAGATGTTTGGTAAAGATACCAAGTATGTTTTTGGTACACAAGCATGGGAACACAATGACCCCACAATCAAATACTTTCATTGTCAAAATGAAAAACAACTACTAAAGACTTTTCTAGATGAATATAAAAAGATATATCCAGACATTATCACTGGATGGAATGTTGACCAGTTTGATATCACTTATCTTTATAATAGGATATCTAAACTGTTTAGTACGACTATAGCAGACCAACTCTCACCTTGGAACATAACAACTGTTCGTGAGTGGGAAAACTTTAATAAGAAACAACAAGCATACACACTAACTGGTGTTGAGGTTGTAGATTACTTACAACTTTATCAGAAGTTTACATTCAAAAGAAGAGATAGTTATAAACTAGAAAACATATCACAGATTGAACTTGGTAAAGGTAAAATCAATTATGAAGAGTTTGGTGCAATGCATCTATTCTACAAGAAAGATTATCAAAAGTTCTTAGAGTATAATGTTCGTGATGTAACTTTGGTAGAAGAACTAGATGACAAACTAGGACTTATGGGTCTACTACTTGCAATGTCCTATTCTGCAAAGTGCAACTATCTAGATGCATTTAGACAAGTAAGATACTGGGATATCCTAATCTTCAATAGACTTAAACAACAAAATATTATTGTCCCACCATCTAGGTCATCATCACCTAAGAAACAAAAATTCATGGGTGCATATGTCAAAGAACCACAGGTCGGAATGCACAATTGGGTCGTATCGTTTGACTTGAATAGTCTGTATCCTCATTTGATTATGCAATATAATATCAGTCCAGAGACCTACAATGGTATCACAATGGATACTGTAAATGTAGAAAAGATGTTAAATAAAGAAGTTCAAATAGAGGGTAACTTTGCAACTACACCAAATGGTGCAAGATTCAGTAAAAGAAAACAAGGTTTCCTTCCAGAGATTCTAGAAAACTTATATGATGAAAGAGTTTTGTGGAAGAAGAAAATGATTGAATTCCAAAAAGAATTTCAACAAACAGATGACCCTAAAAGAAAACAAGAACTTAATAGAGAAATTGCAATTGCATATAACAATCAAATGGTTCGTAAAATTTCATTGAACTCAGCTTATGGTGCAATCGGTAATGAATGGTTCAGATATTTTGAGTTGGGACTTGCAGAGGCAGTTACAAGTAGTGGTCAACTTGCAATTAAATGGGTCGAAAATGCAGTTAACAAGTACTTAAATAACATCTTAGGTACAGATACAGATTATGTGGTTGCAATTGATACTGATTCAATCTATGTAAGATTTGATGAACTTGTACAAAAAGTTAATCCACAAAACCCTATTGAATTTCTAGACCAAGTTGCAGATGGTAAGATGCAAGATGTAATTAATAACTGTTATTCAGAACTTGCAGATTATACTAATGCATATCAAAACAAAATGGTTATGGGTCGTGAGGTAATTGCAGATAAAGCAATCTGGACTGCAAAGAAAAGATATATCATGAATGTCCATGATAATGAAGGTGTTCGATTAAACGAACCTAAACTTAAAATGATGGGTATTGAAACTGCAAAGTCTTCAACACCAGCATGGGTTCGTAGTAAATTAGAAGATGCAATTAAAGTATTAATGAAGGGTGATGAAAAACTCGTACATGATTTTGTTGCAGATGCAAGGAAAGAGTTTAAAACATTAGAATTATCTGAGATTGCATTTCCTAGAAAGGTAAATGGTATTTACGAATATGAAAATGCAGTTACTATTTACAAGAAGTCAACACCAATGCATGTAAGAGCATCCTTAATGTTTAATCATTTATTGAAACAGAAAGGATTAGATATGCAATTTGAACCAATTCAAAGTGGTGAACATATTAAGTTTATATATCTAAAAATACCAAATCCCAGTAAAGAGAATGTCATTGGATTTATAAACAATTTACCTAGGGAGTTCGAACTACATCCCTACATTGATTATGATTTACAATTTGATAAGTCATTCATTGAACCTCTTAAATTGATTCTTGAAAAAATAGGTTGGTCGACTGAACCCCAGTCGTCTCTAGAAGAATTTTTCAGTTGACAGAATAGAAAAGGGTAGTATAATAGTATAACAAGTTGAGGAATATATTATGGATTTATTGAAAGACCTTGCAAAAGCAAGTGGTAATGAGTTAGCAGGAGTCGTATCCGATGGAATCGTGGCAGGTGATGTCGATGGTTACATTGATACTGGTTCTTATATTTTAAATGCACTAGTAAGTGGTGATATCTATCGTGGTATTCCATCTAATAAGATAACTGCATTGGCAGGTGAAAGTGCAACAGGTAAAACATTTTTTGCATTAGGAATGGTGCAAAAGTTTTTAGATGACAACCCAGAGGGTAATGTTGTTTATTTTGAATCTGAATCTGCATTAACTCAAGAAATGTTAGAAGACAGAGGAATCGATACAAGTCGTATTCTTTTAGTCCCAGTAACTACTATTGAAGAGTTTAGAACACAAGCAGTTAATATCATAGATGGATTTGATAAACAAAAGAAAGGTGATGAAAAACTTTTCTTTGTTTTAGATTCACTAGGTATGTTATCTACAATCAAAGAAACAGAAGATATTGGGTCTGGTAAAAATGTCAGAGACATGACCAAAGCACAGGTTATCAAAGGTACATTCAGAGTGTTAACTTTGAAACTTGGTAAGGTAGGAATTCCGATGATAGTAACGAACCACACCTATGATGTGATTGGTTCTATGTTTCCACAAAAAGAAATGGGTGGTGGAAGTGGTCTCAAGTATGCAGCTTCTTCTATTATCTACCTTTCTAAGAAGAAAGAAAAAGATGGAACAGAAGTTATTGGAAACATTATTCATTGTAAGAATCAAAAATCAAGACTTACAGTAGAAAACAAAATGGTTGATGTTCGTTTAACCTATGATAAAGGATTAGATAAACATTATGGTTTGTTAGACCTTGCACTTAAGTATGGTATCTTTAAACAAACTTCAACAAGAATAGAACTTCCAAATGGAACTACTCAGTTCGGTAAAACTATTAACAACAATCCAGAGAAATACTTTACAGAAGATATCTTAGAACAACTCAATGAGTGTGCAAAAAAAGAATTCAAGTATGGTAAAGAAGAGATTCAAGAAGTTGTTGATACAGAAACAGGTGAAGTAATTGCAGAATAGAATAGAAGAAATAATTCTAAAAAACCTATTCGTATCAGACACATTTACTAGGAAAGTAATCCCTTATCTTGAGGAAGATTACTTTACAGATAGGTCTGAACGATTAGTTTACAAACAGATTGGTGAATACTTCATGAAGTATAATGAGTGTCCTACTCATGAGGCACTTAGTATTCAGTTAAATGATTTGTCTGGTCATAACGATGAAGAGATAAAGAATGCATTAACTACAATCAATCAATGTAAACAAAACACTGAGGAAACACCACATGACTTTCTCGTAGATGAAACTGAGAAGTGGTGTAAAGATAGAGCAATCTATAATGCAGTTATGGAAAGTATTCAGATTATTGATAAGTCATCATCTAGAGAGAAGGGTGAGATTCCAGAAATTCTAAAAGATGCATTATCAGTTTCTTTTGACCAACACATTGGTCACGATTTTATTGAAGATTCAGATGAAAGGTTTATATCTTATAATACTGTAGAAGACAAACTACCATTTGACCTTGAAATGATGAACAAGATTACGAAGGGTGGTTTACCAAATAAAACCTTGAATGTTATTATGGCAGGAACAGGTGTTGGTAAATCACTATTCATGTGTCATTGTGCAGCTAATAACCTTATGATGGGTAAGAATGTACTTTACATATCCATGGAAATGAGTGAAGAAAAGATTGCAGAAAGAATTGATGCAAACTTAATGAATCTACCTATTCAAGAACTCTCTAATTTACCAAAAGAAATGTACGATAAGAAAGTAAAATCTATTCGTGATAAAACAACAGGTAAACTAATTGTTAAAGAGTATCCTACTGCATCTGCACATACAGGTCACTTTAGACATTTACTACAAGAACTTAACCTTAAGAAAGACTTTATTCCAGATATCATATATCTTGATTATCTGAACATTTGTGCATCATCAAGAATGAAAGCAGGTTCAAGTGTTAACTCTTATACAATGGTTAAAAGTATTGCAGAAGAACTAAGAGGACTTGCAGTTGAGTTTAAACTACCAATTATGACTGCAACCCAAACTAACAGACAAGGATTTACATCAACAGATGTAGGACTTGAAGATACATCTGAATCTTTTGGTTTACCAGCAACAGCAGATTTGATGGTTGCATTAATATCTACAGAAGAACTAGAAGAGTTAGACCAAATTATGGTTAAACAGTTAAAGAATAGATACAATGACCCAACATATTACAGAAGATTCATTATAGGTGTAGATAGAAGTCGTATGAAGTTGTATGATACTGAACAGTCTGCAACAGAAGAATTACATGATTCTGGGCCTGCATTCGACAAGAGTGAGTCTGGTCAGAGAATCTCTGGAGAAAAAACAGATGGATGGGATATATAATCCTCAATGGTACACATTACCAGATGTTTCTACTAATACACATGTATTAACAGTAGATGCACCAGAAGATGTATCATGTCTTAACGAAGAATTATGTAACCTTATTGACTCAGACATCGATACTGGTGGTAATAAACAAACTATAAATGCTGGTCTATCTAAATTCACTGGATGGAAATTTTTCAATGAAACCACTGACCATCTATTAAGTTGGGTAGCACATGCTATAACTAAATGTTATCTTGAAGTAGCAATGCCTGATACATTTTTACCAGTAATGACTCAAGTCTGGGGAATGAAATACGAAAAAAATGATGCAACTCCAGCTCATGGTCATGCACCATCAATCTTTAGTTGGACATATTATCCTTACATAGAAGACCCAGAAAGAGTACAACCATTAGAACTTTGTAGAGTTCCAGATGGTAGTATAGAAATAGATGTATCTTTATGTGCAGAACATGTACAAGATAAAACAAAACAATGGGGAGAACCTCTTCTCTCTATCCCACCTCATACAGGTCAATTGGTAATATTTCCATCATATGTAAATCACCAAGTAAAACCAGTTAAAGAAACTGTAGGTAGATATTGTATAGCTGGAAATGTTGCACATGATTTTGATGCATCAACTATGGTAAATGTTTGACATGTAGGTACACTTTTTCGTATAATAGTAAGTATGGAAAATGGTATAAAAATTCAAGAAAGGGGTGGTCAATTTAAGATTATTGAGATACCTCTTAATTCAAAAGAAATGCAACTTGCACTGGATAAGTCTAATCCAGATGCATCATGGGACTTAATGTGTCAAAGTATAAGATACAGAGTAGGTATCGATATAATTGGTAACTTCGACCTTGTTTCTCTCATCCTAAAAGGTGATGAAAGACCTTTACACTAGGGTACATATTTTGGTATAATATATGTATAAATTGAGGAATACATATGAAATTATCAGAATTAGTTAACGAAGTCAACAAAGAACAAGAGTTAGAACAACTATGTCAAAAACTCTGTGATGATTTGTTAAAAGAACATCAACGACAATATCCTACTCTTACAGACTATTCTTATGAATACAAAGTGTCTCGTAAGTACATCAAAGTTATTTCAAACAGTGGAAACCAACGCTCAGTTTGGGGTTTCATTAATCGTTTCGAGTTTCAAAAAGGAAATACTGGTATCACTTTTAAAGAAGGTGATGTATTGAAAGCAGCTGGTTGGGCAACTCCAGCATTGAACTCTCCAAGAGGTAATCTCTTTGAGGGATATCAAATCATGGGAATGAGAAAATATGGGCCAGACTACTTAAGGTAGTTTGACTCATAGGTACATAATTTAGTATAATATGTACATAGTGAGGAAAAAAATTATGACAATACAAGAAATCTGTTTAAAATTAAATGAAGAAAACATTAGTAAATTGGCAAAATATACTGGTGCAGAGGGTGTTTCAATGAAGGAATATGCACTTGCATTATTAGGGAGTCAGTCATAATGAAATTAGGTAATGCAGAAATAGTGATATCAAGAGAGGGTAAAATCTCAACATCAAAATTGTTAAAGTTTTTGAAAGAAAAAGTTAAATTAAATCTAGTTCCAGTTCGTGGTCAATATGATGCATATTGGTTGAGTGGTAAAGATGGTTATGACATGATAGATGGTAACAAATATTACAAGTTAACATTGAATGGTTATGGTATAGAAATTAATTGTACTGGTGATTACAATGCATTCAGTATGAAAGGTTCTTTACTTAATTGGATGAAGGCAGAGTTGCCTACTCCTCTTGTAGACGAGGCTGCATAATATGGAAAAAGCACTAATAGTAAATACACAATATTTGGAAAACTATAACTTAGATGGTGGGAACTATTGGAAGTTCAAAGGTGGTCAAGAATATGTTATTTCATTTGGTGTTACTAAAGAGATTTATGAAGAAAATGCATATGGTGAGGGTGAACATTCTTACTATGAATGTCCAGAGACTTCTGAAGCAACTATACTTGCATTGATTAATCAATTAGGTAATGCATCTAGTTGTGGTTATCAAGAGTTCGTAAAGGATTGGGAAGTTACAAATTTACCTTCTGCAATGACAGAAAATGAAATGTATTGGCAAAAAGATAAAGAAGCCTTTGAATTATTCAAAGCAAAAAGAATGACTTGGAAAGAGTTAGAAAACCAAGTTAAGGAGTTATAATGAAAAATAATGTAGTACCAAAAAATATTTTTATTGACATGGATGGTGTCCTTGTCGATTTTGAGAAAGGAATCAGTGAACTTATAGGTCACCCTTTGGGGAGTGACAACTATGGTCATTCTGAGTATGATAGGAGAAAACAAGAGTTAACTGATAAAAGATGTTTCAGAAAGTTACCACCTATGGTAGATTATCATGAGTTGATTGGGTATGTAAAACATACTGGTCTTAACTGGGAAATCTTGACAGCAGCTGGTGCAATAAACAGACAGCTTGTAGTTTGGGATAAAAACGAGTGGATTAAAGAATATGTAGACCCTTTTGTGGTAGTAACATGCACCTATAGTGGTAGTCAGAAGAAGATTTTTGCTCAAAAAGGTAACATTCTTATCGATGACAGACCAGAAAACATTGAAGCATGGGAGTCAGAAGGTGGAATTGGTATCCTTCACAAAAATGCAAGAGATACTATCAACGAGATTAAAAAACTAAGAAGTCCATTAAAATTGGTTGAAGAGAGTTTAGAAAATGCATAAATACTATAATAAAGAATATGTACCCAAAATCGGTGAAGATTTTTTACCATGGTTACAGTATCGTAAAACAGTAAGGAGAAATCGATACATATTGATTGGAATTTTAACATGTCTATTAATAATGGGAATAAGTCTGGTACTTTAACAGGCAACGCAACAGTTGATATACTTCAAAGAAAAGTGACTTTGAAGAAGGAACTTATTCATCTAAGAAAATTGAAAATCAACGAAAACAGACAAACACAACTTCAAAATCAAATTGAAGAATTTGATAAACTTCTAAAACAATATAGATTAAAAAAATAACCCAGTGAAATCGTAGGGAAATAAGCAGAGTCGATTGGCGTCCTTCCGCTCGGATAAAGTTAGGAAAACATTCACATATAACTAACAGAGTAAATTGCCACTAAGGGAACATCATGATGTTCCCTTTTTTATATGCATAAATAGTATTATGATTACATTTTTAGACCACTTAAAAGAAGATAATTCACCAGTAGATAACATCGGTCATGATATGCCTATGTCTTCTAAAAGAAAGAAACAACTTGCAGCTGATAGAGGTATCTTTAAAGACTTTGATGTTAGTCAATGGTCTGATTACAATCCTTATTCAAACTCATCTGAAAGTACTAAGAGAGAACTTAAACAGTTACAATCTTATGAAGTCTATCGTGATAATGCACAAGAATTTATGGACTTAGTAGATACTAAGTTATTAAAACCATTTATAGATTACTATAAAAAACATGACTTACCTTTAGAAGATATAGAAGAATGTAAGATACTAAAAGACCAATTTGCACCTATAGTTTTACAACTTAAAATACATTACAATAGACCAAGACCACAAAAATTATCAAAAGCACTTACATTTTTTCGTAAAGCAAACTTCAATGTATATCCACTAAAGACAGCAGAAACTCCTTCGTATCCATCTGGACATGCAACAGAAGGTAGATTTGTAAGTTTATATCTTGTAGATAAAGTACCATTTGAACACAAAGGTAACATCAAAAGAATAGGAGACGATATAGGTCATTCAAGACAAATAGCTGGTGTTCATTACCCAACAGATACAGAGTTTGGTCATCAACTTGCTGGTGCATTCTATACTCACTTCAAGAACAAAACTGGTATAAAAGAACATAAAGTACACTTTGATGGACTAGAACTACTATATGAAGGTGGTATGTTAGCAAGTGGTCAAGATTTATTTAAAAGAAACAACAAGGACGACTTCATAAAAAAGGGAAGTAAAGGTGAGTTGGTGGATGTTGATGGAAACACCTTAAAGATAAAAAACAACGATGCATTCCTTCGTCTTAAAAAAATAATTAGTGGTGCAGATGATGATACAGAATTAGACCCAGAATGGAAAACTTTACATAAAGATGCATTTGGTGTTATACATTCTAAAATAGATAAGATTGCAAATGGATTTTCTACAACCACTGGTGCAAATCCTAAAGGTGAAGACTGGGAATCTATTATTGCAGTTGCAGTAAACAAACTACAAGGTAAGAAATGGAATCAAGGTGACGAATGGGATAGAGCAGAAAAGTTTTGGGGAGATTGGGAAAACCAAGGAATGAAACTTGGTCAAGACTTTATCAAGAAAATTAAAGTTAAAAAACTGGAACAACTGGGTGCATCGACTTTACCTATATCTAAAGAATGGAAAGGAACAAATAAAACACCAAAGACAGACTTGATAGATGGTAATAAAAGGATATCACTAAAAAAAGCAGGTGGTTCACAACTACTATCTGCTGGTAAATTCGAAGCAATATCTACAGTAGAAGCTGCAATGAGAATGTATTCTATTGACCCAAAAGGTAAAAGAACAGTAGAAACATTACTTGATAATTTAGAAACTAAAATGATTAAACTGTCTACAAAAGATACTGTAGGTAATTTAGAAAAGTTAGGAAAGAAAACAAATTTATCACCAGCTGATAAAATAAAAGTTGCAGAGTTAGACCAAGGTCAACTGTATGCAAAAGAGTTAACGAATGAAATGGAAACCCTTTTTAATAAAGAACAACTAATGAAAGAATTTTTTTGTTGGGAAGCTGCAACAGGTGAAAACAAATTTGGTAAAGATTCTCAAGGTGTTGCAAACCAAGTAATAACATTTAAAGAAACAGGAACAATTACAGATATTTTACCACTAAAAACACCTAGTCAAGCAGGTAAAATACTTGCAACAGGTAATACCTTTTATATATCATTTAAGAGTTCATCTGGTTCACCACCCTATCTTGCATTAAGAAGTAAAAAAATAAAACTAACTGCATCGTATCAACCTACCTTTGCAGACATTATAAAAGAAGAATGTGCAAGGGAAAGAGTAGGAATGCAAGTTTTACATGAAGGTAAAGTAGAACAGTTAGATGAATTCCAATTATTTAACAAACTTGTAAGTAAAGCAAAAGGTGTTGCAACTTCAATTAAAAACCAAGCAAAACGAATACTAGATGCAATTCTAAAACGATTAAAAGATGCATTCAACTGGATTAAAAAACAAGGTAAAAAGTTAATGGATGCAGTTTTAAACTTTTTTGGTTTAGATATGTCAATCTCAAAATTAAAAGGTGGGGGTAAATACCCTATATTATCATAATGGCAAAAGCAAATTTACATTTAGAACACATCGAAGACGAAATTTTTAATACAGGAGTAGATGGTGCAAGACAATCTATTCTGTTCCTACTATCATTGTCTAAGATGTTATCATCTGGTAGTAAAGGTATAAAGAATGTCACTGTAAAGTGGGATGGAGCTCCAGCAGTATTTGTCGGTGAACATCCAGAGACAGGTGAATTTATAGTTGCAAAGAAAGGATTGTTTGCAAAGAAACAGGAATTCTACAGGACACATAAAGAGATAGATGAAAAGTTATCTGGAGACCTTGCAGATAAATTTCACATGTGTTTAGATAATTTTAAAGGATTAGGTATTAAAGGAATATTACAAGGTGACTTAATGTTTACCAAAGGAGACCTAGAAACTAAAAAAATTAATGGTGAATCGTATGAAACATTCCAACCAAATACAATCGTATATGCAGTACCTTCTACATCTAAACTTGCATCTACTATGAGGAAAGCAAATGTAGGTGTTGTTTGGCATACAACTTACAAGGGTGATTCACTATCGAATATGAAAGCATCATTCGGTGCAGATATTTCTAAGTTAAAAAAATCATCTAAAGTGTGGATGGACGATGCATCATACAATGATGTGTCTGGAACTGCAACATTCAATATGAAAGATAGTGTAGAAATGACCAGATTAATGTCCAGAGCAGGTAAAGTTTTTCAATCAATATCTGCACCTCAACTTACTAAGTTTCTTAAAATGCAAGAAAGTATGATTGATGGTGCAACTTATAAAACCTATCATAATAGTAGAGTTAGAGCTCAAGACAATCTACTTAGAATGAACTATAAGAAACATACAGAAGGATACTTTAAATTTGCAGAAGAAAGATTACAAAAAGAAGTAGACAAGTTGAAGTCTGCAAAAGGTAAGGAAACAAAAACAAAAAACAAAGATATGTTTTTAACTGAGATAAGAAAGTCTTTACCAATACTTACAAAGTTAGTAGAGTTTCAAGCACTTATAAATTATGGTAAAACTAAGATACTATTTAAATTAAATAAGGCAAAACAATTAACCAATCTATTCGTCAAGAAAGATAATGGTTTTGATGTGGTTGCACCAGAAGGTTTCGTTGCAATTGACGACAACTTAGGGGGTGCAGTGAAGTTAGTAGACCGAATGGAATTCTCACTAAATAACTTTACAGTCCAGAAGAACTGGGACAAATAAATTATGGAGATATATTATGTCAGATGCATTAAAGAACTATGCAAAAAATGCCTTTCACTTTGAAGGTGAAAAGTATATTGTTAACGATAAGGATGGTGTTCCTTTTGAATTAAGTCAACATGTTTTAGAATTTGAAGGTAACACTTGTTTTGAAAGAAATCACCCCACCTTTATTTCACAAAAAAGAAAAGTCATATTAACATGTCCTCGTAAGGTAGGACATTCATCAATTCGTTATTACTTGAATTATATGAATGCAGTGAATAATGACGATTGGATTTGGATTGAAGACGAAGATAGATACCCTAAAAATTTCTTAAACAAAGATGATTTACTAGAACTTTATAATGATTTATTTTCAGATAAAAATAAAATCAATGTTATTAGTAATGAAGATGCAGTCAATCAAGATGTATATACAAATGCAACTCAATACAACTATTCCTCAGAACTTGTTTGGAATCAAAATAAAGAAAAAATAGAAGAATTATTTGGTAAAGAAAACACAATAACTTGGATTCAAGAATTTGCAAATAATTCAGAATCAATCCTTGAAAAAGAACAAACTTTCTCACCACCACTACAAACATTAAAACCATTTACAGATTATACAACATATTTGATTGTTAGAGACCCTTGGGATAGATTTATGTCTGGTTTGATAACAGAAATGGATAATGGATTATTAAATCCTTGGAAATATGATATGATAGCAAATACAGAAAGAGGATGGGAACTTTTATACAATTCATGTAAAAGAATACTTTTCTTTACAGAACCAGAATATTTAATGATAGGTGGACTAGATGGCCCACAAGCAAATCATACATTTCTTCTAGGAAGACCTTTATGGAGAGGTAA
>Ga0315315_10002795_pt1 | contig 15954 bp, 11 predicted proteins | sample M140m3416metaG_FD_203699 | JGI IMG/M metagenome (GOLD analysis project Ga0315315, IMG submission 203699) | Ammonia-oxidizing marine archaeal communities from Monterey Bay, California, United States - M1 40m 3416 | ecosystem: Environmental > Aquatic > Marine > Intertidal zone | place: USA...
GTCTCGATCGCCACGGGCAACAAGCCAATAGACCGAGCAATAAGTCTGCTCTGGAAATGCGAGTGGACCCAGCTTGAGCGAGCGGGGCCGATCGATATCCTCGATTGCGGATAGCTCCAGCAGCGATGGGTCCGAGAACGGCGCGTGATCAGCAATCGCTGGCGCACCAACAATCCAGGACAGCCAGGCGAGCATACCCGTGTCCGTGATCGCCTCTGTCTCACACGGCACCAGAGACAGCAGATAGCTAATCGACCACCCCTGTACGACCTCGATGCGGTATCCGAGGTCGTTGGTGGTCGCCCACCCTTCCGTCTCATCGGGTTCCAGCGGCGACTCATCCCACGTCAGCACCCACTCCACGCTGGTGAGCCTGGGTGTTGAGGTCTGTGCAGTCTCCGCACCACCCGTACCACCACACCCAAGCAAGGATGCGGCGATGAGTAGCGTCAAGGAGCGCCACCACCGCCACCGCCACCACCGCCACCGCCGCGCTCACCTTCACCACCGACACCATCTGCTGCTGTGCCGGTATAGCAGCCGAGGATGTAGGGGAAGGTCGCCGTAGCGTGGTAGCCGTAGGTGCCATCTGGCTGAACCCGACCATTGCACTGATCTAAGTACTGCGCCCCGGCCTTCTCGACATACTCGTGATTGTCCCAGGCATCAGTGGTGGGGTCTCCCGTCTGCTCCCAGCCAGACTCCAGTTCGATGACCTCAGTACAGTCAGCATCGGTGCACCCGTAAGGTCCGTAGATTGGAAAACCATCCATGGACCAGCCCAGTACCGGAGAGGGTTCAGACGAGTCAGGATCATCAAGTGTCCAGGGCTCCGCAACAACACCGGACTGCACCAAGCACTTCTGGACGAGCGCATGGTTGTGGTACTGCGCTGCAGTGTGCCCCATGCAGCCGTCCATGATGCCGTTGTAGACAGGGTCACCCCAAGGGTCAGGATGCGGACCCTCATTCGGACCGTAGATGGGTGTGCCAGCCACGGTGAAGCCTGCGAGACCGAGCAAGGGGATTTCCGTGGCCGCGTCAGCGATCTCAGGGTTGAGCGTGATGGACCAGGTCGTGTCACTGGCCTCCAGCGCGTTGGGAGTCATCGGAACAAAGGTATAGTGCGGAATCTGATTGCTGCTGACGATGAATGAGTCGTCATCGCAGCTACCGGAGAGACTCGGGGCCGGGTAGCCCTCACCTGGACCGGGGGCTGCAGAGAGGTCCAGGAGTGAGGCTGACTGAGGACAACCGTCAGCATCCGCGTCTGCATCTGCATCGGCGTCGGCATCCGCATCCGCATCCGCATCCGCATCCGCATCCGCATCCGCATCCGCATCTGCAACGACATCTCCAGAGTCGACAGTCTCGTCATTTTTGGTGCCACAAGCAGTAAGGAACAAGAGCGGGAACCATAATTTTTTCATTGCTTTTCCTATGAATTGTAGACCAATAGATACCCAAGTGGTCGCCGTACGCACCCTTAACGAGAGGAATTTATGAATATTGCATCGCGGGTATAGGTTTCATAATACTCATCCTTCGCGGTCCCTCGTGCAGGTCTGTGCCTCGATGTCCGGTCAGGCGAGTTAAGGCGACGTCGCTATGAAAGAACAGCGCCCACTCATTGTCCGTGCCCTCTCCAACGAAGTCGTCGAGCGACCCCCTGTCTGGTTCATGAGACAAGCGGGTCGCTATCTTCCCGAATACCGGGCAGTCCGCGGTGACCACACCTTTCTGACCATGTGTCACAATCCTGAGCTGGCAGCCGAAGTCACATTGCAGCCTCTGCGGCGCTACCCCTTCGATGCGGGCATCGTCTTCAGTGACATCTTGCTGCCGCTCGAGAGCATGGGCGCCGATCTGACCTATGTCCCAGGAACAGGTCCGGTCATCAGAAACCCGGTCCGCACGGCGGCCGACGTGGCTGCACTCAAGGACTTCGATCCTGTGCGTGATCTCCCCTCACCCATGGAGACCATCCGCCTGTGTACAGAGGCGGCTGACGTCCCCATCTTGGGTTTTGCTGGCGCACCATTCACGATGGCCTGCTACCTCATCGAGGGTCAAGGCTCACGCAACTGGCCTGAGACCAAGCGAATGATGTTTGGCCAGCCCGCTCTCTTTCAGGACCTCCTCGATCGCATCGCTGATGCCGTCGGAGATCACCTTCAAGCTCAAATCGATGCGGGTGCAGCGGGCGTTCAGCTCTTTGATACGTGGGCCGGCGTGCTGAGCCCAGAAGACTTTAGACGCTGGGCGCTCCCGGCATCTCGCCGCGCACTCGCGCGGGTCAGCGGCGCACCCCGCCTCTTCTTCACCAAAGACTCGGCACCATTTCTACCTTGGCTTCGAGAGGTCGAGGCGGACGCGTATGCGCTTGACTGGCGCGTAGACATCGGTGCTGCGAGAGCCGTCCTCGGTGACGTGCCCGTCCAAGGCAATATGGACCCGCAGGCACTGCACGCACCCCACGAAGAAATTCGCCGCCGTGTACGCCGCGTCATCGAGAGCGCAGGTCCAAAGGGTCACATCTTCAACCTCGGCCACGGGCTCACGCCAGACATCGACCCAGCGGCGGTCGGTGCAGCAGTGGACGAGGTCCGCAACTGGTCCTGGAGCTAGCTTGTCACGTGTCGTGATAGTAGGCGGCGGCGTCTCTGGACTGGCAGCTGCCAACTGCCTCGACGGTGTCGATGTCACTGTGCTCGAGGCTGCGGCAACAGCAGGCGGCAACGTACAGACCGACCACATCGACGGGCGGATCATCGATCGTGCAGCAAATGGCTGGCTCGACTCCGAGCCTGCGATGGATCGCATGCTCACCCGTCTTGGACTCAGCGATGATGTCATCCGGGCGAACGATCGTGCCGCCATCCGATGGATCTACGCCGGCGGCGAGATGCACGCAGCGCCGCTCACCCCTCAGGCTTTTCTGAGTACTGGCCTGCTACCCTGGTGGGCGAAGCTCAGAGTCTTATTAGAGCCATTCATTCCACGCGGCAGTCAGGCCTCTGATGAGTCTGTAGCAGACTTCGTGAGCCGAAGACTCGGACGGATGTTCGTCGACCGCATGGTGGGCCCGATGGTTGCAGGAATCTATGCAGCCAAGCCTGAAGAGCTGTCGCTCGCCGCAGCCTTCCCAAAGATGGCCGCAATGGAGGACGAGTACAGGAGTCTATTTCTTGCCATGCTCGCGAAACGCCGCGGGGGTGCACCCACCGGCCACCTCCAGAGCTTGCCGGGTGGTGCTGGGCAGCTCACAGAAGTGATGAGCACGCGACTGGGAGACAGGCTGCAGTGTGAGTGCCCCGCTGAGGGACTGACTCAGACCAAGGATGGCTGGCGCGTTCACACCCCGAGTGGAGACATCGAGGCTGATGCTGTCATTCTCGCCGCCCCCGCCCACGCTCAGGCTCGCCTCGTCCGCGGCCTCGATAGTGGTGTCGCGGGCGCACTTGATGAGATTGCCTATGCGCCCGTCACCGTGGTCGTATCGGCCTGGCCTGCAGGCGCATTTGACCGCGCACCGACTGGCTTCGGCGTGCTGGTCGCTCGCGGTGAGCGCGTCGGCGTACTCGGCTCTCTGTTCACCTCCGAGGCCTACCCCCACCAGACCAAAGACGGCGAAATCCTGCTCCGCACAATTGTGGGCGGGGCGGTCAACCCAGCAGCAGCAAACCTCAACCACCAGGCACTGCTCGACAGGGTCTTTGCCTCTCATGAGCGCTTCTTCGGTGCACGACGGGCAGAGCCATCACTGGTGCGCGCATACCACCACCCCGCTGGCATTCCTCAGTATTCAATCGGCCACCCAGCACGTGTCGCCACTGTGGCTGCCGCCTCCGATCGCTACGGCGGCCTCTTCTTTGGAGGGAACCATCTCTCCGGAATTGGCGTCAAAGACTGCGTCGCCACCGGCGAGCGACTCGCCAACGACGTGCGCGGGTGGCTCGAGATTACGGCCCCAACCGAGACTATCTGATGACCACACTCGTCGACATCCTCAAGAAGACCGAGGCCTTCTTCCGCTCCCGAGATATCCCGAGCCCTCGTCTCGACGCAGAGCTCATCATCGGTCACAACCTCGGAATGGATCGTGTACAGCTCTATCTTGAGTTTGATCGCCCACTCAGCGAGGCAGAGCTTGCACCCATGCGGGCAATGGTGAAGCGTCGTGCAGAGAGAGAACCCGTTGCATGGATTATCGGATCCAAGGGTTTCTGGTCCCTCGACCTCAAGAGCCACAAGGATGTTCTTGTCCCGCGACCAGACTCAGAGACCCTGGTCGAGACGGCCCTGAAGCTCATCCCTGAGGACGAGCCATGCTTTGTCGCCGACATCGGTGCGGGCACCGGCGCCATCGGTCTGGCCATCGCCGTCGAGCGCCCTGAGGTTCGGCTGTTCTCGGTCGACATCTCTGACGCAGCACTGCACTGCACCAAAGAAAATGTCGCCAGCCTCGAGCTCCAAGGCCGTGTTGCAGTGCTCAAGGGCTCACTACTCGAGCCCATCCCAGAGGAGCGTCAGATCGACGTCGTGGTCTCAAATCCGCCCTACATTCCCTCAGCAGAGATCGATGGACTCTCCCCTGAGATATCGGAGCATGAGCCGAGACTGGCCCTCGATGGTGGTGCCGACGGACTCGACATCTATAGAGCGCTCATTCCAAGCGCTGCCCTTCGTGCAACGCGAGCTGTCGTGGTCGAACACGGTGACGACCAGCACGATGCAGTGGCCGCACTCATGACTGAGGCTGGCCTCATCGAGGTCAGCGGACATGCTGACCTCACCGGAACGACTCGCGTCACGAGCGGCCTCAAGGCCTGAGCTCAGCAGCTCAGACTGTCGCCCACTTTCCGATGCCGACGCTCGGTATCCGCTTGAGCAAGGTGCTCTTCACGATCTCACTGAGCACCGTGGCACCGCCCGCCATCTCCATCAACTCTGCGCGGCCCTCTGCCTTGCTGAGCTTGCGACGAATGAGGTCAGGTCGGAGATAGAACTTCATGTAGGCCTTGGTGCGATAAGCACGCAACTGCTCTGCAGTGAAGGTCTCCGTCTCAAGCTGTGGAATGTCGCCACCGCCATCAATGGTGTACTGACGCCAGAAGTCGCCATCGACATACCCACGCTCATTCGCGATTCGGTAGAGGTCTGTGGCAGGAAGTGCTGTGGCCACCGAGAAGCTGGCCCAGTCCAGTCCAAGACCGGCGGCAAACTTGATGGTGTCCTCGACATCTTCATGTGTCGTGTCGTAGTAGCCAATCATGAAGTAGCCGCGGGTATCCACGCCTTCCTCACGACAGATCCTGAAGGCGCGCTCAGTCTGTTCTCTGGAGATCTGCTTGTTCATGATCTTCAGGACCCGGTTGGTTCCGGCCTCGACGCCCATGTGAATAGAGCGCAGACCCGCCTTCTTGAGCTCACGGACGACCTCTCGATCTATCGTGTCGACGCGAGCGCGGATGTTGAATTTTACGGTCAGACCTCGACGCTGCACTTCAGCTGCAAACTTACGCATCCGGCGTTTACCGATGGTGAAGGTCTCATCAAAGAAGACGATCTCCTTCACCCCGTACTGTCGCTCAAGAAACTCCATCTCGTCGACCACATGCTCGATGCCTCTGAAGCGGAGCTTCTCCGAGTACACCTGACTGCAGTATCCGCAGTGCCAAGGACATCCGCGTGTGGTGACCATCGTGGCGAAGGGCTTCAGCAATGTCAGACAGTGGTAGTCCGCAACGGGCATCAGATCCCACGCCGTCATCGGATACTTGTCGATGTCCTTTGTGAGTTCCCGACCCTCGGTCCTGTGGAGCTCGCCAGCCTCATCTCTGTAGACAATCCCTTGAATCTCGTCCCAGCCGCCGCCACCTTGCTCGACGTGGTCACAGATCTCGAGGAATGTGTCCTCGCCATCACCCACAACGGCGATGTCGAAGCACTCCCAGGTCAAGCTCTCTTCGGCATAGATCGTCATGTGCGGTCCGCCGCACACGATCAGTGCATTCGGACAGGTCTCGCGAACCATCTGCGCGATCTCGATGACAGCTGGCCAGCCGAGTGTTTTTGAGGTGAGCGCCACGATCTGCGGGTCGAAATCTGCGACGCGTTTGGTCACATCGTTCGGGTAGTGGTTCTCGACGTGGAGGTCGATGTAGTCCACTGGGTAGTCGTGCTGTCTGATCCACGCTGCAAGTCCACCGAGCGCGAGGCTCGGAAAAATACCCAGCTTCTCAGCCGCTTTTTTGGACAGCGGCTGTTGGTCCGCGGCCTCGTGGTACTTGATGAACAGAACCTTGGTGTTCTTAGCTGCCATCGTTCTTCACCCCTATTGACTATAAATCTACCACTTAAATCAAGTGATGACACCATCAAAGCTAGGTTCTTGATCGATTGACTGGGTAGCGGGTGTGGCATACGGCTACGCGTCCCGCGCGCGCGGGGCAGTCACCCCTTAGACCGGATGAGCAATGCAACGGGGATTTTTGCGGGCCTTAATGGGCACCATTCTGCTGATTGGCTTCTTTGTTTTGACCGTCATCAATGTGTGGCAATCCAACCGCATTGAGAAGAACCAAATCGAGCTCCTGAACCGGATCGATGCCGTCGAGAAGACCATCGAGAACGGCGACTTCAGTGCTCAAGCCGGCGGTAGCCCACGTGGTGGAATCTTCGGCGCATCTGAGCCCAGCTACGTGACGGAAGCCCTCAGCGATCCCGAGAACACCTTCTCCAGGGACAATGCAAGCTGGCTTCCAGCCGAGGCCAAGCAAGGTGGAAACCTCAACCTGAAGATGGGTTCCGATCCCAAGGGCTTCAACTGGCTCGTCGAGAACGGCGCCGATGTGTCTGAGATTCAGGCCTATGTGCACGTCCAGCTGGGCAACTACCACCTCAAGGACGTCACCCGCTACAAGGGCGAACTCGCTTACCACTGGGAGATCTCCGAGGACAAGCGAACCCACACCCTGAAGCTCCGTAAGGACTTCTACTGGCACAAGCCCAATGTGGACTGGGCAAGCGGGCGCTACGACTGGCTCAAGGGTGAGCATCCCGTCACAGCACACGACCTTGTCTTCATGCTCGACCTGCTCACCAACGACCAAGTTGCAGGCGCCGCTCCACTCCGCTCGTACTTTGACGAGCTCGAGAGCTACGAAGCACTCGATGACCACACTTTCAAGATTCAGTTCAAGAAGCCCAAGTACATGCAGAAGGTAATTGTCATGGGCCTGTACCCGCTGCCTAAGTTCCTGTACGCCAACGATGAGGCTGGCGAGCCTTACGAGACTGAGGTCATCGGCAAGCGCTTCGAAGACCACTGGTACAACCCCATGGGCATCGGTGCAGGGCCGTACACCTTCTCGCGCTTCGAGCCGGGTGTCGCCATCGAGCTGGAGCGCAATCCGAAGTACCCACTCGGCGGCAACGCCATGGATAAGATTGTCTACTCAATCCTGAAAGACCAGAACCAGCCCCCAAGAAAGCTGCGAACAGGCGAGCTTCACCTCTCCGGACTGCAGCCTGCTCAGTACCGCGCAGAGGTCCTCGAGGGAGATGACGACTCGCCATTCAAGAATGGGCAACTCAAGGGCGGCGAGTTCTGGTCCTACAACTACTTCTACATTGCGTGGAATGCGGACCAGCCGTACTTCGCAGACAAGCAGTCTCGCCAGGCCATGAGCCATGCCTTCAACGCACAGCTTCTTATCGATGATGTCTTCTTGGGCCTCGGCGAGCGCTGCACTGGTCCCATGCCGACAGTCCAGCCATACTATGACCGCAGTCTCGACCCCTACCCCTTCGACCTCGAGCGTGCCCGGGCACTCTTAGATGAAGCAGGGTGGACCGACTCGGACGGTGATGGCATCCGCGACAAGATGATCGAGGGCACCCTGGTGCCGTTCGACTTCAAGCTCATCGTCTTTGGTTCCTCGAATGAATACAAGACCGTCGGAAACATCTTCAAGGAAGATCTCGCCAAGATCGGCATCAAGATGAACGTCGCTCCAATGGAGTGGGCCAACCTCCTCAAGAAGGTCGATGCACGCGAATTTGATGCGGTCACACTGGCCTGGGTATCTGGTCCACCAGTCGACTTCCGTCAGATCTGGCACAGCTCTCAAGCTGACCTACCCAAGGGCTCAAACCGCGTTGGATTCCGCAATGCAGAGGCCGACAAGATCATCGAAGAACTCGAGGTCGAGTTTGATGAAGGCCGCCGAAAGCAGCTCGCTCAGGACTTCCACAAGCTGCTCTATGAAGAGCAGCCATATACGTTCTTCTATACACGCAAGAGCACGGTCTTCTGGCAGAAAGAGCTGAAGAACGTCTGGTTCCAGCTCACGCGTCCTCACGTCAACCCGCGCCCCTTCTACCTCGAAGGCTAACCGGAGCATTCCGCCGTGCTGAACTACGTCATCAAGCGTCTCCTTCTGATGGTGCCGACCTTTGCGGCCATCAGCCTGGTGATCTTTGTCGTGCTCAACTTTGCACCAGGTACGCCTGGAGCACAGATGTCTACGGGCGAGGCGGGAGGTCAGGATGCATCTACCGCTGGCGAGCAGCGAGAGAGCTACCGCATCTTCAAAGAGCAGTTCAACCTCGACAAGCCCGTCTTGTTCAACACCCGCTACGACCTGGGCCAGCCCGAGATCGAGACCGAGCTCAAGGCCATCCTCAACGAGAGCGGTGATGTTCCCCCAGCGCGGCGAATCGAGGCCCAAGAGGACATCGAGAACTGGGGCCGCTATGCCGTACCTGGTCTCATCGGCGTGTTGTCTGACACCTCCGCCACACCAAAGATGAGGGCGCTGGCGAGCCAACGCTTGACCTTCAACGCTCAGAAGCAGAACAAGAACATCTACAAGAAAGATCTCACTGACGCTGAGCGGGCTGAGATCAAGTCTATCGCCAAGGCCAACTCAAAAGTTCGAAACTGGAGCTTTAAGGCAGATGCCACACCAGAGGAGATGACCAGCGTCACCACAACCTGGCACCGCTGGCAGGAGTCAACTGCCGAGGACTGGCACTACAGCTTTGGCGAGCGGGTAGAGATCTTCCTCTTTGACACGCGCTTCTCCAAGTACTGGGGCAACCTGGCTCGACTGAACTTTGGCGTCTCCCATGTCGACAAGCGTCCGGTTCTCAAGAAGGTACTGAGCAAGCTCAAGTACTCCATCACCCTCAGCTTCTCTTCGGTCCTGATCATCTACGCGATCAGCCTTCCGCTGGGCATCTGGTCCAGTATTCGGCAGAACACAATGGCGGATCGGGTCGTGACCACAGTCTTGTTCATGATGTACAGCCTGCCGAGCTTCTTTGTGGCCGTCTTCCTGCTCAACTTGCTGACTCGCGGGACACCGCTGCAGGTCTTTCCGACCTCTGGCTTTGAGAGCTTAGACACGAGTCAGATGACACTGCTCGAGTACCTCAAAGATGTCGGCTGGCACATCACCCTGCCCATCTTCTGTGGCTCCTATGCTGCACTCGCCGCACTCTCTCGGTATGCACGCTCCGGCCTGCTGGACGTGATTCGGTCAGACTATGTTCGAACAGCACGAGCGAAGGGCCTGCCAGAGAGCGTCGTCATCCTGAAGCACGCAGCCCGAAACGGCATGATTCCCATTCTGACGCTGCTGGCCTCTCTGCTGCCCACACTGATCGGCGGCTCGGTCATCATCGAGGTCGTCTTCGGAATCCCTGGGATGGGGTCATTCCTCTTCGAGAGCATCAACCTCCGTGACTACAATGCAGTCATGGCCGTTCTCCTGATCAGCTCCGCGCTGACTCTGGTGGGCATGCTCATCTCCGATCTCTCCTACGCGCTGGTCGACCCGCGCATCACCTTCGAGTGATCATATGAGCCAGCCACTACTTCCTGACGTCGCCCCCCCTGAAGATCAGACCTTCGGCGATATTGTCTGGATTCAGTTCAAGAAGAATCGGGTCGCTTACTGCTCGCTTTGGGGGCTCAGCAGCCTCTTCTTGCTTGCCACTATTGCACCGCTCATCGCCAGCGGTCGCCCGTTCACGTGGAACATCGGAGAGGGCACAAGGTACCCGTGGTTCTCGGGTCTGTTCGACCGGAACTACTTTGAGAACCCCGTCGATATCTTCTTCAATATGTTGCTCTTGGCCATCGTTCCGCTGATGGCCGCCGCACTCTTCCGTTACCGTCAGATCAAGAAGATGGGTCTCGACAAGAGGCCTCGCCGGGCCAAGATCGGTCGCGAGATTCGACTCACTGCAGTGCTCTTCTTTGCACTCTTTGCCTGTGTGCTCTTCAACCCGCACAGCGAGCCCTACACCCAGTACGCAGACATCGCAGAGCAGCGGCTGGCGGAAGACAAGCCCGTCGACGCCGTCTTCACGCCTGTCCGCTACATCTTTAGAAAGACCGGCTTCAAGAGCCTCGAGCGTCCGAGTGCTCAGCACTGGCTCGGTGTGGACGAGAGCACCCGTGATGTTGCCGTCCGTATTCTCTACGGTACTCGCATCTCGCTCACCATCGGCATCATTGCCGTGGCCATATATGTGACCATCGGTGTCATCCTTGGTGCGCTGGCCGGGTTCTACTCAGGCAAGGTCGACATTCTAATTCAGCGCCTCATAGAGATCGTGATGAGCATTCCTGCGCTCATCATCATCTTGGTGCTTGTGGCCTTCCTCGAGAAGCCGAGTATTTTCCACATCATGCTGGTCATCGGCCTTGTGAGGTGGACCGGCGTAGCCCGACTGGTGCGCGGCGAGTTCTATCGCCTGCGCGGACAAGACTTTGTGACCAGTGCTGTCGCGCTGGGCTTTCCACCGCGAAAGGTCATCTTCCATCACATCCTGCCCAATGCCATGGGCCCGGTACTCGTGGCGGCGACCTTCGGCGTGGCTGGAGCTATCCTGCTCGAGAGCAGCCTCTCCTTCCTGGGACTGGGCGACCTGAGCGCGCCAAGCTGGGGACAGACCCTCTCTGAGGGCTACTCCTCGGGTGCCTGGCACCTGATCCTCGCTCCAGGCTTTGCGATCTTCATCACCGTGTCCTTGCTCAACCTTGTCGGTGAGGGTCTCCGAGATGCCCTCGACCCGAAGATGCGGAAGTGAGGATCTGATGAGCCAACCCATACTCAAGCTCGAGAACCTGCGGACATACTTCCACACAGACATCGGTGTGGTGAAGGCCGTTGACGATCTCAACGTCGAGGTCCAGCCCGGTCAGACACTGGGTATTGTCGGTGAGTCTGGCTCTGGTAAGTCGGTGACCAGCCTCACCGTCATGCGCCTGCTTCCTGGGCACATCGCCCGAGTCGAGGAAGGCTCAAAGGTCATCTTTGCAGGCCGCGACCTCACCGAGGTCAGCGAAGCCGAGATGCGCAAGATTCGAGGTGCTGAGATCTCCATGATCTTCCAGGAGCCCATGACCAGCCTCAACCCGGTCTACACGACGGGCGACCAGGTCATGGAGGCCATCACGCTGCACCAAGAGGTGACCCGTGAGGAGGCGGAGGCCCGGACAATCGCGCTGTTCCGAGAGGTCGGCATCCCTGATCCTGAGCAGCGGATTCACATGTACCCGCACGAGATGTCGGGAGGTCAGAAGCAGCGTGTCATGATTGCCATGGCCTTGTCCTGTAATCCCAAGCTCCTCATCGCCGATGAGCCCACGACTGCGCTCGATGTGACCATCCAGGCACAGATCCTCGACCTGCTGCGCAAGCTACGGGACGAGCGAGGCATGGGTATGATCTTCATCACTCACGACCTCGGTGTCATCGCTGAGATCGCTGACGAGGTCGCCGTCATGTACCGCGGCAAGCTCGTTGAGTATGGAGATATCCGAAGCATCTACGCCAACTGCAAGCACCCCTACACCAAGGGTCTTCTGGCCTGTCGGCCCAAGCTCGACACCAAGATGAAGCGACTTCCCACGGTGCCAGACTTCATGGACACCATCTACCATGACGATGGGACCTACTCGGTAGAAGAGAGGGATGTGTCAGAGGAGTGGCTCGAGGCCATGGGCACCGAGGGACGCGAGCGGCACCTGTACCCTGCTGCTCGTCTGGGCGAGCTGGGCTTCGAGGCCGAAGAGAGCGCCTACCCTGAGGGCACCACCTTTGCGGGTGATGACGAGCGCCCCTTACTCAGCGTCCGCAACCTCAAGATGCACTTCCCTATCCGCCAGGGTCTCTTTGGCCGCGTGGTAGACCACGTGCGGGCCGTCGACGACGTGAGCTTTGATGTCTACCCCGGTCAGACCCTGGGCCTCGTGGGTGAGTCTGGATGTGGAAAGACAACAACCGGCCGGGCGGTGATGAGGCTGATCGAGCCGACAGCCGGACAGATCATCTTTGATGGTACGGACATCACCACGATGCGCCAGTCTGACCTCCGCAAGTATCGCAAGCGCTTCCAGATCATCTTCCAGGACCCCTACGGCTCTCTCAACCCACGGAAGACCATCGAGACCACCGTGATGGAGCCCATGGAGGTTCACGGCATCGGAGAGACCTATGAAGAGCGGCGCGAGATGGTGCTCGACCTCCTCTCTCGGGTGGGCCTGCCAGGCAAGCAATTCCTCAACCGCTACCCCCACGAGTTCTCTGGTGGTCAGCGCCAGCGAATCTGTATTGCACGTGCGCTCGCGGTCCGTCCAGAGCTGATCATCTGCGACGAGTCCGTCTCTGCCCTCGATGTGAGTGTCCAGGCCCAGGTCCTGAACCTCCTCAAGGACCTCCAGCTTGAATTCGGTCTCACCTACATCTTCATCAGCCATGACCTCTCTGTCGTGAAGTTTATGAGCGACATGATGGCTGTGATGAACTTCGGAAAGTTCGTCGAGTTTGGTCCGAGCGAGTCCATCTATGCTGATCCTAAAGAGGACTATACAGAGCGGCTGATCGATGCGATCCCACGCGACAGCATCGAGCAGATCGAGAAACGCCAGGCCCAGCGTAGAGCCGCACAAGGACAGGGAGACGAGGCGTGACAGTTTTCTTTGAGAACCTCTTGAGCGCCGTAGCCATCATTGCTGCCTCTTGGTTTGTCGGCGGCTGGCTGGCTGGAATTATGGGCTCCGTGCTCGCACAGACTCGGGCCGACACCATGGTCAGAGCACTCCTCGTTCGACTGACAAAGCCACTGGTGATGGGCATCGCGATCATCGCAGCGCTGAGCCGGATCGGCGTCGATATCCGAGTCCTCTTGGCCATCCTCGCTGCAGGCGCACTCGCAGTCGGGCTCGGTCTCTCCGGACCCATGTCCAGCCTCATCTCTGGTGGAATCCTCTTCTCGCGCCGACCATTCCGGGTTGGCGACACCGTCACGCTGGCCGACATTGAGGGCACGGTGGCTGGTATCGGCTGGCTGAGCGTACTGCTCGACGAGCCAGACGGCACCAGAGTGGTCATCCCAAACCGCCTCGTGGTCTCAAGCCCGATGCGCATCCGCAAACGGGCCGAGGTGCCCGAAAAAACCTGAGCTTGGAGCTGACATGGATCCACAAGACATGATCGACGCGTGCAAGACGCACACCCTCTTCTCATGGTCCGCACGAGGCAAGGTCGTGCCCATGCCCATCACACGCGCCGAAGGAATCTACCTGTACGGCCCGAGCGGCGAGAAGTGGATGGACTTCAACTCGCAGCTGATGAGTGTGAACATCGGTCACTCTCACCCCAAGGTCGTCGAGGCCATGAAGGCCGCTGCGGACGGAGTGATCTACGCCTTTCCCGGTGCAGCCACCCCCTCACGTGCAGCGCTCTCCAAGAAGCTCGCGAGCCTCATGCCCGAGGACATCAACACCTTCTTCTTTACTTTAGGTGGTGCTGAGGCGAACGAAAACGCCATCAAGCTCGCCCGCCTGTACACCGGCCGACACAAAATCCTCAGCCGCTACCGCAGCTACCACGGCGCCACAAACGCCTGCATGCAGATGACTGGCGATCCCAGGCGCTGGGCCAATGAGCCTGGTGCTCCTGGCTTCATCCGTGTGATGGATCCCCACCCGTACAATTACAGCTTTGGCAGCACTGATGCCGAGATCGTAAAGAACAACCTGACCTACCTCGAGGAGGTCATTCAGTACGAAGGTCCTGACAACATCGCCGCGATGTTCATCGAGACCGTGACCGGCACAAACGGAATCTTGCCGCCGCCCGATGGCTACCTGAAGGGCCTCCGGGCACTGCTGGACAAGTACGGCATTCTCTTGGTCTGCGATGAGGTCATGGCGGGCTGGGGACGCACAGGCAAGCTCTTCGCCTTCGAGCACGGCGACATCGTCCCGGACATCGTCTGCATGGCGAAGGGGCTGACCAGCTCGTACGTGCCGCTCGGTGCAGTGGCCATGAAGGACAAGATCGCAAAGCACTTTGACGACAATGTCTTCTGGGGTGGACTCACCTACAACGCCCACTCCTTCGCCTGCGCGGTAGCGCTCGCAACAATCGACGTCTTGCTCGATGAGGGCATGGTCGAGAATGCTGCACGCCTCGGCCCCATCATGGGTCAGCACATGGCCGCTCTGAAGGACAAGCATCCCTCGGTCAAGACCTACAGAAACATCGGCCTCTTCGGCATGGTGGATCTGCAGAAGGACACTGAGGGTACCCCGATGGCGCCCTACAACGGCACCCACCCTGCGATGGGCGAGTTCAACGCGTTCTTGAAAGACAACGGACTGTTCACCTTCTGTCGCTGGGGCAGCTTCATGTGCAACCCACCGCTCTGCATCACCGAAGATGAGCTGGCCCAAGGTTTCGCGATCATCGACAAGGGTCTCGAGATCTGCGACCGGGTCGTGACCGGCTGATCACTCAGGATCGGGCCAAGACAGCCCCAGACCGACCCATCGCTCACGCGCAGCGTTGAGTCTCTTGTCCAGAGTCATCACTGTCAGTGTGCGCTCGGCTGTCGTGGGCTCGGTACAGAAGGCCAGGAGCGGGTCCGCATTAACGGCCTGACTGAGCTGTTCTCGATCAGAGATGCCTGCGCGCTTCAGATCTGTATCGGTCAGCATGAACCAGCCGCCCCGCAGTCCAGTCTGCTTGTGTAGCTGCAGGGCGACGCGCCCCATGGTGTAGCGCGGGTTTATCTCCAAGACCGGCAACAGCCTCAGCCCATCGGGCTGCCGAACCACCATCGCATCGATGCCTGCTGGGCCTGTGTGTCCAGCGCGCAGCAGCTGCGCACCCACAACCTCGCCCATCAGCGCAAGCGCCTCATTGACGGCCGAGCGCTTTGTACCGCCGTGCAGCTGACGGAGAATATCTGGAGTCAGCCCAGCACTCCACGGGCCGATGAGTGAGCCGCGGTAGGCACCACCTGCAGTAGTCCAGAAGCGAGTGACACCGAGTCGATGTACCTCCCCATCGCGAATCTCTAGCTGAAGAGACAGATCTAAACACCGGTCAAACCATGGCTCGAGTACAACCGGGCCCTGCTCGAGGTGCCGATTTAGCCATGCCTCAGCCCCATCATGGTCGAGCATAATTCTGTGCTGCCCTGAGGCACTCAGCGGCGCCTTCGCTACCCAGCGCTTCCCGATGTACGGCTGTGCTGCTGCCATCCCCTGAACCACCACCGAGGGGTCTGCTGCCCACAGGTCATTCGGGTGACTGCTGATCAGGTCATGCCGGATCTCGACGGCCTTGTCTTTACCCAGCTTGGCCACTCGCTCTGGAACACCCCATGGCGCTTGATCTCCCTGGAGCCGGTCGGCGAGCGCCTCGGCACTATCCACAAATTGTGGAATCTCGATACCGAGTCGATGGAGTCGGCGCAGGGTCTGCAGGCTGGGTCGCGGTGAGATCACCACATCTTCTCGGTGAGCCAAAAACATGGGAACTGAGGCGAGATCACGCTGGACGAATGTGACGCTCGGCTTCGGCGTTCGTCCTGCTGCACGCTCCTCGACAAAGGGATCAAAGCTGAACACACGAGGCGGCCGCC
>Ga0315315_10002797_pt1 | contig 15951 bp, 8 predicted proteins | sample M140m3416metaG_FD_203699 | JGI IMG/M metagenome (GOLD analysis project Ga0315315, IMG submission 203699) | Ammonia-oxidizing marine archaeal communities from Monterey Bay, California, United States - M1 40m 3416 | ecosystem: Environmental > Aquatic > Marine > Intertidal zone | place: USA...
TGTCCCCGTGCCAGGCCAGGAGGCGGGCGATCCCCTCCTCCAGGGCCACCCGCGGCTTGAAGTCCAGGAGGACCTCAGCGCGGCGCGTCGATGCGATCGACACGGTGGCCCCTTCCCCGCCGCCGCCGCCTCCACCACCAACCGGATCCCCCCCCTCCGCCCCTCCCTGCCTGGGCAGGTGCGCCTCCATGATCCTGGCCACGTCCCGCAGGCTGCTTCCCCTCCCCGTCCCTACGTTGATCACGACGTTGGGGGGGGAGAAGGGGGCACCGTCCTCGTCCTCGTCCTCGCCGTCCTCGCCGGCCGCGTCCTTCTCCTCCTCCCTCCCCCTCCCCCACCCCTCCTCGTCGACATCTTCGTCCTCCATCTCGCTCCCGCCTCCATCATCGCCCTCGCCCCCGATGGGGGGGGAGGGACGGTACTGCATCGCCGTCATGATGGCATCCACGGCGTCGTCGATGTAGACGTAGTCCCGGACGTCGTCGGGGTGGAGCTTGGTACGGGGCACCGCTCCGCGCCCTCCCCCTCCTTCCCCTCCTCCTCCTCCTTCTTCGCCCTCTCCGCTCCCGTCGGCGGGATCCTCCAGGACGGGATCCCACGGATCCGACACGGCCGTCTCGGCCATCTCGAACAGGGGCGTCCCAGGGATGCCCCAGGGTCCGTAGACTGGGAAGAGGCGGAGCGCCACGCTGTAGAGGCCGTGGTAGGAGCGGTAGGTGGCGGCGATGATCTCGTCGATGGCCTTGGACGTTCCCCTGAGGCTGGAGGGGACCGTCAGATCCCGATCCTCGCGGAACGGGGGGGGGTTGGGATTGGTTGGACCGCCGCCCCCCTTCCCATCCCCGTCCCCGGCCTCGGGGTACGGATGAACGTGGTTGTAGACCTCGTACGAGCTCGCGTAGACGAAGTGGGGCGCCCTGGCGCCCGGGGGGAGGGATCCGCCGTCCCCGTCCCCGTCCCCATCCCCGTCCCCTGCCTCCTCCGCCCTTTCGTCGGCCACCTTCTTGAGCTGCTCCATGAGCGCCTCCATCATTCCCGACCTGGGCTGGTCCTTGGTCCTGGGTACGGCCTGAACCAGCTCCTCCGGCAGGGCGGCGTGGTAGGGGTCGGCCAGGTGGACGACGTGGGTGATGTCGGGGTGGCTGCGGAAGATGGAGTCCAGGAGGGGAACCTCCCCGGTGTCGTGGTACTCCGGCAGGGTGGGACGGAAGTCGGCCCGGTAGAACCTCACCGCCTCCCCCGCGTGCTGCAATAGGCGGAAGGCCCTCTGCCTCTTGAACTCGAACAGGGCCAGCTCCTCCTCGGTCCTGGCCCGGAGGGACGGGGGCGGACCGCCTCCTCCCTCCCCCTTCCCCTTCCCCTGCTGCGCCTGCTGCCCGTCCCGCCACTCCCCCTCGGTCCTGGCGGCCAGGGCGCCAGGTCCGGGTCCGAAGCCCGACGCCATGGAGTCCACGCACAGGATCCTCCCCACCCCGTAGGTGGAGCGGAGGGCCAGGGCGAGCTCGGATCCCAGGAAGCCCGCGGCGCCCGTTATGAGCACGACCGAGTCCTCGTCCAGGAGGTCGCGATTGGAGCTGGCATTGCCATTGCCATTGCCATTGGCCGGGGGCAGCTGCGGCTGCGGCTGCGGCTGTGGCTGAGGCTGATCCGGCTGTGGCTGAGGCTGAGGCTGATCCGGCTGCGGCTGCGGCTGATCGGCCCCTGCCCCGGACCGGCCGAGGAGGAGGGCCGGCAGGAGGAGGGGGAGAAGGAGCAGCGCTGGCGGAGCGGGAATGAGGGACGGCCAGCGCCTCCTCCTCCGCCGCCTGGGCCGCAAAGGCCGCAAAGGCGCCGGTCTGTCCGTCCCCATGGCTATGCGGGGGCGGGGGCGCTGCGGGGTTAGTGGGAGTAATTCGGGGGCTGGGTGGGTGTGGCGAGGTGGGTCGGTGTCTCCTTTGCTCTCTTTCCTCTCTTCTCTTTCTCTCTCTCTCCCGGCATTTTTTGTGCTGGGGGGGGGGTGGCGTTGGGCTCCCGTGGCTCCTACTGTACTACTGCTAAGTACGACTACTAGCTAGAGTAGCTAGTACCAGAGTAGCCTCTTGGTGGAAGTATACGCATGCATGTATGTATGTGTATGTTGGTGTATGCATACTCTAGGAGCTAGTACAGTACTGTATATTATGCTGGTTTGGTCCGGTCCGGTCCGTCCACGGCCGCGGTTGCGCGTTGCGCGCTGAGAGTTGAGAGTGAAAGGAACGTATCCACTATCACATACTGTGCCTGCCACCGAAATAATTAGTGGATACATGTCCGTTTCCTCACGACTCCAGGGCAGGTCGTACGAAACCTGCTGGGGAACTACTGTACCTCTACACTGTATGCATAGAATAGCACGCAGCTTCCAACGGAGAAGGAAAGGAAGCTCCTTCCTTTTTTCGAGTCCCGGGAATTTTTTTCTGCAGAAGTCCGGAAAACGGCACTGTCCCCCCAACCCCAACCCTCCCGCGGACCGCCGCCCGTCCTAGCCCCCCGAAGGATTCCTAGAGGGCTCTAGGCCTAATGTCAAAAAAAATAAATGACTGTCGCCTAAATGACTCAGTCGTCCCCCCGTGGAATCCGCTTCCAGAAGCCATGGAAGCCCCGGAAATTGACCCCCGGACGGTTTCGACTTTCTTCACCAAGCACACACACAAACACACCAAAACACACCAAAGCCAGCAGAGAAGTCCCAGACCCCCTCCCTCCCCCCCCCCCAGACACAGAAGAAAACACCCACCAGCCATGAAGGTCCATCCCGCTCTCTCCCTCCTCCTTGCCGCCTCCGCCACCCTCCTCTCAGGGGGGGGACTCGCCTCCGCCCAGCCAGGGAACGGCCGCCCTGGCTTCGGCCGTCCCGGCAACGGGGACGGCACCGGCGGTGCCGCCGCCGCCGGTCTCGACAGAGATCCTCCCACCTGCGAGGATCTCACCGCCAAGCTAGCCGAGATCGTGGCCTTCTCGGCCTACATCGATGCCGGATATGCCGAGGGCGACAACGGCTTCATCGATCGGACGGCCGCCAATCTGGACCGGATCGAGGCCAAGACCCAGGCCAAGGCCGACGAGGTGTGCGACGACGGCACAGGCCGCAGGCTTCAGCGGGGGAAGAAGCAGCAGGGAACCGGAGTCGGGGGCGGCCGTCCGGGCAACCGCCCTCCCCCCTGCCCCGAGGGCGAGGACTGCCCCGAGCCTCCTACTCTGGAAGAGCTCTGCGAAACCCTCGACGACGGCCAGGAGGCCCTGGCCTACCTTGAGGCCTACAAGGACTATGTTCCCGGAGACAAGAGCACCGCCGACGTGACCATCAAGGGGCTGGCCAAGCAGCTCGAGCGCCTGGAGGAAAAGTGCGCCGAGTGAGTGATGAGCCATTGCTGCCTTGATATAGCTGGTGCTCGGGAACCGTGACCCACCCGCTCCTCTTCCTATCTGTCGGTTCTTTGCTAAACATGAACTTAATAGATTCCTATATAATTATATATATATATATATATATAATATGTCTTAGCTCTTATTTGTACGAGCTACGAGCTCGTAATACTACTTCTACTAGCTAGTAGTAGTAGAAGTAGTACAGTACGAGCTCGTAGTATTAGTATACGGCTTGTACATATATACAGCTGTATACATTACCTCTACTCTAGTAGTATTAGATCTGGTTTGCATTATATGCATACGAGATAGAGTATACGAGCTGTACGAACTCGTAGAGGGTAGCCAATTGCTTGATTCTCTACATGATGTACTTGTGGTAACAACAAAACATGCAGGGGTACATCAGTGACGCGCGCGCGTCATTCAAAACGAAAGATCCACATGCCTTCCCATCTTGGTATCCTGCAGAATGAAAAATGTATGTGTCTCACGGGGCCCGACACATTCCATGCTGTGGCCGCTCGACGTTCCTGCCTAACAACACGTCCCCGCCCCCCGCAGCTTACTCCACAGCAGGAATGGCGCGTCTAACCCTGCTGCTGTTTGCGGTGGCAGTGGTGGCCTCCGTGGCAGCGGCTTTTGTTCCCTCTAGCACCGCCGTCCCCGCCAATCGCCTCCTCCCCACGGTTGGCCGCCATCGGAAGCGGGCAGCCTTCTACCTCAGCCCCAATTCCGATGAGGGCGGCAACGCCGACAGAAGCGAGGACATCAGCGCGAAAACAATGGGTGAGCAGCTCTCTCTGGAATCCCCCCCAGCTGCCACGGTTCGGTCGTGCTCGTGCGGCGCCACCCGGCTGGCGGTCCGGGGGGGCAGCCTAGGACGCCCCCTCCAGGTCGTCCACTGCCACTGCCGGGGATGCCGCAGATCGACGGGAGCAGCTTTTTCCACGTGGGGATGCGTTCCCTTAGCTTCGACCCACTTCGTTGGGTGGGACAGCCTCAGAGTTTGGCGGCGCGGAAGCGGCGGAAACGACAACGGCGCCTCGCCCCGGGCGGACCGCTTCTTTTGCTCCGGGTGCGGCTGCTCGGTCTCCATGACCTATCCCGCCAGCGGCAGGTGGCCTGAGCCCAACACCCTGTGGCTAAGCGCCGCCTTCCTTGGCGACGGGCAGCTGGGATCTGAGGACGGCGCCCCGGCGCCAACCCCTCCCGACGCCTTTCATATGTACCCCGAGGAGAGGCCCCAGTGGTGCGCCATCGAGGAGGACGGGTGCGACGGGACCTCGCTGACGTACATGGGGGGCGATCACACATGCGTCATTCGCGACGCCGATCTCTACGGCCCGGCTGCGCTCTCTCTCGCGGGCCGGGCCGGGGAGCCCCGGCAGGATCCGGCGGGGGACGGAGACGCAGGCGAGGGAGGGGAGGATGCGACTTCCGCAGGCACCGGGACTAGGGTCCCGCCTGGCGAGGCCTTTCGCCTAAGAGGAACCGGACCCATCCCCGCAGAGCTTCCAGGATCGACTGCCGTGGCCGTCGATCCGCCGGAATGGCTTGATGTGAAGAGAAGCGATGGTACACTACCGTCTGCAGACGCGCCGGTGGCCTTCGGCTCCAACCTCGACTGGCATCCGCGCACAGTGGAGATCTCCGGGGTTGGCGCCATCACGGTCTTTGAGGTCTGGCGTTCCGAGCTTAGTGGCGACGCAGATGGGAAAGATGGGGGCTTTTGCGATGCAGACTCTCCTAGGCCGGATCTGTGCGGGGGGGTCGTCTGGCCGGGAGCGCGCCTCGCGGCAGAGTACCTTCTGTCGTCGGGCATGGTCGATCTGGGGGGAAAAGACGGAGCCGGCGGGGGGAATGGCAAGATGAGGACGGTGATGGAGATCGGGGCGGGGACTGGCCTCATTTCGCTCGCAGCCGCCAAGTATGGAGGGAGTGTGGGGGGACGTGTGGACATTTTAGCGACAGACGCATCCGTTGCTACTCTGGAGCTGATAGAGGCCGCTGCGGCGGCACAGGATCTGGGTGTACGGACGGCGGTGGTAGACTTTGTGGGGAAAGGATCGGAGGAGAAGGATGGGAGCGGCACCGTCGGGAAGTCTGTGGCGGAGATACTGGGGGCGAGTGGCGGCGGAGGCTACGGGCACGTGGTTGTGGTGGCTGCCGACCTTCTCTACTCGCCGCAGCTTGCCAGAGCTGCTGCCAAGTGGCTCGCGGCGATCTGGAATGAGGGGGGCGAGGTCATTGTGACAGATTCGCAGATTCGCTGCTGCGGAGATTTCCTCGACGAGCTGGGAAAACACATGATCCGCGACGGCGATTACGACGGAGGGGAACTAGCCTTCGTTCGCGACACGCAAGAAGTCACCGGCTACAGCTACGAAGAGGGGGGCGACATGACGTTTCCGATGAACCTTGGCTTGCTGCACCTTCTGCCCAGGGTGCTAGAGTAGTAGGTTTTCTTTTCCTTTTGCAGCTTTGGTGAAGATATGACTCGTAAAATTATATAACCATCTCACATGTTTTTTAAATTGAATGACTGTACTGCGTTCTACCCTGTTGCTCTTCATCTTCTGGTGATTCTCAACGTTCTGGTTTGGCTCTGCGCGCGCGCGGGTATTTTCTCCCCTTTTTCTTCGTGTCTTATCATCTACGAGCACGTATCTTATCCGGCATCGGATATCTCACATCACCACCAAATTCCATGGTGACCGCCGCCTCCCTCCTCGCCCTCCTTGCGGCGGCGACTTCCGCGCGCGCGTTGCTGCCGCCGGTGCCTTCATCTCCGCGTAACTCTCGGCGAGCATGCGTTCACTCAAAGGCACCCGTCCAGTTGCCTGAGGCCGCTCCACTGACACCGTCCCGCTGGTGTTCTGCCGCGGCAGCCGCTCCGGCGCACTCCCTTGTGGCATCCCTTGCATTTGTCGCGCTCCTCGTCGCCCCCCTCCCCGTCCCCGCTGGGGAAGCCTCCGGTGCGGTCGGAGGGACCGGCGCGGGCCTTACCGCTCCCACTGCCTCCAGGCCCCAGATCACGCTTTCGGGGTCGGGCCGGGTGCAGCCTCCGTCGTCCGCATCTCCGTCACCAAGCAGCGGCAGCAGCAGCGGCGGCGGCCCGATCGTCGAGGGTCTGGTCTACCTTTCCCGGTCTGACATTCGTCCAGACCTATCGGACGTGCTGGTCCTAACCGTGGACACCGGGCCGGGGGGGGAGGTCCTGGCCGGGGCCAAATTCGACGTCGCCAGGGCGCGCTTTCCATTGTCGTTCAGCCTGTATGAGGCCAACATACTTCGGGGGAAGGAGGAGGCGTGGAGGAGAGCAGGGGAGGGCGATTTTTACGTGACGGCCCGAACCTGCCCCGAGGAGGCAGTGTCGGCTGGGCGGATACCGTGCTCGGATGGCGAGAGCACCCTGAGGGCCAGGGGCGTGTCCAAGCGGATACGGAACCTGCCCGGGATGGAGGAGGGGGGCGAGATCAGGACGGCGCCCTCGCTGCCCCTGTCGCGGTAGGCATGAGAGAGGTAGGGACTGATGTACAACTCGTAGCCAGCTCTAGGAGTCATGTTAAAAGAGGTCTTTCTTTGTTTATTTTTTGAGTAGCTGGATGCTCTTCTTAACTTATCTCCATCATCCCTCTCGCATGCGCACGCACCCGTTTACTCCCGGCCTGCCCCTCCCCGCTCGGCGCCGTCTCCCTCCCCTGTCCCGATCCCGTACTGCGAGGGGTACCTGGCCACGTGCTCCCTCCACTCCTCGTCGGTCAGCCCCTCATCCCACGGGGCTCCCATGCGGAGGGCCTGATAGTCCTCGTACGCCCGGCTGACCTGGTCAGGGGTGTTGAGGACCATGCTCCCCTGCGCCGCCACCGGCTCCCCCAGAGGCTCCCCCGCCAGGAGGAGGAAGTCGGCCCCGCCCTCGCCCTCGCCCTCGCCTCCCTCCCCAGCAACCACAGTGAGGTCGGCCCCATCCTCCCGCAGGAACGCGGTGTGGTGGGCCGGAACCGCCGTGGCCCCCACGGTTACCGATCCCCTCCTCACGTATAGGATGGCCGTCTGGTGCGACGCTGGAAGCAAGTGCCGCCATGTCGACCCAGCCTCCATGGCCACGTGCAGGATGGCCAGGTCGGACAGGAGGCCGACGGATCCCCTGCGCCCCCCGTGGTCCCCGGCCAGCACCACGGTCTCGGTCCCCTCCCCTCGGACCACTGGGGCGCTCCCGTCGGAACCGCCGAGGAGCTCCACCTTCGGGGGGTCCATCTTGTTCGCCGCGGGCACATTGAGCCAGAGCTGATAGAGCTCCTGCGACGACGGCTGGAGGCGGGACAGGGGGCCCGGCCAGGCCCCTTCCTTCCCGTCCCCGTCTGACCCGTCCGGGGCGATGTCCCACATCTCCTCGTGCAGCAGCCCCGCCCCCGTGGTAAGCCACTGGGTGTGCCTGCCGCCGTGCCTGGGCTGCGCGCCGTAGTACTGCTTCACCCCCATGGAGTCGCGGTGCCTGAATCCTCCCTTCAGGACGTAGGTAACCGTGATGAAGCCGCGGTGGGGGTGCGCGGGGAAGCCCTCCGGGAAGAAGGTGGACTGGAACCTGCGGAGCGGGTCCCAGGGCGCGAAGGAGTGACGGTGGTGCACGAGCATGACGAAGGGGCTGGTGGCCCCGGACTCGAAGAAGTTCGGGCATACCCTCCCCCCCACGGCGTCCTCGAGGGAGGCGGCGAGTGAGGGGCCAATTCCCGGGACGAGCGACAGCAGGAACAGCGCGACGCCGTTCCAAGCCGGCCAGACCGGGAGGCGGGCGAACTTTTCGACCCGGGCGACGGCGCGGGGGCTGCGGCCCGCGGCGGGGGCTCCGGTGCCGGCTGGGGCGGCGTCCGGGGCGGGTGGGGGCGACGCCGCGCTGAAGAGGAGAAGGTGGCGGCGGGGGCACATCCTCCCCGCCGGCGACGGAGGGACCACGAACGGGGCGGCAGGTCCAGGGGCCGCCGCCAGCAGCACCCCCGTCATCAGCATCGCTGACGCGAGGGCGTGGGTGCCTCTGCGTCCTGGGCGGTGGGGGGGGGGAGGGAACGCCATGGCAGGATGCAGAATGAGTTGTGCGGACGAGGTATCTTCTCGCGATCGATTATAGCAGTATTCTACCTAAGCACATAGCTACAGATTTACGTACATCCTCCGCAAGTGTTGTGATGCATGCATGTATCATGTTTTAGCGAAGAAAGCGAGCACGCGCCTTGACGCGTCACGCGCCCATCACCCATCACCCCATTACTTTCCGCGAGCGCCCTGGACGGCCACCGGCGCTCGGAGCATGCAACCCCCGACCTACTCCTTCTCCACTGAACCGTCTGCCCCAAGCCGGGAAACCTCCAGCCGCGGAATTCCCAGCGGCGGCCTGAAGGCGGCGGTCCCGGCCCAGCTAGCGGCGGCCCAACAAGCGGCGGCCCAACAAGCTGCGGCCAACGCCCGTCGCCGTCCCAGGCGCCCCCTCGGCGCTGCGGCGGCGGCGGCGGCGGCGATGCTCGTGGCCCCGGCCCGCCGTGCCGCGGCGGCGGCATTCGCGTCGTCGGTGGCGGGCAGCGGGGGCGGGCGGGTGGCGCTGGCAGGGGCAGGGCGGCGGCACCGTCCCCCCTGTCTGGGCCCCTGTCCCTGCCCCAGGTCCGCCGGTTGGGTCGAGAGTGCGGGCGTGGGCCGTATCGGTCGGGGGATGGCGGCGGCGGCAGGAGAAGGCGACGCCGGAGCAGAGGTTGATATCGGCAGGGCCCTCGTGGACCGGGTAGGGACCTCCCTCCGCTCCGGCCTCGGGTCGGCCGGCCTCCTCTTCGCTGGGGGCGGGGACGGCAGTGGGAAACCCGTGGTCCTCCTCCTAGGCTGCAGCGGCGGCTGTGACTCGGTCGCGCTGTTCCACATCCTGATCCGGATCGTGGGGCGGGACGAGGACGGCTGGGAGGACAAATACGCGGGATTGGCCGCCCCCTACGACCTGCACGTGGCTCACTTCGACCACGAGCAGAGGGGGGAGGAGAGCGACGGGGACCGGGAGTTTGTCGAGGACCTCTGCCGGCGGGCTGGGGTGGGGATCACCACGTACCGGTGGCGGGACGCAGGGGGCGGCGGTCCCGGCGCCGGGAGCTTCACACAGGCCACGGCAAGGAGCTGGAGGAACGAAGCCCTTGGGGACCTGCTGGCCGCCCTGACGTCTGGGGGGGACAGGCCCGGGGCCATCCTCACCGCGCACCACAGGGACGACTCCGACGAGACCATCCTCCTGAAGCTGCTGAGGGGAGCGCATGTCACGAGCCTGTCAGGGATGCAACGGGTTCGGCGCGACCGCGTGAGCGATGGGGAGGAAGGGGTGCCTTTCGTCAGGCCCCTCCTAGGGACGTCCAGGGCAGAGATCGAGCGTTACCTGACGTCGCAGGGGCTCGGGTGGAGGGAGGACTCTAGCAACCAGTCAGGAAAGTACCTGCGCAACAGGGTGCGGAACGAGGTGCTGCCCCTGCTGAGCGATCTGGTCGGCGGGGCGGACGTGCTGCATCGGCGCCTGGAGAGCCTGGAAGAGCAGAGCGGTAAGTTGAGGCAAGATCTTTTGTTGAGGGCGGAACAATACGTCGCCGAGGCAAACTCCGAGGCCGGATCGCGTCAGTTTCCCCTTCCTCTTGATGGGGATCTCAGTGTCGTTCACGAGCAAGCCCTCCATCAGTGGGTTGAGACAGCATCAGGACGGGATGTGGTCATGTCTTATCAACAACTAATGAGACTGGGCGAGCAAATATCAAAATATCCCGAACGGAGGCGATGGAAAATGAACATAGGGAAGGGCTGCACGGTGGAAAGGACTGGGGACATTCTCTCTTTGTCGTCCTCGCATGACGTTGAGCAAGATACGCGACAGGGAAGCGGACGTTGGGTACTGGCAGAAGCAGAGGACATTGCTCATGACGATTTCGAAAGTGTTGTGTTACGTATTAAGCTGAACTTTTCTGCTTTGAACAGACTACGCGCGATCGGACCCAAAAAAATGTTCAAATTGGACAACGTTGCGAAGGAAAAGGCAAGCTGGACGTTTGTTCCGCCGTGGCGAAAGGGGAGAAGCCCGATCAAAGTGAAGGACTTCTTGAGGGGACAAAAGGTCCCTCTTCACTACAGAAGTGGGGCGCCCATTCTCTATCTGGTAGGTGATGATACGGCTGTGGCTGTCTACGTCAAGCAGAACGATGGTCATGGCAAGTGGATCATGCATGCCGACTTCGAGGCAGCTGACGATACCAATGAGGAACGCATCGTAGAGCTGGGCATTCTCAGGCAAATATCCTTAGAGTAGAACTAAGATGCATTCGCATTATTACTTTTTCTTCTTCGCTTGTTTGTCATCTTTGCTGGTCCTGGGTCCTCTGGGAGCGCCTTTCTTTGCCTTCCAAGTGAAGTCAATGCCGTTGAGGAGGTCGATTCGTTTCTGTGTAAGGCTTGATGGCCGCCCCTGCCGCAGCATCTGGTAGTGCCGCCGTTGTGTATTAACCCTAAAAAGAGACGGAAGGAAAGGAGGTGGGCAAATGACATAATTAGCGAGAACATTTCTCACCACTTTGTGGCTCTGTGGCAAATAAAGGAAGCGCCTCCGCCCCGGGACGCAGCCGGATGAATCTGTCAAGTATCAAAGTAATCTCACCAAATTCCCAATCGTTGATTTTTTTTATATCTCTGGGGTACCGAGGTATGGCCGTGCTCTTCTTTAAATTGGCACAGGTCAGTGAACCTCTGCATCCATGTTTTGGCAGGGTTGTACCCGTCATAGCTGACCAACTTAAAGCCAATCTCGTTTAACCTAGAGGCACGCTCAACTGTTAACGAGGTTGTACTATTTCCCTCCGCGAGGAACTTGAACTGCAAACGCTGGGAAAGCGCCCACTGTCCCAGAGTTTGCTCGGATAGACCGAGAGATGGATCGGGTCTATAACCCATCGGTACGTCTAAGTGCCCCGTTAGTCTCTTGAATTGGCAGAGCGCAGCGAAGTATCGATCCCATGATTCTTCCTCGTTTGCTCCAGTGGCCACCACCTTGCCCGGGCCCGGGGCGTTCGAAACATTCATTCCGGCCGCGGCTCCATATGCAGAAGCAAATGGAGCGTTCAATGGTGACGCAGTTGGTATGACCGCGGCCGCAGCGGCCTCCTGTGCAATCGCATGCGCGGCGAGCTGTGTGGCAGAGCCTACACTGGCCATGATCTGGTTCTGACGAAGACGGCTTTGCTCCTGTTCCTGGCGCACCAGCGCCATCGCCAGCCCAGTGATAAAATTAGAGTGCTCAGCAGAACCTTCGGCTGCCGCGAGCGATTGAAGGGGGGGCGCTTGTGCCTGCGCCTGTGCCTGCGCCTGTGCCTGCGCCTGTGCCTGCGCCTGTGCCTGCGCCTGCGCCTGTGCCTGCGCCTGTGCTGATGCGGCAGAGGAGAGGCTGTGGTCCAGGAGAATGTTGTTTGGATTGTTTTGCATCGACATGAACTGGGAAATTCTCCGGTTGTTGCCAAGTCCAGTTGCGAGTCCACCGGTTGCGAGTCCAAACTGAGGCGGGGTGGGGCTGCCAAGGGCAGATAGGAATGCATTGAGAGGCGGCTGGTTTTGTGCTCTAAGAGGGAAAGGCGGGGGGACACTTCTGATTGATCCCGCCGTGCCAGCTCCCACGCGGGCGCCAGGCGGCATTCGAGCTTCTGAGTCAAACTCTGCAACAGATTGAGCGGCGGCATTCGTTCTATCACCAGGCTGATCACTCATGGCTCCTTTGCCTTTCCTTCCTTTGCGATCCCTGCCCATGCCCTCCATCGCGCGTCTTGGTTGTGGTGGGGTGCTACAGTAAGCTAATATATAGTGCCTTTTTTAAGTACCTTCGGAGACTGCACTACGCGCGTACACACTACCGAAGTATCCGTTGTGGGGTGTTGTTTTTTCCCCTGCTACTAATTTGTACGCAGTTTTAATAAAGAGTCGTAATTTAACCAGTAGGCTCATTTGTCATAAAGAGACAAAGAAAATACGGCAACCGCGTTGGAAATCTCTTTATTTCGGTTCTATCTGACCACGTGAGCTCGTCACCCGTTTTCCACCTAGTGTCACGTCAACAGCCCCATGGCTTATTGACCAGTTTCATGTTGATTTTTGTGCTCCCTTTTAAAGAAATTTCGTCTAGGATACGGGAAAAAGCAGCAGCTGGTTTCTCGCCCGGGTACATCTGTCTATGTTAAATCATTACTTTTTCGTAGTTTTGCATCACCTTAGATATATTTAATTAAGAATAATTTTTTGTTAGCAAAGATTCGTCTCTACTACGAGTAATATTTCTTATCCTTGAGAGAAAAAAATGTCATACGGCACCTCAAACTAAAATTGTCCTATAGTAATTTAATAAACGGCACACGCGCAGGCGCGCCAAAAACTTTTCATTGCGCCAGCGCGCAAGTGTTGTCGGGTGTTTTTTCTTCTGAAACTGCTCTGAGCTGGATGCCACCTGAACCGACCGACTATCCTAGAGTAGCTAGTATGCACATAATCCTACTACGCTCGTACATAATAATATGCATACGTCACTTCCTTCTTGATCTTTCAATCTGCCATTTCCACCCTTTCTCCTCCACAAGTTCCGACCCCCTCCGGTGTCCACCCCCTCTGTATCGGAAATGAGCCATTATCGAACGTTTGCCCTGCTTGCACTACTGCACGGAAGTGCCGCTGCGTTTTCCATTTCCCCGACCACCTCAACCTCTCCTCGTTTGTCTCGTTTCGTGCCATCAGCCCAACGCGCTCGCGTTCCCGCACTTATTTCTACAAGTGCGCAGAGCGATGGTGACGGCATCGATGTAAGCGATCTTGGCCTTACGCTGGATGACCTCAACGCCCCCCTTCCTGATCAAATGCTTCAAGTCGCATCAAGTGGCAGCGAAAGCACCTCTAGGATACCAGGTGTTGACGACATGGGCTGCATGTGGGAGGAGGATAAGGATAGCATGGATGTGACACTTTCGATTCCTGGGATTAGAGGTCAGCCACCGGCTGCTTTGGATCTTGCTCTGACCAAAAATACCTGCACATTGACTGCTTTCGGTTATGGGGTCTGGAGCTGTATCTTAAGAGGAGAATGCTTGCCGGAATCGCTCTCCTTCTCTGTGACAGATGGAAATGACAACGTTCCGCTAATTTCCATCTCAGTAGACAAGGCGATCCCAGGAGAGCGTTGGGGAGGCTTCATTGCTGGCATAGGGGAGGATAGCATATTGTAAAAACTGCAAAGAGATCCATAGAATAGTATTTATTCTACGTACATCCAGTTCTCAACAGCCAATATCGCCGCCGAAGGAACGTTGTGACAGCCAAGTATGGGCGGCATCGTATATAGGCAGGACCGTGGCCGCGACGGGGGCGGCGCGCAGTACGGTCACACCCAGACCACGGTAGAAGGGACGAAGGCCCTGCTCCTCGCTGAAAATTGATAGCGTCCGTTGCCACATTCCCTCCGGCCGTGTTCCTGACCGCTGCTGCTGCAGTGCAGAGGCGTACATTCTGGACCGAACGACGTCGGCGGGGAAAATGAACACCCAGCTCACCATTCCAGAAATTCCGGCGCATACTATTCTCTCTTGAACTGACAGCGGATTGGTTCCCAGGCTCGCAGAAGACGGAAATTCATCGTCTAAATGTTCGCCCTCCTGCAATCTCTCCTTGGCCTCGACAATCGTTTTTTTCAGCGCCTCGTAGCACGTTAAGTACACCATCCGTCCAAAGCCCTCGCAGATCAAGTTGGGGGCAAGCCCGGCGTACAATCCGCCCATCCGCCAACTCTTCTTCAGGGCTCTCCGGAACGACCAGCCATGAATCTGCTGGGCAATCTTGACTGCCTGGAGAGGGCTAGTTACGAAGCTTATGGTCATGCCCGCGGTGCCCGAGGCGATAGCTACGTTCACCAAGTTGCCGCTTTCGATATAGTTTCCATTATCCCCCTGCCCACCTTGCCTCATCTTATGCAGATATCGGAGGCCGGAGTCGTAGACGCCGAAATTGACCGCTTGAATAAGACCGACACTAAATAGTGGTCCCTGGATGCCTGCGTAAAGGGACCGGAGGGTTCGCCCGGTCGGTCGAGAAGTGGAAGCTGATACCTTCGAGGCTGCGGCAGAGGCACCCGTCGACGTAGAATCAGAGGCGGTCGAGATGGTCTTGGCCCCGTGCTGGGCCAGCGATGCCGGGACCTCCTTCGCTGGTATAGACAGCAGAGCGGAGGATGCGGCTGTCGGGCATCCCTTTGCGCCTGCAGCGGGCTTCGTTGAACAGGGACTCGCACCCACGTCTGGGCCCGTATTGCCCACCTGCTTCAACTGGATGTGCACCTTGAGGCTGTCGAGGGGGTGCCCCACGAGGACGCCACATATTCCGGCAACATATCCCGCCAGGACGCTGTCGACGATAGGCCTGAACCTATCAGATCTCTCACTGCTCTCCATGGCGCCACTGCAACCTCCCCTCTCGGTAAAAATGGACGGCTCTCATCACCCTTAGGACTCTGTCACTGGGCTCGGGTGCCCGCCAGGGATTGCTACCCAAATAATGCCCGAGAGAAAATTGGGGATTGGGTACATATTGGACTCTGTTTTGGGTGACTACCCACACCCTGAAGTGAATCAATCAATCAAGCACACAACATGTTTTGGGCCTGTTTTTTTGTTGTTCCGAGAGGCGTTATGTCCCGTCACGACTGAGAGAAATGATTAAATGTACTATATCCATTTTGTTGATTGAACATAAAAGCCTGTCCCGACAATGGCGCTCGGAGAGTAGTTTTGTCGTATCGCCAACACATGCGGGGTGGCCGGTAACGTTTTCTTTGTAGCAAAATTATTTAAGTACTAGCTAGTGTGCGTTTTAGCGTACACTACTACTACTCTAGTACTCTAGTACCTAGTGCTACCAGCCTCTTTAAGTTGGAATTTACATGAGTAAAATTAATTGTTAGCTACAGAAAGCGCGTACATGCGAGTCGTATCGAATGTCTATGCATAAATCGTACTACTAGCTAGTACATTGTGTAAATAATATTATGTATATCCATAAGTACTACTAGAGTACGAGCGTACATTAATAATACGTATGCATAGCTAATGTCTTTAGTAAATAGCTGTTCCTACGCCGCTTCTTCCGGCCGCACCCGCCCGCAGCCCTCCGATACCTCCGGTCAACTGCCCAACTTCCTCTGCTGAGGGTAACAACATTGAGACGAAAGGTGAGAAAGAGGAGGTTGCTCCAATGCCGGCCGTCGATGGAGCCAGGCGGGAGCCTTGCGACCCGATTTGTGGGAGCCCGATTCAGTGCGATTGCAGCGCATTGCAGTCAGCAGTCGGCCATTGTGCATCATTTGCGTCATTTTTGCTCTTGTCTGCAATGACAAAAACGGACCACCAGAGCGAAACCAAACCATGTCCGCAAACATCACCCCTCTCACCCAATCAAACCACCTCCCGTACATCCGTTCTCTCCCCCCCCCCCCCCCCACCGGGCCGCGGGGGGGGGGGTGGAGGGGGGGTGGTT
>Ga0315315_10002798_pt1 | contig 15946 bp, 21 predicted proteins | sample M140m3416metaG_FD_203699 | JGI IMG/M metagenome (GOLD analysis project Ga0315315, IMG submission 203699) | Ammonia-oxidizing marine archaeal communities from Monterey Bay, California, United States - M1 40m 3416 | ecosystem: Environmental > Aquatic > Marine > Intertidal zone | place: USA...
ATCGTTTATATGATTATAAAAATTCTAAAAAATATAATAGAGGGGTAGATATAAAATATAATTCATATGATAGATATTTAAATAAAAAAAAAGCGAATTATTTAAAAACAGAAAAAGAATCTAATTCAAATATTAAACCTTTATATGGAAATAAAACAAGAGCATATAGTATAATAAATTGTGAAAAAAATTGTTAAAATGGTATTTATAAAAAAAAGTGAAAATAATTTATAAAAATATTTAAAGTTATAAATTATTTTCTCTAGAAAATAAGAAATAGAAAATGCTTTTATATCATGGAACAACTATTGAAAATGCAATTTCAATAATGAAAAATGGTTTTGATTTTTCAAAATCAGGAAAAAATTGGGGTTGTACATATGGTAATGGTATATATTTTACTCCAAATTATGAAACTGCGAAATTTTATGCACAGAGCGATGGTATAGTGTTGAGTTTTAATATAGATGTAATAGAGTTTCAATTAACAAAGTATGTATCACCAAATTCAAGAAAGAAGCCAAAAATACCGGAAAATTACAATTGTGTAGTGAGTCCAGATAAAGATGAATATTTAATATTATATTTTATTTAAAAAATATAAAATATATACAGTATTTATTTTATATTTTTTATTTTTTGAGAGATTTAATTATAAAATTTTATTATGAATATTATATTTATAAATTATAAATATGCCTTCAAGTTTAAAAATGAATTTTTATAGTAATACATATTCAATTACAAATTTAAATAATGAAATTACTTCAAATCAAAGTCAACAACAGATAATATTAGGTGCTAAAAAAAATAGAAAATGCTCTTTATTATTTTTACAAGGTAATAAACATTGTAAAAGTTGTGGAGGAAGATAAGAGATAAAAATAAAAATAAAAATAAAAATTGAATTAATAATATTATTTAAAAAATAATAAATAATACTATTTAATAATGGAAACATTATATGATTTATCTACTATCATTGATAATAATGAAAATAATGAAGTAAATAGAGTTACTCAAATGGAAAAAGTTCAAAAAGAAGGTTTAGAACTTTTTAAAAAAAAAAACGCTGATTATGGTGACGCTTTTGCTAATTATGGCGTTGTAGGTGTATTGGTGCGTATGGGAGATAAAATTTCTCGACTTCAATCAATTACAACAAAATCTGTAAGTTTAGTAAATACTGAGTCTTTGAGAGATACTTTAATTGATTTACATAACTATTCGGCAATGGCTATTATGCTTTTAGATGAAGATAAAAAAAACCAAGAAAAATATAAATTTCAATCACCATCATCAAAACGTCCACCACCCCCACCACCATCTCCAAAACCTTAATTAATACAAAATGTATTATAAAGTTAAAATTTTAAGTAAAAATAAAAACTATAAAAATATATAAAAAATGAACTTAAAAAAATCTTTAATACGACAATTACCAACATTATATAGAATAAATAGCGGAACAATACATAAAAGATGTTATGCTCAAAGATGTGAAGATATAAAATTAGATAAAAATTTTGAAAATTTTTTAAATAATATAAAGCATAATCATAATCATAATAATTTAATAAAATATAGGTAAAAGTAGTAAAAAAAAATTGAAATTATATTTTATATTTTTTTATATTGTAATCTAAACATTAATTGATAATGGAGCATCCTATTAATATTAATATTTCAAAGAATGATGAAACAAAAGAACATTATAATGAATTTAAAGATTACATTATTAAAAATAATGTATATCTTCAAAAAGAAAATAAGGAACATATAGCAAAAATAATGGAGCTAAATGGAAAAATTGAAAGTTTTGAAGAAAATGAAGATAAGAATGATAATAGAACAAATTATTTGCGAGGTCTTTTAAATAATTTAAATGAATTAAAAAAAGATTATAAAAAAATAACACTTTTGACTGAGCAAAAATTTAAAATGTTAGATAATTTAAAAAGCGATGTTACGAAAATAGATAAAAAAAGTAAAATATATATGTTAATAATGTATATATTTTATATTTTAACAATATTTACTATTGATATTAATAATATATATATATTATGTTTAAGAACTGGATTTATAATTTTTGTATTATATGGAACATATAATATTAAATTATGTAATGATAAAATTAATTCAATAGAAAAAACAGGAAAACAGAGTATGTTAGATGTTACAGATGAAATCAAAGACTTAAATGTCGAAATAAAAAAAGCAGAAGAAGCATGTTTAAGTTTAAACAATTGGATTTATGAAATCTAACAAAATATTTTTACATATAATATTTATTATAAAATATTTTTATAATAATACTTAAAAATGTTAATAAAGTTGTTAATAAAGTTGTTAATAAACTTGTTAAATAATAATTTTTTTTTAAATAATAATACCATACTTGATAAAACCAAAAATCTTTTATCATAAATGTATCAACATCTTTATATCCCCTTTTTTCATAATATTCTTTTACTCCTTCACCACTAATAACAACAATACCATATAATCCATGTTCCATTGTTTTAATTTCAGCACATTCTAATAATCCTTTACCAATACCTGTATGTTGACAACCACGTTTATCATAAGTATTTACAGCAGTTGTATCACCATAAACGTGGAGTTCGCGAATTAAACCACGTTTTTTTAATACATCAAATTTTGTCATATTATTTTTTTCTTCAACAATTCTTAATCGAATAAATCCAAATAAAGCTCGTTCATCATAACTTTCATAACTAATAAAATAATCATTTCCTTCACTAGCATAATAGTTTTCATAACAAATTTTTGCAGGTTTATCATAATATTTACTATGACGACCAATTTCACGTGACCTAATATCATTAGAATAAACATTATCACCATTTAATAAATTATCAACCATTTGTCTCATATTACCAATATTATTACCACCTTCAACATATACAGAACATGGAATGTCTCTAATAACCCGTGGTAACCTAACCCATTTAGGACAAGTTTCCATGCTATAACGAACAACATCAATTAATAAATTTGGATCAGTATCAAAATAAGGAACATATTTTCCTTGTTCATACCATTTTTTAATAACAGTCCAAGGAACAGTTTGACAAGGATAAACTTTCATTTGATCAGGACAAACAATAGAATAAACATAATCAAACATTGCTTTATCAATATCAACACTAGCACCCGGTAAATCAGGCATAATATGAATATCAATTTTGAAGCAATTATCTTTTAAATATTTCATAGCCCATAAAAGTTGTTCAATAGTATGACCACGATTAATTTTTTTTAAAATAGCATTATCTACATGTTGCGCTCCGAGCTGAATACGTGTTACACCCCAACGTCTAAATCGCCAAAGCCAATCATCATCTAAAGCATCTGGACGAGTTTCAATACAAATACCGATAATATGAACTTTTGCTGTTTTATTAATTACAATTTCTTCTTCAACACTTAATGGTTGACGAATATATTTTAACATTGATAAATCAAGCTTATCATTTAAACAATTATCATAATTACTATAAATTTTACGTAAATCAAAATAAATATTTGCAGCATAAAATATATCACGATGATAACGTTCTAAATAATTAACGGGATATTCAGTATAAGTTCCACCTTCAACAATAATTTCTAATTTATCAATAACATGACCATTACTAAAATATGTATCCATACGATTTAGCATTTGTCCAATTGCATAAAATTTATGTTGATTAGCACGTAAAACAGCGGGTTCATGAAATAAGTAACTTCGAGGTTGAGCTTGCCAATTATTGCCTTCATGTGCGGGTTCATTGGGACAATAATAACAATTATGTTTGCAACTAAATGTTTGTCCATCAGGAAATGGAGCAGTAATTACTGTAATGCTAGTAATACCGGAAATATTGCGCATAGGTTTTTTGCGTAATAATAATTTAAGAATAGGAAAGAATACGTGTAAATCAGTAGGAAAGTCTTGAATATTCAAAACATTATTAATGATGTTAAGAAGAATAGATTTACGAATATTTTTAATTCGAGATAATCGCATTTGTTTATTAAGTTGGGGTTCAAATTTTTTAGTTAAATCATTATTGTTTGCTACATTTAAAAAGATTTTATTTTCATTGAGCCAAAGAAGTAGATTAACAAAAATTTGTTTACAAGCTTGAATGTCCCATAAAGAGGAATCAAAGTTATTATAATCATCGGGACCGAGATTATTTTTTGTAGTAATAAAGTCTTCAATATCGTTCATAATAAGTTATAAATTATATTTAATAATTGATAAATAAAAAATAATTAAAATCAATTTTAATTAAACTAATAATTATGATATTATAATAATTATTATAATTTATAATTATATATTAAATGAAAAATACGTGGATTTTTTTCGCACTAATAGCAATGTTATTATCATCATTACATACTGTTTGTTTAAAATTTGTTAAAAAAGATAATAATTATATAGATATAGGATTAGCATTTATTTTTCTATTTGTTGGATTATTTTCATTAGTTTATATTATGTTAAATTTAAAAAATTTAACTATGTTTTTTAATCAAAAACATAGTAAAGATATTATATATTTATCATTATTTATAGCATTTACTATAATTGGTTTTAATACATCACTATTATTTTCTTTAAATGAAACACCAAAAACAAGTTATTGTTTATTAATAATAAATTTAAATATTATACTTACACTATTATTAAGTTATTATTTATTTAAAGAAAAAATGAATTATAAATCTTTAATTGGTATATTAATATCATTAATAGGTTTAAGTATAGTAATATATTATAGTAATGAATAAAAAATATAAATTATAAATTATAAATTATAAATTATAAATTATAAATTATAAATTATAAATTATAAATTATGAATCATAATTTATAATTATTAATAGAAATAAAGTATTAATAATAAATTTTTAAAAAGACTATATATTAATAGATGAATAATATTAATTTAGATATTAATACATATACTGTTAAAGAATTGGAAAAATTATTAAAATTAGAAGTTCCATATAGTGACAATAATGTATTTGAAAAAAAAAATTTGATGGTAAAAATGATACAAACAAGTACAATAGCAGAAACAAAAAAAGAAGAATTATATATATTTTTAGATAATATTTACAATAGATTAACAAATAATTTAGAGAAGATAGAAGATAAAAAATATAATGATGTAAAACAATATGATGGAAATCATTTTGTTATAAAAAATGAAAATAATAATTATTCATCATTATTAGAAAATAATAAAAAAGTAAACAAATCTATAATAAAAAGAACTTATACAATAGATAGTTTATTTAGACGTAATTATGATAACAAAGACAATGAAAGTCATGATTATACCCATGAATTACCTGAAACTATAACAAAAGCAATTACAATGACTATATCATCAATAGAAATACCATTAACATATTATAATGTAAGTGAAGAATTGAATAACAATTATTTTAAAATAGAATTAAAAAATAATAATACAAATACTATAGAAGATTCAATAAATATCGCATTAAAAACCGGTTTATATGAATCAAGATATACATCAGATGCACAAGTAAAAGCAGCAAATATAGAAAGAGAAATAAATTTAAGAATTAATAAGACAAATATTCCGGATATATGTAATAATTTAACATTTAACATAGATAAAACAAGTGGTGTAAGTTTTTTCAAATATGATACATCAGGTACATCATTATTAAATAATAAAAATATAAATATTAATTTTGATGTAAATAATGATAAATCAAAATCTTGTAACCATAATTTTATATATCAAAAATTGGGATGGCAATTAGGTTATAGAGAACGTTCAATTACTATTGATAGTTCAAATGCTATTTTAAATGCTGATATTTCAGGAAGATACGCATCTATTTTATCAGCGGGAATATGTTATATAAATTATCCAAGATATTTATATATAACAATAGATGATTTTCAATCAAGTTCAAGAAATTATTTTTCAATAGCATCAAATTCAATAATTGCACCAAATATAGTAGCTAGAATAAATATTTTATCATTATTAGAGGATAAAACAGCATTTAAACAAGGGGCATCAGCTGGTGATTTTTTATATACACAGAAGCATGTAAGAGAATATTTTGGTCCAACCGATATACGTAAATTAAAGATAGGTATAATAGATGAATATGGTAGACCATTTACATTAAATAATATGGATTGGAGTTTTGTGGTAAGTTTTGAGTGTTTTTATAATTAAAATAAAAAGTAAAAATAAAATAAAAATAAATTGAATATTATAAAATATTATAAAATTTTATAATATGAATGATGCTGTAAAAGAATATATATTACAATTTTATTATAATTCAAAAGAATTAGAAGAATATAAAATAAATTTTTTGAAGAATCATTTTTATGATAAAGTTAATAGTATTAAAGATGTATCAATTAATTATAAAGATTTCTTAATAGGAATATATAAAAGTAAAAATTTAGTATATTTTTCATCAAAAAAAGATAAAAGTTTACAAATTATTTATAATACAAAAATGGATATATATTATAAATATGATATTGAAAAAAAAATGTTATTAAATATTGAATTTAAATATTGAATTTAAATATTGAATTTAAATATTGAATTTAAATATTGAATTTAAATATTGAATTTAAATATTGAATTTAAATATTGAATTTAAATATTGAATTTAAAGAATTTAAACTATTTAAACAATTTCATCAACTAATCCTAATTTTTTGCATTTTTTAGCATTCCAATTTTGATTATTTTGTAAATAAAATTGTAATTTTTCAATAGTAATTTTTGATTGAGAAACATTACATAAAATATTAGTTAAAGATTTAATAAATATAGAAATTTGTTCTAAATCATTTTCACATTGTTTAAAAATACACCAATAATATGGTAAATTTACAACATCATATTTTGATAAAATACAAACAGCATCTTTTTTCATAATACGATAATGACATAAAGATGCTAATAATATGGCACAATCACAACATTTTTTTTCAATAATAGAAATAATTTGAATATCTAATGTATTAAAGAAATTTATAAATTTATCAAGAGAATATATTGTACCACCTAGAGAATTAATATGTAAATATATAAAATCAGGATAATTTAAAATTTTTTTATTATTAACAATTGAAGTTATATATAATATTAATCTATTAATATTATCATTATTAATAATACAATTGAAAGATATATGATTATTATATAATGTAATATTATCACAATTTAAAGGATTAGAATAACTATCATATATAGAAAATGTTTTTGATAAATTATTATTATTACGATTATGATTATAATTATTAATTTCTTTTAAATAATTGTAAACATTATCATTATGTCTTTTATTTGATAAAACTTGTGTCATATAAAATATATTGATTAAATATTAGTAAAAATAATACAAAAAAATAAATCAATTTTTTAAATTGGTATATATAAATAAAATTGATTTAAAAAAATATGCTTAAATAATTCACTATTATTACAATTAACCAGACAAATGTCTGTTCTTTCCCTCTACATTCCAATTATTTCGGAAAATATTACGGAAACATTCATTACTAAGGTGTTTTCCGATAAGAATATTGGTAAGATTCTTCGTGTTGACTTTGTTCATAACAACGTTAAAAATCGTCGTGAAGCATTCATTCATTTTGACGAATGGTTCGATTCGAATGAATCATCTTCTTTAAAAGAAGACATTTTAAATCCAGATACAAAAACTCAATTTGTATATGGTGTCAGTAATAAGTTTTGGCCGTTGCTTGTAAACAAGAACGCGCACAAACGCAATAATAATCCAAATTATACAGTATTAAAATCAGATGATATTAAGACAGACTTCAAAGTTTCGCTTAATATTGAAACAAATAAGTCGTTCAACCCATTAAAAAGTGATAAAAGTAAAAAACCAAAGCAAGATGAAAAAACTTATGCTAGCATCATGAAGGCATAAGTAAAAAGTAAAAAGTAAAAAGTAAAAAGTAAAAAGTAAAAAGTAAAAAGTAAAAAGTATATGGAAACAGTTCCATATATTTTTTATTTTTTTATATTAGATAGTAATTATATATGCCTGATAAAATAAATAATAGTGATAGAGAAAGAAAAAAGAAGAAAAAAAATGAAATTCTTGAAAAAACAGTATATAGTCAAAAACATATAAGATTAAAAGAAAAAATATATAATAATAAAAAAGAAAATATAGATACTTTTTCAAAGATATAATAAAAATTTTTTTTAAATAAAAAAAAAGTGATTTAATTTTTTATTATTTTATTACAATAATATAATATTATGGGTGCTGGAATTCTACCAGTAACTTTATATAGAGGATGTATTTATCTTTTATTAGGTCAGGAACGACAAGATTTACTATGGTCTGATTTTGGTGGTTCAACAGAAATTAAAAATAATAAAAGAGAATATCCGTTTATAACAGCTATTAGAGAAGGCGGTGAAGAGTTAAATGGTATTCTCGGAATAAATAAACAATTAGAATTTTTAGTAAAAAATAATCAATTAACAATTATAAAAGATGACAATGGTGATTATGTAACATTTATTTTTAGAATGCAATATAGTAACGATTTAATAAAAGAATTTGATAAAAGTAATATTTTTGCGGAAACTTATTTAAAAGATAAAGTTGTAGAACGTCATAATGGTCTATTTGAAAAAGTAAAAATTGAATGGATTAAATTAGATGATTTAAAAAAAGAAAAATATAGAAGTAAAATGAGACAATGGTATTTACCATATTTAGATGCTGTTATTAGTAATGAAGGAATGTTATTTAAAGAATTAACTACATTTAAACCATATAAAAATACAAGAAAAAATAAATATAATTTTAATAATAATAATTTTAATAATAATAATTTTTCACAAAAATCATTTTATAAACCAAATGATAGATTAGAAGAATTAATGTAAATATATTAATAATAGATAACAATAGATAACAATAGATAACAATAGATAACAATAGATAACAATAGATAACAATAGATAATAATATATAAAAAAATACTAATAAATTATTTTTTTATATATTTAATATTTTTTTTTATTAATGTTAAAAGAGGATAGAAATAATTATGGTATAATTTATACACCGGAACCATTAGTAAATAAAATTTTAGATTTAATACCTAAACCGTATTTTCAAGATAAAAATAATAAATGGCTAGATATAGGCGCTGGAACAGGTAATTTTACAATAAACTTATTTAATAGATTAATAAATAATTTAAAATCAAATTTTAACGATATGAAAGAATGTGAAAATTATATAATTAAAAATATGATATATATGGTTGAAATATATGAACAGCATATAAAAGCATTAAAAACAAAATTTACAGATGATGCAAATATAATAGATAAAGATTTTTTATCAATAAATAAGGATGAATATGAAAAATTTGATTTTATAATAGGTAATCCGCCATATAATATAAATGGTATTTTAAAAACTCCAACTAATACAAAAATTTCAAAAAAAGAAGAAGGAAAACAAGTTTATGTTGATTTTATATTTAAAAGTTTGGAATTATTAAAACCCGATGGTTATTTAAATTTAATAATACCTTGTTTATGGTTAAAACCAGATAAATCGGGATTATATAATAAATTAACTAATTTAAAAATAGAAAAAATAGTATGTTTATCAACAAGTGAAACATGTAAATTATTTAATTATGAAGCACAAACACCAACATGTTATTTTTTAATTAAAAATATTATTAATGAAAACAATAAAAACAATAAAAATAATAAAATAATAAAAATTTTTGATAAAATAAATAATGAATATATCGATTATATATTAAAACATAATTTTCCAATACCAACAACAGGTATTAATATAATTAATAAACTATTATATTATATAGAGAAAAGTGAAAAAATAAAAGTATATAAAACAAGTACAATATCAAAACAAACAAAAATTTATGATATAAGTAGTGTTATAAATGAAGACCAAAATTATGTAAATATAACTACTTGTATTTTGCAAGATAAAATTTTTCCAAAATTAATATATAATTTATCAAATATAAAACAACAATTTTATAATAAACCAAAATTAATATTAGCACATAAGATGTATGGTTTTCCATATTTAGATAAACAAGGATTATATGGAATAAGTTCAAGAGATAATTATGTAATATGTGATTATAATTTAAATGAATTAGAGGAGTTACAATATTTTCTCTCAACAAAATTAGGAATTTTTATATTTTCGGTAACAAATTATAGAATGAGATATTTGGAAAAGTATGCATTTGAATTTATACCAAATATAAATAAATTAGAAAATTTTCCATTATTAAAAGGATTAAAACGAGAGATTAGAGAAAAAAAAATAAATAATTATTTTAATTTCTCTCAAAAAGAAATAGATTATATAGAAAAAAATTCAAAAGATTATGATTTTTTTGTATAAATACATTTTTTATATCAATTTTTTATAATTCCATATCTAGAATTTGTTCTTCAATTAATTGCATCAAAATAGTATTAGCAAAATTAATATATGAAATATTAATTTTGCTTTTAAATTCTTTAATAGCAAATTGTATAAATTGAACATTACCAGTTTCGATAGATTTATCAATATAACTATGAAATAATTCTTCATTTGATTCATTTGATTCATTTGATTCATTTGATTCATTTGATTCATTTGATTCATTTGATTCATTTGATTCATTTGATTCATTTGATTCATTTGTTTCATTTGATTTATTTGTTTCATCTATTTTAAAATTACAAGATATGTCTTCTATATCCATTAACATTTATGTTTGATTAAATAATAAACAGATTATAATTTTATAATATATTAATTTTAAAATATAATCAATTTTAAAATTGATTAACAATCTATAAATAAATATTAAATAATAAATAAATAAAAAATGTTTAATAATTTAATGTTTAGACGTTCATTTAGTGCATTAGCACAAGAATATAAATATAGTAAAATTTATAATATTTATTATGAAACAAAAAAATAAATTTAAATAAAAAACAAATAGTAAATAATATTTATCCAGATTCAGGAAATATGTGTCCAAAATGTAAAGGTTGTGGTTGGATAACAAAAAATACAAAAAATACAAAAAATACAAAAAATACAAAAAATAACATATATAATATAAATTATGATATTTGTAAAGTATGTAAAGGTTCAGGATATTTATAATTACTAATTTATATATCAATATTATTATCAATATTATTATCAATATTATTTAAACAGTAATTATCAAATAAATTGTTTTCATAATGATATGTTCTTTTAATATTATCATCATTTAAAAAATTTTTATAATATTCAGTTAATTTTGGAAATATTTTATATTTTTTGCATACATTATAATTTAGTATTGTACCAGTTACTATTGAATTATAATCTTGCAAAGAGTTATATTTTTTTTTATTATATGATATGTATTTTGCTATATAATTTTTTTGTAACAATGTTATTATAATAAAATCAAAAAATTCAGCATGAACTTTAAAATTATTACTATATATAAAATTGAAAATATCAAAAATTAATTCATTTGAAAATGGAATAATTTCTCTACATTTTTTTTCAAGATAATTTTTAAGCATGTCATTAACGTCTTGAAGAGATAAATTTTTATTTATTAAATAATTATAAAATATTTCTCCTGATTTATAAATATCATTTATATAATGATAATATGAAAAATTTATAATATTTTGTTTATTAATTATTTTTACAATATAACCAAAATCATATATTACAATTTTATAATTAGATTCTGGATCAATTACTTTCCAATTATATGGATGTAAATCACCATGTACTAAATCTTTATAATATACAGTATCTCTAAAAAATAAATTTAATACACAATAAATTTCTTGTTTTTTAATAGTAGTTACATTTAAATCATGGAAATATGTACCATCAATATATTCCATAATTAAAAAATTTTTATATGAAATAAATGGTTGTGGAATAATAATTTTAATATTATTATAATATTCTTGATAAAAATATTTCATATTTTTAAATTCATTATTCATATCAAATTGTAATAATAAATTTTTTATAAAAGTATCAAGATCAAAAAATAAAGAATATTTTTTAAAATATGATATATTAGTTACAATGTATTTATAAAAATAATAAGTTTTTATAAAAAAATAAACTTGATACTTTAATTCAGGATGAATTATTTTTAAAGCATATTCATTATTTTCTATAAATTGTATATTATTATAATAAATTTGATTAATACATTTTATTTTATAAATTTGAGCAATAGAACCGGATTTAATTGTAAAAAAATTATCAAATATAAAATAATCATTAAAATTAAAAGGCAAATTATTATTTAATATAGAAAGTGTATAATTAATATTATGAAGATAATTATTTTCATAAAAATTTGAAAACAAATTTAAAATATATTTATTAAATGAGTTGCTATCTTCAATAAATTCAAATTGTGTAATAGTCCATTGAACTAGTTTAATAGCAAAAGCACCATTTAAATTAATACTAAAATATAAATTTTTTAACAAAAATTTATTTGGATTAGAAAATATTTTATAGAAAATATAATTAAAAAATAATGAATTAATCAAAAAAATAAAATACATAAAATATTTTATATATATCAAAGTGTCAATAATTTGATAAAACATATTTTATATTTAATATATGATATATTAAATATAAAATTTTAATTAAAAATTAAGATATAAATATTAAATATCAATATTATTATTATTATTATTATTATTATTATTATTAATATTAAAATCTAAATAGGTGTCAAAATAATTATTAGAATATATGATTTTACCACTATTATTTATATAATGAGATAATATATTATTATAATATGTCTTCATTTCTTGAAATATATTAAATTTATTACAAATATTTAAATATAGTATCATTTCATCAAATATTTTACTACCTTTTGCAGTATATTTTGCCATATTATATGATAATAATTGTGTTACTAATATAATTTCAGGAACATTATTTTTAAGTATTAAATTATTTTTATAACTTATATTTAAAATTTTATTAAATATATAATCCACAATACCATCGCTATTATTATAAGTAAAAGTTTCAAAATTAATATTCCAAAAAGATAAAAATTTATCTTTTGTAATATTAATTTTATAAAAAAAATTATAAAGCTCTAAAATAACGTTATAAATAAATTCTTTATCATTTGATATATTATACAAATTAAAATTATAATTAATATTTTTAAAGCCATTTGATATTTCTTTATTATTTTTTACCACAAAACCAAAATCATATATTATAATTTTTAAATTATCTAGAATATTAGATTTATAATTTATAATTTTCCAATTATATATATGTAAGTCACAATGAATATATTTTTTAAAATATATCATATCAAAAAAAAATAAATTTAATAATGTGAAAATATATTTATTGGTAATTGTTGACATATTTTCATTATAAATTTCACCTTCAATAAATTCCATTATTAAAATATTATTACTTGAAAAAAATGGTTTTGGTATAATAAATATAGAATTATCTATATATTCATTATAAAAATATTCTATATTATTATATTCATTATTCATATTAGTTTGTAAAATAAAATTTTTATAAAATTTTTGAATATTAAGAATTTTATTTAAAAATATTTTATTAAAATATTGTAAAAATTTATATGAAAAATATGATTGATATTTTATATTAGGATGAACAATTTTCATAGCATATTCAGTATCTTTTAAAAATAATATATCATTATAGTAAAAATTTTCAATACATTTTATTTTATAAATTTGAGCAATAGAACCAGATTTAATTTTATAATTATTATCAATTACAAAATTTTTAAAAAAATTTTTAGAAAATTCATTATTTATTAAATCATATGTATATTGAATACAATGAGTTTTATTATTTTCAAAAAAATTAGAAAATATAGTTACTAAAAATTTTATATCTTTATCATCAATTGAATTATAATTATTTACTATCCATTGAATAAATTTGGCTACAAATGAGCCATTTAAATCTATAGTTATATATAATGCATTAATTAAAAAAATATTACTTGATAAAGATATTTTATAATAAATATAATTAGTAAATAAAAAAAATAATAAGAAATTAAAATATATAAAATATTTTAAATATATAAAAATTTCAATAAATTTATTCATAATATTATTAATATAATATTAATATTAATATTATATTATTAATACTTAAAATTTTATAAATTATTTTTTATAAAATGGATATATTATATGATTCAAAAAATATATTAATAGAATATATTCAAGATAAATATAAAACACATTTAAATGATAAAAAAATTCTATTAATAAAAAAAAATACTATAAATGAAGAAATAGATAAAATATATGATAACAATCTTAAAGAGATAAAATCAATAATAAGAAATAAATTAAAAGAAAAATATGAAGCACCCGCTATAGAAAATATAATTATGGAATTATTTATTAATAAAGATGACAATATTTCAAAATTATGTGATGAATTAAAAATATTACAAGACGCTAATTATTTAGAATTAGAAATTCCAATCATTAATAATAGTTTAAATTTAAATATATCAATACAAGATAATTATATCAAATTAAATTCGATTAAATATAATATATTAAATGAAAATTATATATCTGATGATGATAGAGATAAGTTTAAAAAAATAGAAGAATACAGTTTTTTATATTCAATAGATAATAAAATTTTAGAAGAATATGATGATACAGAAAAATTAAATGCAATTAGAGATTGTATTAATAATACAAACAATAATACCAACAATAATAATAAAATAAAAATAGGTATATATTATTTAAAAAAAAATTGCAATAATTAATTTAATATTTAATTCTTTAAAATCAAATTAATTATTACAAATTATGCATATATGTGTTACACGTTTTGACAATAAAACAATAGAAGAAAATAAAAAATGGAAACAACAAAACAATGAAATCGGTTGCATATATGGTACTCCTATAAAAATTACTGAAAAAATTTTACCAGAAGAAGAAATATTAGTATTAGAAATGAATAATTCTACAAATAAAATAGAAGGTATAGGTATTATAAAAAATAATTTATTAATAAAAGATAGCAAAAAAAAATATAGAATTTACAGTGATAATAATTACAACAGATATATATATAAATCTGATTTATATATTAATATATATAATTTAAATACTAAAGATAAAAAAATAATTGATAAATTGGAATATTTGTTATTTAAAACTAATAAGCATTGTAAACGCGGACACGGTATTCAACTTATATCAAAAACTATAATTAATAATAAATTTAATTATGTAAAATTTTTAACAAATTTATATGAAAAAAAATTCATTAATATTGATTTTAATAAAATTAAAATTAAAATTAAAATTAATTATTAAATAAAATTAAATATATATTTATTAATGAATTCATTTAATACAAATATAAATGATTATACTATTGATGAATTATTAAGTTTATTAGGTCTTAAAACTCCAACAAATAATGAAATAAATGAAAAAATATATTATTTAACCGAAGACCGTTTCAAAAATAATAATAATATTAGATCATTTTTTTATAATGTTCAAAATAAATTATTAAATAATAATCAAAATGAAAATAATTATATTCAAAATAATATATTACCAAAATATGATTTTTATGAAAATTTTGAAAATTTGCAAAGAAATAAACACAATATAAACGAAGAATATAGTAACGAAGAATATACTAACGAAGAATATACTAACGAAGAATATACTAACGAAGAATATACTAACGAAGAATATACTAACGAAGAATATACTAACGAAGAATATACTAACGAAGAATATAC
>Ga0315315_10002802_pt1 | contig 15937 bp, 7 predicted proteins | sample M140m3416metaG_FD_203699 | JGI IMG/M metagenome (GOLD analysis project Ga0315315, IMG submission 203699) | Ammonia-oxidizing marine archaeal communities from Monterey Bay, California, United States - M1 40m 3416 | ecosystem: Environmental > Aquatic > Marine > Intertidal zone | place: USA...
CGTTCGCGCGCCTTGTACACCTTCCCGTACGTCCCCTGTCCAATCTTTTCCAGCTTTTCGTACGCATCGTTGATCGAGTGTCCGCCCATCGCGTCCGCTTCGCGCGCCGACGTTCGACCTCGTTCGATGCCTCGATCGTTCGCGCGTTCGTGCGTCGCGCGCTCGCGCGATCTGTTTCGCGCGCGCGGGCGTGTGCGCGCGCGAATCTCGCGACAGCTCGCGCGCGCGTTCTTTCCCCCGTTCAAATGCTCGAAATTTATGTCCGTATGTGCATTGTGTATGCTATTCGGACATACGGAGTATCGTATACAGATGCGTTCGAGTGGTATGTGTGTACACGCGGACGCGCGGTCGCGGTCGCGCGCGCGTCGCCGCGCGGCGCGCCGCATCGCCGCGCGCGCCGACGCCGCGCGACCGCCTCGGGACGCGCGAACGCGCGCGCGTCGCGACGCGGCGACCGCGCGCGCCGCGAGCGACGCGCGCGCGATGGGGACGTCGAACGCGCTGCCGAGCGATTTCTTCGACGGCGCGGTGAAGGCGACGGCGACGACGGGACGCGCGGCGACGACGGGACGCGCGACGGGAGGGACGACGGCGGTCGCGTCGGCGACGCGCGCGCCCGCGCGGGGCGCGGGAGGAGGTCGAGGGAGCGAGGCGTCGAGGGAGGCGGCGTCGACGGCGGCGGCGGCGGCGGCGGCGGCGGCGCGGGAGAAGCGCGAACGCGAGGACGCGGAGGAGCGGGCGGCGATGGAGCGGGCCGAGGCCGAGGCGGTGTCGCGGACGCGAGGCGAAATCGCGGAGCAGGTGGAGTGCTTCGATCGGGTGGATCGGTTGAGGGAAGCCGCGGCGGAGGCGAAGCGACGCAAGCGCGAAGCCGCGGGAGGGGCGAAGACGGCGCGGCCGACGGTCGGGACGGCGACGCGTAGCGATAGCGATAGCGATGATAGCGGCGATGATGTCGACGAGCTCGTCAACTGGCGGTCGAAGAAGCTGTGATGATCGGCGTCGAAGCGCTTGAAAATTGAAACACGTACTAAAGTTTAAATGAAAGCGCCGCGCGCGCTCGCGGCGTCTCGCGTCGTTAATGCGTCCTCACGCCACCATTTGCTTAATTTTCGCAATCTTAAGCGCTGGATTCAAGCCTTTCGGGCACACCTTGCTGCAGTTCATGATCGTGTGACATCGGTACAACTTGAACGCGTCGTTGACGTTGGCCAACCGCTCCTCGGTGAACTCGTCGCGCGAGTCGATGATCCATCGGTACGCCTGAAGCAGCACCGCGGGTCCGAGATACTTGTCGCTGTTCCACCAATACGACGGACAAGACGTCGAGCAGCACGCGCACAAGATGCACTCGTACAACCCGTCGAGCTTGGCTCGATCTTCCTTGGTTTGCAAGCGCTCGGCGCCGTTCGCCGGCGCGTCGCCCTTCGTCTTCAAAAACGGTTCAATCGACTTATACTGCGCGTAAAAGTTCGCCATATCCACCACCAAATCTCTCACCACGAACATGTGCGGCAGAGGCGCGATCGTCTGCGCCCCCTTCTCCGTCTTCTCCACCTTGGTCAGGCACGCCAATCCGTTTTGCCCGTTAATGTTCATCGCGCACGACCCGCAGATCCCCTCTCTGCACGATCGTCGAAAGCTCAGCGTCTGATCCTGTTCGTCCTTGATCTTAAACAGCACGTCCAGCATCATCGGTCCGCAATCGTTCGTGTCGACGTCGTAGGTTTTATACTTCGGTTCGTCCCCCGAATCGGGATCCCAGCGATACACCCTAAACTGTTGCACGTTCGTCGTCGTCGTCGTCGTCGTCGTCGTCGTCGCGCTCGTGGACGCGCTCGCGCTCGCCGACGCCCTCATCGCGGTGTTCGCGAGCGCGCGCCGCATCGCGCCGCACGCATCCCGACGCGCGCGTCGCGCGAACGCCGCGATCATCGTCGTCGACGTGTGACGCGGTCGTTGGTCGTCGCCGCGCGCGACGCCGACGCGACGCGCCTCCGCGCGCGTCGCGGCGATCGCATTGCGCGCGCTCGAAACGCCATGTGCGCGTTTTTCGACGTCTTCGCATCGTAATAGATGTCTCACTGTATGCGCACACGTCATGATGCATCGCGAAAACGCGCGCGCGCCCTCGCCCGCGACCGTCGCGCGCGACGCGCCGCGCGGCACTCTCACGCGCGTTCCCTCGCCTGCGACCGTCACGCACGACGCGCAGCGCACACACACGACGAAATAAATACGTTCCAGCGACTCGACGCTCGAACGCACGCACGCCCGCGCACGGGAGACGGTACGCGCGACGCGAGGGATGATTAGGCGCGATGGCGCGCGGCGCGGCGGCGCGAGGGCGAGCGCGAACGACGCGCGCGACGCGGCGGGCGTTCGATCGGGACGCGCGGGCGCGCGCGATCGATGGTGTAAAATTGGTCGACGGCGCGCGCGCGCGCGCGCGGCGAATGGAGGCGATGGGGGGAGGAGAGACGGTCGCGAAAGCGCGCCGATGGCGGTGGCGGCTGCAAGCCTATCCATAAAGCCCTTCGCGCGCGCGGGGACGGGACGCGGGAGAAGGAAGACTGACGGTGAACCGCGGACGCGCGCGATCGTGACCTGCGCAGACAAAAAGTAAATAATGGCGCCGAGCAAGTGCAACGTGCCCGCGGCGGCGAAGGTGACGCCGGCTGACGTCGAAGGGATCAAGACGGAGGCGGCGAAGAAGAAGGACGAGGACGCGCGCAAGGCGGCGGCGGAAAAGATTACGGAGATTGCGAACGCGGCTTCGTTCGCGGAGGAACCGTATTTGATTGATTTGCTCGAGGTTGCGATCACGCTCGCGGGTGATAACAAGTCTAGCAATGTGCGCGCGGCTGGCGACGCGGCGGTGGCGGCCATCGCGCCCAAGTTGAGCGAGTTCGCGGTTCGCCCGGCGTTGCGAGCGATCTTTGTTGGTTTTCAGTCTCAGTTCTGGCAGTCCACCATGGCTGCTTTGCGCGTGCTCGATGCTTTCGTCGATCGCAACCGCAAGGCGGTCGCGGCGAACTTGCCGGAAATCATCCCGGAGCTCGCGCAAGTCATGGTGCACATGCGCTCGGAAGTCAAGGAGGCGTCCACCGCGTCCATGGCCAAGGTTGCGACGTGCGTCGGTAACTTGGACATCGAGCCTTTCATCCCGACCTTGATTGAATGCATCAACAACGTCGATGAAGTTCCGGAATGCGTGCACAAGCTCGCGGCGACGACTTTTGTTCAACAAGTTGAATCCCCGACGCTCTCCCTCCTGGGTCCGCTTCTCCAGCGCGGTTTGTTCTTCCAGCAAACCACCCCGATCAAGCGTAAGTCTGCCGTCATCATTGACAACATGTGCAAACTTGTCGAAGATCCGATGGATGCCGCGCCGTTCTTGCCCAAGCTTTTGCCGCTTTTGAAGCGCGCCATGGACGAAGTCGCCGACCCGGAGTGCCGCCAAGTGTGTACTCGCGCGTACAAGACTTTGCTCCAAGCCGCGGGCAACGAAACCGGTGCCGAAGATGGCCAAGAAGGCAAGGGTGTCTACAACGAAGAAACCGTCAGCGAGCAGTTCATCGCGCTTTTGGCCGAATCCTCCGGTTCTTCCAAGGAGGACGTCACGAAGTTTGTCCAAGGCGACGGCGTCAAGGTGTACTTTGACTACATTTGCTCCTTGTCCGCCAACGCGTTGTTGGCGAAGAACTTCGATCTCGACACCTGGACCAAGTCTTGCGCGACCTCTTACTTGAAGCTTTTCTTCTCCGAGGCCGATGCCATGACCAAGTCTCTCGTCGAACGCGCTCACGCCGTGTACGAAGCCTCCAAGAAGGTCTTCGTCGTCGAGGACGAAGAAGGCGAAGATCTTTGCAAGTGCGACTTCTCTTTGGCGTACGGTGCGCTCATTTTGCTGAACAACGCCACGCTTCACATGAAGAAGGGTAAGCGTTACGGTTTGTGCGGCCCGAACGGTTGCGGTAAGTCCACTTTGATGAAGGCTATCAACAACGGCCAAGTCGAAAACTTCCCGCCGCCGGAGGAACTCCGCACGGTGTACGTCGAGCACGACATCCAGGGTGATCAACACACGATGAACGTCGTTGAGTTCGTTCTCTCCGACTCTGTCATCCAAGGCCACGGCACGAGCAAGGAATCTGTCGCTTCCACGCTCTCCTCTTTCCAATTCACCGACGAGATGATCAACGGCCCGGTTGTCGCCCTCTCCGGTGGCTGGAAGATGAAGCTCGCGCTCGCGCGCGCCATCCTCATGAAGGCGGACATTTTGTTACTCGATGAGCCGACGAACCACTTGGACGTGAAGAACGTCGCGTGGTTGGAAGAGTACCTCAACTCGCAAACGCAAGTTTCCTCCATGATTGTGTCTCACGATTCCGGTTTCTTGGATCGCGTGTGTACTCACATCATTCACTACGAGAACCGCAAGTTGGTGACGTACAGAGGTAATCTCACCGAATTCGTCAAGCAGTGCCCGGCGGCGAAGAAGTACACCGAGCTCTCCAACGACGAACTCAAGTTCATCTTCCCGGTTCCGGGTTTCCTCGAGGGCGTGAAGAACAAGGACAAGGCCATCGTCAAGGCGACCAAGTGCTGGTTCAAGTACCCGAACACGACGCGTCAAATCATCCAAGACGCGACCATTCAGCTCTCTTTGAGCTCTCGTGTCGCGTGCCTCGGCCCGAACGGTGCTGGTAAGTCTACCTTCATCAAGCTTCTCACCGGTGAAGCCGAACCGGACCAGGGTACCGTCTGGCGTCACCCGAACATGCGTTACGCGTACGTCGCGCAGCACGCGTTCCATCACGTCGAGCAGCACTTGGACAAAACGCCGAACGAATACATCCGCTGGCGTTTCTCCACGGGCGAAGACAAGGAAAACTTGACCAAGGTCACCGCGCAATACACCGAAGAGGAAGAGCGCATGATGAAGGAAAAGATTCCGGTCCCGCAAGAGGATGGTTCCATTCTCAAGCTCGTCGTCGAGAAGATTCTTGGTCGCCGCCAAAAGAAGTCCAAGTACGAGTACGAGTGCCAATGGAAGGGTCTCTCCATGGACTCCAACTCTTGGATGGAGCGCGAAAAGCTCGAAAAGTATGGTTTCACCAAGTACCTCAACCGCGTTGACGAGCGCGAAGCCGCTCGCGCGGGCTTGTACGCGCGCCCGCTCACGCAAGCGAACGTCGAGAAGCACTTGATCGACTTTGGTTTGGATGCCGAATTCGGTACCCACAACCGCATCAAGGGTCTTTCCGGTGGCCAAAAGGTTAAGCTCGTGCTCGGTTCCGCCATGTGGCAGCAACCGCACATCGTCGTCATGGACGAACCGACCAACTATTTGGATCGCGACGCCCTCGGCGCGCTCGCGTGCGCCGTCAAGGAATACGACGGTGGCGTTCTTCTCATCACGCACAACTGCGAATTCGCCGATGCGTTGAAGGAAGAAACGTGGAACGTTCCGGGTAATGGTTTTGTTGAAATTGAAGGTAACAAGTGGGGTCAAGGCAAGTCCGCCAAGGGTGCCAAGGTTGAATTCGAAGTCCAAGAGGACACCGTCGACGCGCTCGGGAACAAGGTGAAGGTCAAGGGACCGAAGAAGAAGTTGTCTCGCAAGGAGATCAAGGCTATGCAAAAGACGAGAGCGGCTAAATTAGCCGCTGGCCAGGACATAACCACAGACTCGGATTGGGACTTGGACCAGGTTAGTTGACGATGCGATGCGACACGACGACCGCACGAACGCGCGCGATGCGACCCTCGATCGCGAACCGAGACTGACAGTCGAACGTGTACGCGCAACAGTATTTGGGAGAAGACGCCGGCGCCGCCGCGAAGGCGGCGCGCGAGCTCAAGAAGAAGGAAAAAGAAGCCGCCAAGGGCAACTAGACGTACGTTTACGCGTTGCAATAAAATATCAAACCATTCATTCACCGCCGTCCTCGCGCGCGTCGCCGCGCCGACGCCGAGAAAAGATGCCACACCCATCGCCTATCGCCGCACTTTCGCGCGCGCTACCGCGCTTCCGTCGCTCGCGCGCCGCGCCGACGAAAGAACGCGCGCGGACGACCGTCTCGCGCGCGTCGCTCGCGCCGAAGACCCCGTCGCGCCGACGAAACCGCCGCGAAACGACTCGAAATCGCTCAACGATTCGAACGCATCAATGTCCGTCGCGTGCGAAACCCCGCGCGCGACGGCGCGCGCGACGTCGACGACGCGAGCGCGGACGTTCGTCGTCGACGCCGACGCGGGCGTGCGGGCGTCCGCGGACGATTGGAGGGCGTCGAAGCGACATCGGGGCGAGGGCGGCGAGACGCCGAGCGACGGCGCCCGAGGGGCGCGCGGCGGCGGCGTCGTCGACTCGAAGACCGGAGACGTCATCGCGTGGAACGTCGGCGGGGAGTTCGGTGGAGACGTGTGCGTGATTAAGAGCACGCGCGGGTGGGCGGTGCGCGTGGTGACGCCGAGCGCGTTGGCGCCGTCGTGCGCGTGCGCGTCGGACGGCGAACGGGTCGACGTCGTGTTGGCGACCGCCGATGGGGCGTTCGTCGTGCGCGTGCGCGTGCGGTTGGATGGTGATTTCGATGACGATGGATCCTACGAAGCGATCGTCGGTCGGGCGCCGAGCTCGATGAGTGGGGTACAGAGAATCGGGGCGTGCGGCGCTGCGGCGGCTATTTTGTGCGACGCGAGCGGATGCGCGATCGTTCGAACCGATAGGTTGACCACGGTGTGTGAGCTTCAGACGTCGACGCTGAGTCGAGTTTGGAACACAATCAAGGGTTCGAGCGGGCAGGCGGTGGTGGACGTGACCCCTCGGTGCGTGCGCGTCGGGGCGAAGGACTTGGTGGCCACGCTCTCGTCGGACGGCTTCGTGCAGGTTTGGGACGTCACAAACGCCATTCACGCCTCGCAAGCCAGAACAACCGATGGTTCGCTAAAACCGGCAACCGCGAAGGTCTCGCGCGTGTGCGGATCGCACTTGCCTCCCGCACCCGGGACGAAGACGCCCGCGCCGGATCGCGTGGCGACGTCGTTCGCGTGCGCGCCGTCGGCGAAAGGTCTCACGTTGAACGTCGTAGTGTCCTCTAGATTAGCGCCAGTGGAGGCAGACGACGAAGCCGCCGCAGCAACGACAACGATCGAAACAGCTGCGGATGCCGCCACCTTGGCGTTCTACACGGTCAAGCACGGCGCGTTGGCTTTCGGGTCGTCCATCGAGGGATCCAAGGGCGTCGCTCGTGCGCTCGCGCTGACGCCCGATAGCGTCGTCGCTGCGCTCGAGAATTTCGACGACGACGACGCATCGTCCACTTCGACTTCGACTCTACTGTCCTGGCCGCTGGACGCGCTCCATCGCGCGCGAGATCTTCGATGCGGCGACGTCGAAGCCAACGTGCTCGCCGAGTGGGGGCACGCCGGTCGAGGCAACGGCGCGGCGGTTGAACTCCTCCGAAGGTTTGGTAAGCTGAATGGGTACACTGCGGCCTCTGTGGCGAACAGCTTAGCCAGTGAAATCGCTCTACGAGGTTTGAGCTCGGAGCTGGCGTTGCAAAATACCTGCGATGAGCTCGGTTTGGACGAAGCGAAAACCGCGAGCGACGCGCTCGTCGCCGCGGCTGGGGCGAACGCCAGCATCCAGCGCGTCGTGGAGACGTGGTGTCGCGTAGCGCCTACGTATGCTCGTGAGTGGTCGCGCGCGCACGCGCCGATGGCCTTCCTTTTGGACACGGACGCGTCGTGGTCGTCGTCCCTCGTGCTACTGCGCGCGGGCGACGCGCTGGGCGCCATTCGGGCAGGCGACGACGTTGAAGAGTCTCTGCTTCGCGCACAAATCACGAACGAGGATTCGCCGATGTTGAACTTTAGTGGTGGTAAACGACAAGTGGTGTCGGCGCTCACCGCTCTGTTTGCGCGTTTGAACAGCGTTCTCGGTAGCTCGGCGTGCTCGGCGATGGATTTAATCGCCGGTGGATTGTGCGTGGACACGTCAACCTCAAGCAAGGCGACGGCGTTCGACAATTACGACGAAAACATCGAAGCGTCGAGCCACACCACAAAAGATTGGCTTGAGTCTTTCGCTGGAGTGTTGATCGGTGACGTCTTTCCAGCGGTGCAGAGCGACGAAACCGAGACGCAAGCGAAATCCCGAAAGGCTTCGAGGCGCGCCAAGCAAAGAATCGTCATCCGTCTGTTACAAGATGCGCTGAGCACGCTTGCAGAGCCAGCGCAAGCGCTTCGTGAGCGCGTTGATGAATGGACTCTGCCATCGGAGGGACGAAGTCTCGGCGCCGTCGACGACGAGGCGAGTGAGATGGACGAATCGCAGTTTGTCGCGTTGGTTTTGAACGCCACCAAGCAACAAACTCGGGCACGCGTGGAGGTGTCGCGCGGATTAGTGCTTCTTTTGGGATGCATTCGACTCGGTCCAAAGATTGGCTTCGCCGCTGATGCCGCCGACTCCATCACCAATGCTTTGCCCGCTGCGATGAGCGCGTATCGCTCGGCGATTCTCTCCTCTTGGCTCCTGACGGAGCGCAGATCGAGCTTGAGCATCAACCGCGAAGATCCGCCTCGCTTGGCGGTCACCCTCGCGAATTTAGAACATCCTGATATTCTCGAATGCTCTTCTTCCGTGGGCGATCGCTTGCGAAGCGCCGGTACCTTAGTCGCCTCAGCGCTCGACGCCAGCGACGACGAACCTTCGTCTCACACGCGACGAGTGATAGAGATCGGTACCACACTCTACGCCTCTGGCGAAGTCGACGCCCTCGGCACGCTACTTGCGTTTGCTCGGCAGCAAGTCCCCGGAAGCGAATCGGTCGCCAAGGCGCCGTTCGACGCGCCGGCACCGCTGTTTCTGCAAGCGCTGTGGACGTGCGCGGATTTGGTCGGTCTCAATCAAACCGACGACGCAAACGCCGAGCGCAACGCCTCGATCGACAGCGCGATCGCATTATTCAGTAGAGCGGCTGCGTTTGTTCCAGAAGTCGCTGGTCCAGTCGACTCCCTCCTCGTGCAGCTGTTGCGAGTGATTCAAAGCATTCTGATGGGTACCGACGACGCCGCGTTTCCAAACGACGTCGTCTCGCGCTTGGAGTACTACGAAATTGTCATGCTGTTCTTCGAGCGTCTCGGATGCGCTCCAGGCGCTCAGGCGGCCGCATACGCAGCGCTGCATGAGGTTCGAGATGATGAAAACCAAAGTGCACGATTGTGGGCCAATGCGTTGCAATACGCCACGGACGCCGGGGATTGGCGCGCGGCGTATTGCGCCGCTGCGAGCACTGCGGGCGAGCATCGCCAGGCGGCGGCGATGCGTCGACTCGTCGCCAGTGTTTGTGAAAGGGGTGCGAAGAACGGTGGCGCGGTGCTGAGCACGCTTTGCTTGGATGAAAGCGAGCGAACGCATTACGACACAATCATAAACGCGCTCGAGGGTAGGGCGTCCACAGCGCCAGTGGACTCGCAGCCGTCGCCGAGCGAGATCTTGTACGGATTCTACTTGAGTCGTGGGGACCCAGCCAAAGCGGCAGTATCCATGCACGAGTACGCCAATCGTTTGAGCGAGCACACGATCGAGATCGCTCGTAAACCCGACGTAACGTACGACGAGCTGGTCGACGCTCTCGCGCGTCATGCCTCGGCGGCGCTCTCCTCCGCCAACGCCTTGGCCATGGTGTCGGATCCCTGTTCGGTGAGCTTTGAAACGGTCGTAGAGGATGAACACATGGAAGGAAACGATGATGTTTCTTCAGTAAATGTTGTTTCGAGTGGACTGGATACGAAGAAGAGTCCTCTGGCCACCGTCACCCGTGAGTACGTGCTCTCCGCCGCTCGCCTAGAACTCTTGCACGTGGGCTGCGAAACCGCTATGCTTCACGTCGATAGTGAACCTCGAAAAGTCATTCAAGACTTAGTGCAAAGCTTGATTGCGTACGGTTGCTTCGCGGCCGCCAAGACGCTTTGCACCGCGTGGTTGGATGGCGAAAAGCTCACGTCTTCGCTCGCTTTAATCGCTGGTGCCATGGCGGCGCGCGCGAGCATGGCTCAAGTTGGCGATGCGTCCGTCCTGCAAGCCGAACAAGACGCTGCGTTGAAGCGTTGGAACGCTCGAGCAAGCGACTTGCAAGCGATCGCGGGATTAATCGGGGTCGAAGCGCCGGTCACGTCCGTCGACACGTACTGGAACGAGTTGCGCGCCTTTGTCGAGCGCTTCGACGCGCCGGAACGCAACTTTGCCCTCTCTGAAGCCACCGCTCGGTCGATTCTCGCTGTCAACGCCAAGCTAGCGCTCCCGAGCTGGCTCATCAAACGTTTTGTCAACCCTACTGCGCTTTTCAGCGGCGGTGGTATGGCAAGACGCGGGGCGGATCCCGCGGCGCTCTTGCGCATCTACCTCGCGTTCAACCGCGCCGAGGACGCCGCTCAGTTGGCGCTTAAAGAACTCTCGTTCTGGGCCAAGCGCTCGGCCATCGACCGCACCGCGCACGCTGCGTGCTGGTTCCCGATGGATTTGATCTTCGACGCGCGCGATCGTTGTGCGAACGACGATTCTCTTCAACAGCTTTGCGACGCGTTGAGCGCGGCGATTTCGTCTCACGAGGCTCGCTTGAAGACGGACACGCAAATGCTCGCCCAAGCGGCGTAAACTAGTACGACTAGATGTGATAAACATGCACTTGATAGATATGACAAGCTCTACTGCGCGCGCTCCTTTTAGTACGATTTTGCAAAGATACACACCTCCTTCGCCGGCTTACCCGACATCAAGCACGTGTGCTCGCCCGCGGGTTGATCGAACGGGAAGCACCGAATCGTTGCCCCGGTCTCCTCCTTGATGGCTTTTTCTTCTTCGTCGGTACCTTCCCAGCCGCATCGCGCCCACTTCCCCGCCTCAATCGTCGCCTTTAATTCGTCCATAGTTTTAACGTCGACGATGTTGGCGTCGCGAAACTCGGTCGCCTTTTGCAACATCGAGTTTTGAATGTCATTCAGCACGTCGTTGACCTTGGTCTCGAGCGCGGCTGGCTCGATACTCACGCCGAACTCCTTACCCTCCTTGCCCGGAACATCGCGACGAGCGACGACGCACGCACCCTTCGCGACATCCTTCGGACCGACTTCAATGCGAATCGGCACGCCCTTCATTTCGTACTGGTTGAATTTCCACCCCGGCGACTTACTTTGATCCGCGTCAAGATGGGTTCGAACGCCCGCGTTGGAGAGAGAAGAAATGATGCTATCGACAGATGCCATGACCGCTTCCTTCTCTTCGTCCTTCTTCCAAATTGGCACCACGACGACTTGAATCGGCGCCAAACGCGGGGGCAAAATTAACCCGGAATCGTCGCCGTGCGTCATGAGAATACCGCCAATCAAGCGCGTAGAGACCCCCCAAGAGCTCTGATGCACGTACTGCGTCTCGCCCTTGTCGTCTAAAAACGTAGTGTCGAACGCCTTGGCGAAGTTATCGCCCAAATTGTGCGATGTTCCCGCTTGAAGCGCCTTTTTATCTCCCATCATCGCCTCGATGGTGTACGTCACGTTGGCCCCGGCGAAGGATTCGACGCGCGACTTTCTCCCAGGAATCACCGGCATCGCCGCCTGCGTCTGGGCGAATTCGGCGTAAACACGAATCATCTGCATAGCTCTCTCCTCCGCTTCCTCCGCCGTCGCGTGCGCGGTGTGACCCTCTTGCCAAAGAAACTCCAACGTGCGAATGAACGGCCGCGTGCGCATCTCCCACCGGTGCACGTTGCACCACTGATTCAACAGCATCGGCAAATCCCGATAACTCTGAATCCACTGCGACAGCATATTATTCACAATCGTCTCACTCGTCGGTCGCACCACCAGCGGCTCCTCCAACTCCTTCCCTCCCCCTCGCGTCACCAACGCCAACTCCGGCGCGAAACCCTCCACGTGCGACGCCTCCTTCGTTATGAACGAATACGGTATCAACTGCGGAAAGTACGCGTTCTGCACCCCCGTCGCCTTAAACTTCGCATCCATATACTTTTGAATCCCCTCCCATATCGCGTACCCGTACGGCCGGATCACCATCGTCCCTCGCGCCGGTCCGTAGTCGGCGAGTTGGCACTCGCGGATGCAATCCAGGTACCACTTTGAAAAATCCTCGCTCCGCTTGGTGATCGCGCCCTCGCGCGATTTCTCCGCCTCCGCCTGCGTGGACTTATTTTTCGCGCGCGTCCGCGTCGCCGCGCGCGCGGTGCGCGTCGTCGTCGTCGCGCGCGGCGTCGCGCCGGCGCGAAGGTGAACCTTGTGGCTCTTCGAGTTCGCGCTCGTTTTGACGTCGGCGCGCGCGGAGACGCGACGCGAGGCGCACAGGACGTGCGCGCGCATCGTGACGGATCGCGTGCGAAGCGTCGCGCGCGCGGCGGTGACGCGCGCGGCGAGCATGGCGCGCGGATGTGACGCGCGGCGCGTCCCGTCGGCGGCGTCACACACACTAGACACTAAACACACTCCTATACGAGGATTTATTACGGCACTAATAAAACCCATCATGTATTATACTCGTGACAAACGGACCGCGCGCGCGCGCCGCCGCGGCACAGCGTCGCGACGACGCCGCGCCGCGTCGCGAGCGCTCGCGACGACGCGCACGAACGCGTTCCCTCGTCGCCGCCGAACCGGCGTCGCTCGACGCGCGCGACGCGCGACGACATTTTAAATTTCGCGACGTTTAAAGCGAGGTTTAAATAAACGGCGACGGTTCGGTCGACGCCGACGCGCGCGCGTCGATCGTGCGCGCGAAACGCGCGCGCGATGACGGCCGTGAGCGCGCCGGTGATCGCGGCGCGCGCGCGCGCGCGCGCGGACGCGCGTGTGGGGCGCGGGGAGACGCGGCGGGCGGGACGCGCGGGACGCGCGGAACGGCGCGTCGAACGCGCGACGGCGCGGGATCGTGAGAGATGGTCGATGGAGACGTGCGCGCGCGCGAATGAGGTGTGTTATGGACGACGAGCGGGGGTGGTGATGCGAGGGGCGATCGTCGCCGCGAGCGCGGCGGCTGGGGACGGCGGCGAAGCGCGAGAAGAGAACTTTTTCGCGAAGCACGCGCGAAAGATTCTCAAGCCCATGGACGGCCTCTGGGGACGATTGGTGCCGATGTCGTTGATGTTTTACTTTATGGCGTTCGCGAACTCGATCATGGACGCCGTGAAGGACACGCTCGTCGTGACGGCGTTCGGGGGGGCGGAACAGATTCCGTACCTGACGGTGTACGCGGTTTTGCCCACGAGTCTGCTGTTCGTGTCGCTGTTTGCGCGGTTGAGCTCGAAGTTTGGACGGGAAAAGTTGTTTTACATGGCGGTGACGTTCTTCATGTGCTTCTTCGCGCTGTTCACGGGGGTTTTGTATCCGATGCGAGACGTCTTACACCCGTACGAGTTGGCGGCGACGCTGGCGACGACGCTCCCGAGAGGTCTCGCGGGCGGCATCGCCGTCTTCACGAACTGGACGTATTCGCTCTTCTACGTCGCCGGCGAGCTTTGGGGTGATGTCGTGTTAAGTCTGCTATTTTGGGGTTTGGCGAACGAAATCACGCGCGTGAGTGAGGCTGGTATCATTTATCCTTTGCTCGGCATCGGCGCCAACGTCGCGCAGGCGTGCTCGGGGCTCTTCATGAAGTTTGTCACCACGCAGTGGCATCCCGCGGGCGTGGCACCGGAAGACATGTGGGCGGCAAAGTTAAAGTTGTTCATGACCGTCGTCATGTTCTGCGGAGCTTCCATCATGGCGTGCCACAAGTACATTTGCGACGAAGCGAGAAAAGATCCAAACTCGGCGATGATGGAAAAGCAGCGAGACTCTAAAACCCAATCTGACGCGGACAAGGCGGCGAACAAGAAGACGAAGAAAGCCGGTTTGTTGTCTTCGTTGATGTACGTCTTCGAATCCCCCGAAGTCGCGTGTCTGGCCGTCATGGCTGTCGCGCAAGGTTTGAGCTCCATCATCTTCCAAGTCGCTTGGAAGACGCAGTTGCGCATATACCGTCCAGATCCCACCTCTTACGCCGCGTACATGGGCGACGTACAAACGTACAGCGGAATGGTTACCGGCATCTTCATGGTCGCCGCGCCGTTCTTGTTTAAGAATCTTGGATGGAAAGGGACGCTCTCGGTGACGCCGAAAACCGTCATCGCTCTTGGGTGGGTGTTCTTCGGAACGTCCATCTACGCCCTTCGTCACGGACAGCTCGCGCAGTCGTCCGCCATCTTGCCTTGGCTCGTCTTAGGAGGCGCGGTGATTTACATCGTCGAGCGTGCGGCGAAGTTTTCTCTCTTCAAACCGGCTGAAGAGATGGTGTACATCACTCTCGACGAAGACAGTCGAACCAAAGGTAAAGCCGCGGTGGACGTCCTCGGCGCTCAAATCGGTAAAACCGGTGGATCCTTCATGCAGCAAGGCTTAATATTCGCGTATGGCTCCATCATCGGCGCCCTCCCCGTGCTCGTATGCTGTCACAGCGCCATCGCCATCTGCTGGCTCGTAGCCGTGAACGCCCTCGCCGCGCGCCGAGCGTCTCAGCTCGATTCGGAAATTCGCGAAGGCACCGCAGCCTTGGAGATCTAGTAGGGAGAACATTTTCCTTGTACAATACACTTTTCTCCGACGTCACGCGCGTCGCGAGCGAAGAGTACGATCAACTTCTAGCAGCGTATTTAGTACTCACTCAGTCACCACGCAAATCTCCGTCCCTCACACACGCGCGCGCGCCAGGTCGCGATCGGCGCCATGTCCGCCCCCGAGCGACGCACCGACGTCTTCGACGGCGTTCTCATCCCCCCCGCGTCGACATCGACCGCCGCGTGCGGGTACAAGTACTACCAAGACAGAAACAGAAAGTGGCCATTTCACACCAACGCCCAGGGCGCGGCGCTGCTGGGACAGCTCTTCGACGACGCTCGACGCGTCATCGCGGCGCTCGACGCCGCTATCGCCACCTTGGCGCCCGATGACGCGGCGCGGGAAGCGATCGTGCGCTCGGGGGTTGATATTTACGCCAAGAAGCCGAGCATACGCGAGCGGGACGTCACGTGGTCGCAGACGGAGTACGCGCATCTCGGATTACAGCGCGAATACTGTCGATTCAAGTCGGTGCAGAGATTCACGGAAACGTGGGCGTGCCTCGAGCGCGCGCGCGCGCGAGGGGTGTTCGAGGACGTGGGTAAGGGCGGAGACGGGGAGACGCGGCGAGTGGCGTCGCTCGGCGGCGGACCGGGATTCGAGTTGGTCGCCGTGCGAGAGTTTTTCAAGGCGCATTTCCCGAGCGTGACGTTAGATTTAGTGTCTTTAGATCTGGAAGAGAGCTGGCGCGCGAGCGCCGAGGCGTTGGGGTTGCGTTTTTTTCAGTGGGACATGCGAAGCGGTAAAGTCGCCGAGACGTGCGGCGGCGCCGTGGATTTCGCGCTGGCGAGCTACGTGTACAAGATGTACATGTGCGAAGACGACGTCGCGGATTGGTTCGCAGACGAACTCAAGGACATGCACGCCGCGTTCATCATCAGTCGCGATCAATCCTTGAAGACGGCGCTGATGGAAAAGCGAGGCGTCGACGTGCGCAAGCTCATGGCTTTACAAACGCAGCGCGGCGACGACCGTCAGCTCGTCTTCTCTCGCGATCGCGTCTTCGAAACGTGGTCGACGAGCACGAAGTCAGCGCACGCGCCGGAGTCATCGATGACGTTCCCGAACGTCCCGTACGAGGAACACAAAACCGGCGGCGGCGACCAACATCGCGACCGCGACCGCCAGCGCGGTTTTCGCGGCGGCTGGGATCGCCGCGACCAGGCGTACGTCGCGTCGCGAGACGCCGACCGCGTCGGCAAGTCTCGAGATTCCCGTCGCTGGTGATCGCGCCTCGCGCGCTCGGCGTCGTCGAGTCGACGGTTGT
>Ga0315315_10002803_pt1 | contig 15937 bp, 17 predicted proteins | sample M140m3416metaG_FD_203699 | JGI IMG/M metagenome (GOLD analysis project Ga0315315, IMG submission 203699) | Ammonia-oxidizing marine archaeal communities from Monterey Bay, California, United States - M1 40m 3416 | ecosystem: Environmental > Aquatic > Marine > Intertidal zone | place: USA...
AATTTTTCAAATATTTTTGCTTCCAATTGTGATTTATATCTGCGATTCCTTTGTTGTTCTAATTTTGCTATTGGTGCTACACCGTCAAATGCAATATAAACACAATGTTCTGGTTTAACTGATAAAATATATTCTTCTATTTTTAAACATACTTGTTTAATTAATTCTTTTTCAAATTCTGTATCGTTTTTATAATTACTATAGTGTTTTGATATTTTTCTTAAACAATCATATACTATAGAGTTACTATCTAAATATAAATTATGTATGACATTATCAAATTCACATAATTTCTTAACAATATTCGCATGATTTTTGATAAGAAATGAAAAATAACTAGGTATACCCATTACTATAAATTATTATTACTATTTCTTTAATTCCATAATATTAATAATTTAATCAAAATTTTATTATATATAAAACATTTTGAAAATAGTGATTTATTTTCAAATTATTGAATGTATATATAAAAAATTAATATTTATTGATAAATATTTAGGTAAAATTGTTAAAAAAATATTAAAATATTTTATATATATATGAATATTCCACAAAATATTAAAATAAAAAAAGTTCCTGTAAAAAAAACTGCAAAAACAAACACAAAAATTTTGTGTCAAAAAAAAATTAAGTATTACAAAAATGTAATACAAGATACTATACTTTATGTACAGAAATATAAGTTATTGGATATATTAGACGCTGGAGAACTTAATTTATGTGTAAAAAACTTAGAAAAGATTTTTAATAATTGTCTTCAAATTGAAAGTGCAATATCAGTTAAAAAAAAATCAACAAATTATGACCAAATATTAGATAAAATACAGACAATTAATGATGATTTATGTGTAAATTTTAAATGTTACGGTACAAAAAATATAGATGATCTTTTGAATATTGTCTTTGGAACTCAATATGTAAAAAGTTTTTTAAATAAAGAAAATAATGACTTATATAATATTATTAAAAAATATTTACATCCATCAAGTTTTAAGTTATTAGATTGGAAAAAAAATAGAAACGATAAAAAAAAAGCATTAATAAAAAATAGAATTGTAGAAGATTTTGCTTTATCTGAATCAGCCTCTACGTTAGATACCTTTGATTTAGCAAGAACCACTAATAAATTTCAATCTAAAGTATATGGTATAAAAATATGTTTTCAGAATCCAGAAAAAAAAAATATATTAATTGTTTCGTGTATTGCTGATGATATGATTATAGATTGTATAGAATCAAAATTTTTAAAACACAAACTAGATATACTTAAAAAAAATAAACCGCATGAAGAAGAATTTTTAAGTGAAGATTTTAACAGATTCTTAGAATCATTAACATTAAAAGAATTATTAATTTATAATGAAAAAGAATTATATCATAAATTTGCAGGATATGTCAGTCAAACAAATCTTATAAAGAAAAAAACAATATCTCAAGTAGTAAAAGAATTTATAAGTGATGATTTGTATCAACAGAGAAAAACTATTATCCAATTATTAATAAAATATCAAGATTCTGAATTTCAGTATCTAGCATATTTGCTATATGATTTATTATCTGCTGAGAACGGAAATAGTTATGATACATTAGATCAAACTATTTTATTCGATAGTCTTCCATGGACTATTAAAAAATATTTTAGAGATGCTATGAAAACAACTATTAAGTACACAAAAAATCTTTCAAATTTTGATATTAATAAAATACCTATAGAACAACAAATTTGTTTAATGAAAGCATCAGATAAAATAAAAGAGAAAGCAATGTTAAAATTAAAAGAAGTCAAAGCAAAATCTGAAGATAGTGGCTCTAAGGCTAGACAATATTTAGATGGTCTTTTAAGAATACCCTTTGGGATTTTTAGAAATGAAAAAATTCTATCTACTATGCAAGATATAAACTGTGATTTTAAAACATTAATAACTAATATTGAAGATGAAAATAATAATATTGTCCAGAAAAATACATACTCATTTATAGAAATTAAAAATTATTTAAATTATTTAAATAATGATTATTGTAAAAAAATTAAAAATAAATTTATATTACAATTAACCAAAACCTTAACTAATTGTAAAAGAGACAATTTATTATATAATATTAATCAACTTAATAATATTTTAAAACAAATAAATTTGAAAAAATTTAAAATTAAATATTCTGGAAAAAAAAATAAAGAAATGAAAGATTCTATTAAAAATGTATTAAATGAATCAAAAAAAAATAATATATTGTTTACTGAAATAGTAAAAAAATATGATAAAAATAAAATTCAATCTGTTTGTGTTAAATCTGAAACTTTATCATTAGAAAATAAATGGAATAATGTTAATTCATCATTTAAAAGCATTCATGAATGCTTAGATAATTCTATATATGGACATATGCGGGCAAAAAGGCAAATCGAAAGAGTTATTGGACAATGGATAACTGGAAAACAAAGTGGTTACTGTTTTGGGTTTGAAGGCCCACCGGGTGTAGGTAAAACTTCATTAGCAAGAAAAGGATTGGCCAACTGTTTAAAAGACGAAGATGGTACTAGTAGACCATTTTCATTTATTGCATTGGGTGGTTCAAGTAATGGAAGTACATTATCAGGTCACAATTATACATATGTTGGTTCTACATGGGGCAGAATAGTAGATATATTGATGGAAAGTAAATGTATGAATCCTATTATATTTATTGATGAACTGGATAAAGTAAGTCGTACAGAAAATGGGAAAGAAATTATTGGTATATTAACACATTTGATTGATCCTACACAAAATGAAAGTTTTCAAGATAAATATTTTAGTGGTATAGATATTGATATGAGTAAAGTTCTCTTTATATTTTCATACAATGATGCTTCTATAATTGATAAAATTTTATTAGATAGAATTCATAGAATTAAATTTGATAATTTAACCCTTCAGGATAAATTGGAAATTTCACGTAACTATATTTTACCAGAACTTTTTGAAAACGTTGGATTTAATGATATTATTAAATTTGATAATAATATTTTAGAATTTATTATAGAAAATTACACTCAAGAGGCTGGTGTAAGAAAACTAAAAGAAATGCTTTTTGAAATTATAAGTGAAATTAATCTTGAAATACTTAATGGAGAAATAGAATTTGAAATACCTATAAAAATTACAGAAGAAATGATTACAAATAAATATTTTAAAGAAAAATATAAGAAAAATCCAAAAAAAATTCATAATGAACCAGAAATAGGAATAATGAATGGTTTATGGGCAAATTCTATGGGAATGGGTGGTATTATACCAATAGAAACAACCTTTTTCCCATCTTCTACATTTTTAGAATTAAAATTAACTGGATTACAAGGGGATGTAATGAAAGAAAGTATGAATGTTGCAAAAACATTAGCCTGGAAATTAACAGATAATAAATTAAAATCAAAATTATTAAAAACATTTGAAAAAACAAAATTACAAGGTATACATATTCATTGTCCCGAAGGTGCTGTACCAAAAGATGGTCCGTCCGCGGGTACTGCGATAACCGTAGCAATATTTAGTTTATTGAATAATAAACCAATAAAAAATAAACTTGCTATTACAGGGGAAATGAACTTGCAGGGTAAAGTCACTGCAATAGGTGGATTGGATTTGAAGATTTTAGGAGGTATCAAAGCAGGTATTGAAACATTTTTATTTCCAAAAGAAAATGAAAAACAATACGAACTATTTTTAGAAAAATATAAAGATAAAGACGTAATACCTGAAAATATTACATTTAAAATGATAGAAAATATTAAAGAAGTTTTGGAGTTTGTTTATGTTTAGTTTTTTTTTATTTTAAATTTAATATAATCATATATTATATTAAATATGCCATTAAGATTAACACCAACAAATCTTTTACAATTTTATACATTTTTATCACCTATTCTTATTAGTTGTTTCTTATTATTTATGGGATTTTTTAACGGGAGTCCTCAAGGTGTCATTTATTTACTTGGCACAATGGTAAATCATATATTAGGTATGGGTTTTAAAACATTTTTCTCAAAATATCCACGTTTTTTAAGAACTCCTGTAAAAATGAATTATCCTTTAAATGCAGGACAAACTACTAATTCTATGCCCGATTATTGCAATGTTTTTGTTACTCCTTGGTTTAATCAATCTATTCATGATACAAGTATGCCATCATTAAATGCTATGTTTCACTCTTTTACATTTGTTTATTTATTATGTGGTATTACATCAAACCCCAATAAACCAGGCATACCATTTTTAGTATTTTTAGGTATAACAGCGCTTGCAAACATGGGTTTTAGAACATATTATTTCTGTGACAAAATGGAAGATATTTTAGTAGGAATTATATTGGGAGGATTAATTGGATTTTTTGTATTTAATATTATTTATCATACTAGTAATATAGGTCCTTCTTTGGTTTTCTTTGGAAAGGAAGAGAAACCTAAAAAATGTAAATTGTCTAAAACAAAATTTAAATGTAGTTCCAGTTAAACTAAATGTATTTTGATTTTGTTATATAATTCGAAAAGTATAATCTTGTATTTTGATTTTGTCCAATCTTGAAATTCACGTGTTTTATAATACGATTTGAAAAATCTTTGATTAAATAAATTAAATATTTTTTGCATATTTGCTTTTTCATATATTTCTAATTCTTCTTTTTTATAAAGGGATTTACCATTTCTTTTATTAACAAAATTATGAAAATTATACAATACATTAATTAACTTATCTTTTGTATTAATATCATTTATTGCTACTTTATTAACATAAGATACAGCATGGTTTCTACAATATGGACACGGTAAATTGACACACGTTAATTTTATAAAATTCCAAATTTCAGTAAAATTTTGTGCATAATATGTTTTATTAATACGGGCTGCTATACTGTGGAATAAAAACCACGTAGGTGTTCCCCAATATTTCTTTGCACTATCATTTACAATAGAAAATTTTATACTTTTATTATTTATTGCATTTGTAGTTTTATTTTCACCTGATTTAGCAGAATAAATATTATTAAATATATTTATATCTGATGTTATTGTATTTTTTTGTGTTATAAATTTTTTTTTTATTTTTTTTTTTTGTTTAAAATTCTTATTAACTTTAATTTTATTTTTATTCATTTCACCCCAAATATTGCCTAAATTATTAATCATTATTATATTAAAGAAAGAATATAAATATTACCTTTTATCATATATTAATGATAATTAAAAATTCTATTTCAACCAATGATTTCAACCAAGAATTATATAAATTATTATCAGAAGATACTGATAATTCAGACACTGATAATAACAATAATATATGTTTAATTTCAAATTTATCATTAGAAGATAATTATGTGAAATTAAAATGTAATCATACATTTAACTATGAATCCATATTTAATGAAGTTAAAAATCAAAAAAAATATAATCAATTAGAGGTTTGTCATTTAAAAAATAATCAAATTAAATGCCCTTATTGCAGAACTGTTCAAGATGGTTTATTACCATCCATTATAGGATTCCCCAAAATTCGATATGTTAATCATCCATCTAATATGCAATATTTACCTTGTTCATGTGTTTATAAATTTTTAAGTGGAAAACGAAAGGGTGAATTTTGTGGAAAAGGATGCTTAATAACATTTTGTACTCAGCATGAAAAAATTATTGCCAAACGTGAAATAAAGAAACAAGAAAAAGAGAAAAAGAAATCACAAAAACAACAACAAAAACTACAACAAAAACTATTAAAATCAAATGTTCATCTGGAAAAACAAAAAAATAAATTAACAAAAAAAATTATTAATAAAAAAATAAAAATAACAAATGAAATTAAAAAAGATACTACTATGTTACATGTAAATAATGAATCAATGTTAATGAAAATAGATGATATGTTAGAACAATTAAATATTAAAATACCGAAATCAATGGATAATCATCCTGAAACTGAATTACCAACTAATACATGCAGATATATTTTTAAAAGAGGTAAAAATAAAGGTATGAGATGCATGTGTAAAAAACCATCTAAAAAAGATTCTGAATTAGAAAATATGGTAATTGATGGATTTTTATGTGAAAAACATTATCAACAGATAATTAAATCTACTTTAAAAAAAACAAATAAAAAAGTTAAACTTGAATCTATTATTATAAATCAAATTATAAAATAATATTAAATCCATTTAAATAATGTATAAGTATTTTATATATTATTAGATGTCAAAAGAAGAACTTTTAGATAGTGTAAAATCATGGATAAATATAGACAATGAAATTAGACAACTACAGGCAGCCATAAAAGAAAGACGGAAACAGAAAAAAGACTTAACCGAAAATTTAGTTCATACTATGAAACAAAATGATATTGATGTTTTCAATATTCCAGATGGAGAACTTATCTATACGAAAACTAAGTCAAAAACTCCTCTTAGTAAAAAACATTTATTATTAAGTTTATCAGAATATTTTAAAAATGATAAACAAATGGTTGAACAATTAGGTAAATATATATTAGATAGTAGAAAAATTAAAGAAAAAGAAAACATAAAGAGAAAAATTAAAAAATAATCTAAAATAAACTCTATTTAATCTATATATATGGATAAAATAGATTTCAATAAAATATCAAATAAAAATATTAATAATATGGAAGATTATTTAAAAAATTTAGCAAAGCAAAAAAAAAGTAAAACTAAACAAACAGAGCAGATAGAAGAATATTACTCTTATGATATTCAAAATTGCATTAAAACAGATATTCACAATATTAGTATAGAAGACAATACTCATATTAATTTTTGTATATTTAGAATTATAGAGTCTACCAAATATAAACCTATAAAATATCCATACTTACAATATTTATTATATAAATATCCTACATCAAAAAAAAAGGAGTCTGACTTATGTGTATTTCCGTTTGTTACATACACTAATAATGATAATATAAAAAATATAGGTAAAAAATTTATGAAAAATATTTTCGATAAACAATATAATTGTTTAGGTTATATTATTAAAAATAACGAAGTTTATTTATTTTATAATATTGATTTTAATTTATCACAAAAAGGATGGGGAGGTGATAAATTTTTAATTAAAAGAAATACTAAATTTTGGTGGTGTATTTTAGATGAAATTTGTAATAAAAAACAAATACTTAATTTTCCTATTCATTATTCTGTAAGTGAAATTTTTTTAAAACATCCATGTTTAATTTATTTAAAAAATAAACAAAAAAAAAATATGGAACTTCCTATAACTACATATATAGGTGAATATTTAGATATTATACCATTTTTTGCAATTATTGGATTAAAAACAAGCATAAATTCCATGTGGGGGCCATACTATTTATTTAATAATTATTCTGAATCTTTTAGAAATGCCTGTTGGTCACAAAATTATAAACATAGAAAAATTAAAAACAAAAAAATTACAGATGAAGATGGGAAATATAAAAAGGGAGGTATTATTAGATATGCTTTATTTTTAGGAAAATCTAGAACTATATTAGAATTATTAAATGATAATTATTACAAAGATGTTATTTTTAATAAGACCAAATTAATTCCAAAATCACATGAAAAAAAACTATCAGGTAAATGGTCTAAAAAATATGATTCATTATTTTTAAATAAATTATTAAAAAACAAAAACGATTATTTTAATTTAAATCCAATAATATTATCAAAAAATCTCTTGAATTTTTCTGCCATGTCTATTCATGAAGTAGATATGTCCAGTACAAAAACCAATTGGGATCCTTTATATGAGGGATATAAGATATTATAATATATTTATTAATTATATGAATAAATATCTTATGCTTATCATTGCCTTTATATTTTTTAATGGGTTTATATCATTTTTAGGCTTTTCATTCCCAACAATACCAATGGATAAAGTTCTTCCATTACAATTATGGGGTAATGCATTATTTTTATTTGTTTTTTTACTACCACAAGAAGTTGCACCATTTTTACTTAAAATTTAATTATGTATTATAACCTCTTTAGCCTTTGTTCCGGGTTTTTTTGAATGTATAGCATTTCTACGCATAATATATTTTATTTTATACTTACTAAATTCATTGTTAACTAAATCTACATCAGAATTACTCATTACAAATTTTATATTTTTTTTATTTAAATCATGAACGTGTTTAAATAAAGATTTATGTACATCTAATCCAAATCCATCTTTGTTATATTTTACAAAAGAATTTTTATTTTCAGGAGCGTAAGGTGGGTCTAAGTACATAAAATCATTTTTTTTAACTTTTTTCAAAGATTTTTCAAAATCCTTACACATAAATTTAACATTTTGAATTAATTCACTTATTTTTTTAATTTCATCTTTATCTATAATTCCTACCTCCCATTTATTTTTTTTCTTTTTTTCTTTATCTTTTAAACCATATGGTATGTCAAATTTACCACTTTTAGTTTCTCTATACATTCCCTTGAATCCTGTTTTATTTAAAAATATAAAATACGATGCTGATTTTAGTGTTGTTTTTGACGATGTGTTAAATAAATGACGAATCCAATAATAATAATGTTCTCGAGTTATCATAAAATTTGTTTCATCAACATTTGGAGAACCTTTTATTATATTACCTTCTTCATCCAGTAAAGTATTTTGTTCAATAGAATGAAATACTTGTTTTAGTGCAGAAACTAAATAATAAACTTTTTCCGCATTTTTTTGTACTTGTTTAAAACAATTTATCAATGATTTATTTAAATCATAAGCATAAATTTTGTTTTTTATTGTAATTTTATTTTGTTTTTGAAGTGACAATACTGCCAACAAAACACTTCCGCCTCCTAAAAATATTTCATGATAATTTTCTATTTCTTTAGGAATTAATGGTGTAATATGCTCTAATAATTTATGTTTACCTCCTGCCCATTTTAAAAATGGCTTTTGTATATTCATTCTTATAAATTATAAATAATTTATAATCAAATCAATTTACTAATTACAATATTATTCTCTAAGTTCAATTATGTAAAATATATAAAATTGATTTTAATATATCTTATTAAAATAAATTAAAGAGATGGAAAAACGTATAAATACAAAAACCAGAGCGTATCTTCAAGTTTTTAAAGATGATATGAAAAATAATATACTTTTGAGATTTCAAGATAACACAATAACTAATGATGAAAAAATTCAAAGTGTATTGCAATATCTTTATGATTATCAGCCTTTAGAATTTAATAAAGAAGATTTTCAAAAAAGAAAAAGAATTAAAAATATTGTTCCTTTTTATGATAGATGCTGTGCTCTGAGAGCAAACAAACAACAATGCACGCGAAGAAAAAAAAAAGACGAAAAATTTTGTGGTACACATATAAAGGGAATACCACATGGAGAACTAACAGAAGTTCAACAAAAAAAAACTCATAATTTAAAAACAGTTTTTGCACAAGAAATAAAAGGAATTGTTTATTGGATAGATGATGAAAATAATGTTTATGATAATCAAGATGTCTATAATAACAAGGATAACCCTAAGATTATTGCTAAATATGAAAAGAAAAAAAATAATGCCGGTAATCTAGAGTATACAATTCCTGTACTATTTGGAACATAGTTTAATCTTTAGTTATCTTTATCTTTTGAATCTTTATCTTTTGATTCAAAATCATTTAATTTTCTATTAAATTCATTTTTTAAACAATCTGTTAACCTATTCATAATAGGTAGACATGTTTCATTATGATACGTCCCCAAATACATACCACTCATAAATCCTAACATAAAATTCCACATTTTATATTAAGTTATATATTTTTTTATTCACAAATAAGTAAATTTTGTAATCCTAAAAATGCTACAAAACCTGTTCCTATATGCCAAAAAGAATGTAAATACAAAAACTTAACATATTCACATAAAAGTTGATCTAATAACCATGCGATGATAGAAATTATAAATATATATTTATATAACACTCTATAAATATATGAAATTACTTCAAAATTTTTCTTTGGTTTTAATTTTCGTAACAGATGAAATATATAAAACTGACACCCTGTAAACATATAAATAAAGGTTTTGTTATGCAACAAATAATATAATACAATCACCCATAAAAAAAAAAAATTATATGTCTTTTTTTTTTTTATATTCCTTAAATATTTTATTGCTTGAAAAGAAAGCAATAACATACTTAATTCATCTAACCATTGACCATACCATCTTTGAGTCGCATGCAATGTAAATGTACCTAAACCAAGTAATACTAAAGTATATCCCATTTTTTTTAATTTAGTATTCAAAAAATAAAAACCTATTATTGAATAAACTAAACCTGATAAAGAATTATAGTATTCGGCAATATATTGAGAATGTTCATATTGTTTTTCACAAAAACTAATACTTGTATCTTTCTCTCCCCAAAAACTCATTTGACTTAAATAAATTTATAATTATTTTACTAAGTATGTTTTATAAATTTATTCGGATAGCGTATTTATTTTATCATATGTTTCTTTCAAAAATTCTTGCATTTTTGATTGATTATTAGTATTTTTAATTTCTTTAATAACTTCAACTTTCACATTTTCAGGTTCAGGTTCAAGTTCAGGTTTAGGTTTAGTTTCAGATTCTTCTTCAGTTGAATCTGTATTATTTTTAACTGTATTTTCTTCTTCATCTTTATTATTATATGCTAAGTATGCCAATCCTGCCCCTAAAGCACCAATACAAATACTAACTCCAACAACTGGATTCAAAGAACTCATATATATTAATATAACTAAAATAATTAAAATATTTTACGCAACTTCTAAATATCCCCCCTTTTCTTGGGTTTTCTTCTCAACTTCTTTTACAGACTTAATTTTTTTTAAAATAAAATATCTTAAATATTTTTTTTTTCCATCTTTTGTATAACCATTACTTTTTCTTATAGGATGCATTAAATAATTATTTGTTTTTAATATCTGTCTTACCAAATTTAATAATGGCCATTTTTGACTTGTCCCCGCATTCTTCTGTAATGCTGTCATGGACCCACTGCTATAAAATTTCTTTATTTCATCAATATCTTTCTTTACATCTTCATATACTTCATTTGATAGTAAAACATCTCTTGGAATACTCATACCATCTAGTTGTTCAAAACTTTCAAAAACTATATTACATTTATTCAAAAATTTTTTAATTATTTCTTCGTTACTACACATATGATTATAGAGAATATTTTGGCTTTAAATTTTTATATACAAAAAGGTAATATTTTTTTGTTAACTTAAAAAAGTGTTCTATAAAGCTAAAAAAAAAATGAAAACTTTTTTCAGAATTTGAAAAATGGACAAAGTATAAATGTCCAAAATTGAAATTCGAAAAAAACTTTTTTAGTAAAAAAGCTGAAAAAACTTTTTAAAGCATCATGTAGGGATTATTTGTTTGTAAAAAAAACGAATTGTGACTGACTTTTTTTTTACAACTATTTTTTATAAATCAACGGGATTTTTTTGTTACCATTGAATGATAACAAAAAATCCCAAAAAATCCCATTTTAAAAACATAAATTATCATACCTAACTCAGTAACAATAAATTTATATTTTTAAAATTGTTATCATAAGTTTTACGTAAAAAAAATCCCATTTGGGACAAAAATTTGTGTAAATATTGAAAATATTGCAAAAATAATATAAAACTAACAAAATTATTATTACGATAATAAATGTAAAAAAAATATTTATATAAGTGTTGAAAATACATTTGTAGAAAATGGTAACATTGTTACCATTGTTACCATTTCACATTACTGTGCAGACCACAGTACTGATTCACAACATGTGTTTATTACTGTAACTTGTAGCAATATTAATTTTTAATTTGTAAAAAAAGTAAAAAATAATACAATAATGATTTTTTTATTTAAAGAATAAAATATATTAAAAATATTTAAGCGGATTTTTTTATTACCATATAATAGGATAATGAAAAAATCCCTTAACTCAAACCATAAATTTATATGTGTTAAATGTATTTATAGCACTAATAGTAAGAAAGATTACAATAAACATTGCACAACAAAAAAACATAAAAAATCCCATAACAAGGAGAAAAAAGAAGCAACTGTTGAATTTATTTGTTCAAATTGTAGTAAATCATATAAATTTAGAAGTGGCTTATCACGTCATAAAAAAACATGCGATATAATAAATTATATAAATGTTGAAAATGATAACAATGATAACGAATTATCATACAATGATAATAAAAAATCCCCTACAGAGAAACATGTGTTAACTGATATCTTTACAAAACAACAAAAACAAATGGATGAAACTATTAGTTTATTAAAAGAATCTATTAAAACAAATGCTAATATGATACCTAAAATAGGCAATAAGAATTGTAATAATACAATTTCTATAAATGTATTTTTAAATAAAGAATGTAAAAATGCAATGAATTTAACTGATTTTATTGAACAATTGCAGGTATCATTAGAAGATTTAGATTATTCTAAAAATAATGGTTTTATTGCAGGAGTTACAAATATATTTACAAAACAATTAGAAGATATGGATCCAAAAGACAGACCAATACATTGTAGTGATTCTAAAAGATTACAGTTTTATGTTAAAGATGATGACAAATGGGAAAGAGATTCTACTAATGAGAAAATAGATAAAACTATTCATAATATCAAATTAAAACAAACAACAAAATTATCAGAATGGGAAAAATTACATCCAAATTATCAAAACAGTCCAGAATTATTGCATGAATGGCAGATGATGCTAGCCAGTATGACTGAAGATACTACGAGTGAAAATCCTGATAAATTAAAGAACGCATTGAAAAGAAATATTGCTGATTTTACTCAATTAAAGGATGCTATGATTAAAAATTAAAATAAAATAATTTGTATATATGACCGATAATGATGAAAACGTTATTATTGAAATTGTAGAAAAAGATGATAATGTTGATAAATCCAAAGAAAATAATGTTGTAAATATAAATAATAAAATTAAAAATGCAGATGATAATATTGATGATATAAGAGATAATGTTTTTAAAAAATTAGGATTAAATGTTTTAGATGTGAAGATGAAGAAAAAAGTAAAAATAGAAATAAAGCAAAAAATAGACAGAGTTCTTTCATTTGATGACTTAAGTCCTTTGTCAAAAAATTATAAAGCATGTAATTCTTTGGAAGATTTGTGTGGTCTTCATAGAAGATTTGATAAAGCATCTTATCTGGAAGTTCGTGACAAAATAAATGAATTATACTTTGACAATAGCGAATATTATAGTTCTTCTATGGATATTTTAGCAAGTTTTGTACGTGGCCAAAAAATCCTATATATGGAAGCAAAATATTATAGTAATCAACGTTTAAATTATTTAATGCTTCCTGCAATATTTTTATCATCACTGGCAACTGTTTTTTCTCTTGCTTTCGATAGTTTTTTGTTTGGACCTTATATAAATTCAGGATTAAATGCAATTATTTCTTTTTTACTAGCAGTTGTTAGTTATATGAAATTAGATGCTCAAGCAGAGGCGCATAAAACATCGGCACACCAATATGATAAATTACAATCTGTTTGTGAATTTTCAAGTGGTTACATTTTAATGTTTGCAGAAAAAGAGAAAAATAAACACACATTACAAACCGATATTAAACATTCAGACGAAATAGATTTAAAACAAAAAATAAAAGATATTGAAACAAAAATAAAAGAAATAAAAGAAACAAATCAGTTTATTATACCTAGAGATATACGTTATAAATATCCAAATATTTATAACATCAATATTTTTTCTATTATCAAAAAAATAGAAAATTTTAGAAAAGATTACATAACTCGTTTAAGAAATATTATAAATAAAATTTCATATCTAAAAACAAAACCGTATGATAATGAACTAGAATATAAAATTAATAAATGTTATAAAAAGAAAAAAAAAATTTTAACAACAATACTTTTACTAAAGTCTGCTTTTTCAATTATAGACCAATTATTTCAAAAAGAAATTACTCGTGCCGAAAAAAGAAGTTATAAATGTTATAAATGTAATAGTTGTTGTATTAGAAAAGAAAATAATTATAATGATGAAAATAAGTTTGTTAGTTTTATTTTAGACCCATTTCAGGAATGGAAACCTGAAATTGAAATAAATAGTGATAATGAGGATGACGAAGTATATAATAGTATGCATTTTAAAGATAAAAAATCGTCAATTATACTTTTTCAAAAAAAATAATTAAGGAAATAATTTATCCATAATATTATTAATATTTTTTATTAATTTATTTTTAAATGCAGGTTCTGGATGTTTATTAATCATTAGTAATAAAATAGTAATATCAATAAAATAACTAATATATATTGTTTCTTCTTTATTTTTAAATTTAATAGAATCTTTACACATTTCAGCAAGTAAGTTTTTTCTTTTTTTTTTCTCTTTGATATCAATATTATAACATTTAAAAATAATATTTAAAATATCTTTGCATGTTATTTTTTCTACATTTTTATCATTTAAAAAATCTGTAAGGTGTTGTATATTAAATGTAATTGTTTCCATTTAATTTACTAATAGAGAAAAAATTTTAATTAATTATGTAATAAATTTTAACTAATTGTAATTATTATGTCTTCTTCTTCATTAAAATATCCGATTTTTTTCATAATATCATTCCATATGTTGTTATTTTTATCAATATATGAAATACAATCTAAATCTTTATGACGGAACTCTTCGACCTCTATTTGATTTGATTGAAGTATTTTTTTTATTTTATTTCTTTTAATATTTTTCTTCTTTTTTTTCTTACTATTATTAACTTTTGTAAACATATTTATTTCTTTCTTTTTTTCAATATTAGTTTCATCTGGTTTACTTTTTATTTGCGTTTCAATAGAATCTTTTGTTTTGATTTTATCTGTTTTTTCAGGTGAATTTTCACATGACGAGTTCAATTGGTTCTGTGAATCTCTAACTAAATTAGCAATTAAATCAAAAGAATTTATTTTCTTTTTTCTTTTAGGTGTGCTTTTTTTTGACGTTTCTTGTTTTTTTGGAGTTTCTTGTTTTTTTGGCGTTTCTTGTTTTTTTGGCGTTTCTTGTTTTTTTGGCTTTTCTTTTTTCTTTTTCGTGGGAATATCTAACAATTTTGGGAATTTAATGTAGAATTTTTGTAGGGCATCTTCAGTCCAATTTTTTTGACTTATTCTTCTTACTTCTCTAGTAACCCTGTGAACGCCTATGCGTAAATATCTACTATTTTTTCCTTTGAATTCTTCTTTCTTAAATTTGAACCTCCGTTGTGTTTCATTTCTCGGCATTTTATTATCTTTTGTTTTATTTTTAACTACTTGTTTTGTTTTTTCATTTTTATATGTTTTTTTTGCTATTTCTATAATTTTTTTATAACAATCTTTACTAATATCATCATGGTTTTTTAATTCAATAGCAAAATGTTTTATAAAATGTTTACAAGCATCTTTATATATTCTTTGTGTAATTTGTGTGTTTATAGAAAACATTATTATTATTAATATATATTGTTTTATTTATTGTTTTATTCAATTTTAAATAACTAGTATACAAAAATATAAACATATATATATAATGTGTTTTGATGCACAAACTTCTATTGCAACATTTTCAATTAGTATATTAACGTCTTCATATTTATATTATTCATCATTAAAAGAAAAATCAAAAAATACTAGATTTTTTTCTATAGTAATAATTTTAATAGGTTTAATGCAATTATTAGAATATTTTATATGGAAAAATCAAGAATGCACAATGACTAATCACCATTTATCATTATTAGTATTAGTTTTAATTACTATGCAACCAATATTAGGATTGAATTATTATAACTATTTATTTAAAAGTTTTAATCAAACAATGGTAATAGTTTATAGTA
>Ga0315315_10002804_pt1 | contig 15936 bp, 15 predicted proteins | sample M140m3416metaG_FD_203699 | JGI IMG/M metagenome (GOLD analysis project Ga0315315, IMG submission 203699) | Ammonia-oxidizing marine archaeal communities from Monterey Bay, California, United States - M1 40m 3416 | ecosystem: Environmental > Aquatic > Marine > Intertidal zone | place: USA...
CATAGCAAATTAGCTTATCATAGTTTCCATAGAATGATAATGACGTCTTTTAACAAAGTTAATTTTCCATTTATTATTCCTCTACCGTATGGTAAGAGAAAATGGACCGGTCAATCGCGTATGAAGAATTTTTATAATGAAGGGGAGTATAAATATTTAAACTTTTACTTTGATTTAGATACTAAACTAACTGAGTTTAAATTTAGCACTAAAAAACTTATTAACTATGATTAGTAAGCCAATTACATATGCATATTTAGAGACCACTAATTACTGTAACTTACAGTGCTCTTTTTGTAACAGAGAAGAGGTAATTGGAGCCCTACAGCATATGCCTCTAAGTAAGTTTAGAAAGATGTTAGACAATCTTAAACATCACCCAATAAAAGAAGCTAAACTAATGGGGATGGGAGAACCTATGCTCCACCCTCAATTCGACGAAATCTGTAAAACCTTTAAAGAATACTTTCCTGATGCTTTTCTAATAGTTGCTACTAACTGTCAATATCCTATAAGACCTGATACTAAAATGGGTAAAAAATTTAACGAATCTATGAAATATATAGACTTAATGTATTTTAGTATAGACGGATATAAAGATTCATACGAAAGAGATAGAGCACCAGCTAAATGGGGTAAGTTAATTAAGTTTTTAGAGGATTTCAAACATATGGATAGGTATAATTGCAGAGTAACCTGTAATTATGTTGTAAACCACGATAATATTTACGATATTAGTATAATACAGAAAGAGATAGTAGATCTATATAATTTAGAAGAATTAAGACTTAATATAGCACAAGAGTGGAGTGAAGATAAATCTCTACCAGGTGGATATACCTTGGATCAAATAAAATACCTTAATGAAAATTGGAAAGATAATATAAAAGGTAAGAGTAAATGGGACTTTAGTGACTGTTTTTGGGTTGAAGAAGGAATTTATACTACAGTAGAAGGAAATGTGAAGATGTGCTGCATGAATACTGGTGCGGAACCGTTCGGTAATTTATTTGAAGATACTATAGAGAATATAAGAACGACAAGCGACTACTTAAACGTAAAAAAAGGCTGTAATACTAATAATCCAACTTCTCATTGTAAAAACTGTTCATATAAAGAACTTACACCGTTGTTAACTGAAATTAGAAGTTAAATGAAGAAACATTTAAAAAATATTTATAGAAAATGTAATCAAGAAGATAAAACTCTGTATAAATATGTTCTAACTCAAAATGAAAGAAATCATCCTATTCCTAAAAAACAATTGAGAGAGTTTTTCGATAGTCTAAAACAAAAAGATATATGTTTCTACCCTAATACAACTAATTTAAAAAAGAAAATCTGTGACTATTATGATATTGAAGTTGAAAACTTATTACTTACCCCAGGCTCTACTTTTGCAATAAAAACAATCTTTGAAACTTTTGATGTTAAAGGAAATAATATAGTTTCTTCAGATTACTGTTTTCCTATGTATAACGTATTTAGTGAACTATACCAAGTTGAGCTTAGAAAAGCTAAATATAAAAGTATGAGATTAGAGGTTAGTGATATTTTATATTTAATTGATAATAAAACTAAATTTATTATTTTAGCTAATCCAAATTCTCCTTTAGGTGATTTATATACAGAAGAACAAATTATAAGTTTATTAAAAACAGGTAAAACTGTAATAATTGATGAAGCTTATATAGAATTTACAGAACAAGATAGTTGTATTCATCTAATAAAAAAATATCCTAACCTAATAGTAACTAAAACATTTTCTAAAGCATATGGTGCAGCAGGCTGTAGAGTAGGTTTTCTGGTAGGAAGTAAAGAAAACTTAGAATACCTTTCGAAATTTAGAGCTATGTACGAAATTAACGGAGTAGGAGCTAAATACACAGAATTTATTCTTGACAACATAAGCGATTATAATAGTTATATAAAAAAAACATACAAAGATAAAAAAATTGCAATCAAACAATTAAAAAAACTTAAACACTCTATTATTGATACTGACGCTAGTTGGTTTTTTGTTAAAAGATGGGAAAAAGTAGACAACCTAAAAAAGTTTAACGAATTAGGAATGTCTTTCAGAACCGTTGTACTACCTGATGGTATAGAGTATATTAAATTTAATTACGATTTAAAGTTACATTATGATAACAACAACCCCTTTAAGTAAAAGTGTCTTAAAAACAGTATTTGAAAAGACAGATATATACCACTGTAATAGCTTTGAACCTAAATGGAGCTTAACAGCATACGGTTCTGACTATAATAATGTTTTAAGTAGTATAAGATATGAATATCTATACAGCTGTGATGGGTTTGTTACCTCTATCAACAACTATAGTACTGAGCCTAGTAGGATATTTGAATTTTTAAAACATGGCGATCAACCATTGACTATAAGACATAAGTTAAACATGGTCGACACACTCATAGATACTGATATGAAAACCAATCTACCGACTCATATTAGTATAGAACCAAAAATTAAAGACAAAAAAGTAGATATACAAGACTTATATCACAATCCTACAGACTATAAAATGATTATTCACCCCGGTTTTACTAGAATGAATGGTGCAATATTTCTTAACTCTCCATTACGTAACGTTCTAATCTATATAAATAAAGAACACAACGTACAGCTTAACAATCACCAGAGCTTAACTAAAATTAACTCTGAACAAGAATTGGTAAAAAACTATATCCCTTTTACTGATTTAAAAAATTATGAAATAGATTTTTATATACCTAATAAATTTCCTGAAATAGATAAGTGGACATTTGACGGAATAAAACATCATAATGGAACTAAAACACCGGTACTTAAAAGCAACGGTATAAAAATTAAACCCTTTAAAGAAGGATGCTCTGTACACCCGTCCGATAATTATGCTTTAAGTACTTTTATTACTTTTGATAAATTTTGTAATATACTTTTCAACAATAAAATTAAAGTTTATATAGAAAAAAATACTAAAGACAAATTAGCAGGACAGTTTTCTAGTAATATTGAAAAAATAAGTTTAGGTTATTTTGGTAATCCTAATACTATAAGGACAAAAATAGTTTCTCAAAACAGTAATAGAGAACACTATATGCAGCTAAAAAATTTAAAAAGACTAAAAAATATTTCTAAGCAAAAATCAGAATTTTACGATCAATTTATAGAACCTTTAAGAAAGTTTCATGAAGAGCAAACACAAGAGCCTAGCTATTATATAAACCATTTAGAACATTGGTATATAGAAAAAGCAGAAGAATTAGATGAGAAGAATTTTGAATTAAGAAATGACAAAGGATACTTAAGTCAATTAGTAAAAGATAATAATTTTAAAGGAATAATTGCTATATTAAATAAAGATTGTATTAAACGTGATAGAACTTTCTCAGAAATTATTATGTGTTTAAGTCCAACTTCCGCTGTTACTAGATCTGAAGACTCAAGTATAATACTAATCAACTGTAATCATCAATTTTGGAGTACAGGAATAAATTATATAGAAAAAACTATTAATAAACAATTTTTTATGATATGAAGACCATAGGATTTTTAACACCCTACCAACACCTTCCTGAATTTGCTGACTATGTTAAAAGTAAATTTAAATGTATTAGTATGGTAGGATTACCAAAAGATAAATTAAACATTTTTAAAAGTGTTAATTATTTATTTGCTGCACCTAACTACCTTAAGTATGTAATTGAAGAAAAGGATATAGAAGGTACTGGTATAAAAGGAATAATAACTCCTTCTACCGGAGACAATCATATAAACGTTACTATACCAGTTATATCTATAAAAAATGATAGCATATTAAAAGAAATATATTCTACTGCAGAGCATAATTTATACTTATGCTTAGCACTACCCAGACAGATAGGTACTATAGTTGAGTTAAAAGAAAAGACTTTAGGTATTTTAGGATATGGTAGATTAGGAAAAATATTAGAAAAAATAACTAAACCATTATTTAAACAAGTATTGAAAGCTGATATAGATTTTATAGATGATAATTTTTTTAGCGATACTGATTTTTTATCTATCAATATAGACTATAAAGATGCAAATATAGACTATATAAATGAAGAATTTGTTGGAAAATTCAAAAAGAATATCTATATTGTTAATACTAGTCGTGGTGAAGTAGTAGATGAAGTAGACATACTAAAAGGACTATACGAAGGTAAAGTAATAGGTTATGCTACAGACGTTATTAAAGAAGAACATACTTCTAAAGCTACAGTTTTAAAAGTAGAAAATAGTAATAAAATTCTCATAACACCTCACATAGGAGGAACAGCAATTGAAGCGCAAGAAAAAGCATATAAAAGAGTAATAGAAAAAGTATATGAAAATAATATCTGAATTATGCCAGAATCATAACGGTAATAGAGATATATTAGAAAGATTAATTAAAACAGCTGCTGTATGTAGCGATATAATTAAAATTCAATCTATAAAAGCCAGTACCTTCACATTTCGGGAAGAATACGAAGAGTTTAGACCTTACGAAAATGAATATGAAAGACTCAAAGGTTTAGAACTATCAAGAGAAGACGAAGAGTTTTTTATTTTTAAATGTATGGAATATGGAGCTGAACCTATGACTACAATATTCGTTCCTCAACATGCACCTGCTTTTAATGAACTAGGATACGATAATATAAAACTATCAGGATATTCAATACCGGCTTTTGATTACGGTAAAAAGTTAAAAAATTTTAAATTTAAAAGATTATTTTTTTCTACTTCAAGCTTATCTTTAGAAGAAATAAAAGAAACTATAAAAAATTTAAATGAAATGGGAATAGAGTACTATATGCTACAATGTACTTGTGTATACCCTACACCATTAGAAAAACTTAATTTACAAAATATAGAATTTTTTAAAAATGAATTAGGAGTAAAAAATGTGGGATTAAGTGATCATACTAATCCTTACGAAGATAATTTACTATCTTCTAAGCTAGCAATACTACAGGGTATTGACGCAATAGAAAGACATTTTACAGTTCTACCAGTAGATGAGACTAGAGACGGTAAAGTATCTGTTACTCCTAGTATGATGTCTGAAATAAAAAGATTTAGCAGACTATCAAAAGAAGATCAGTACCAAGAACTTAATAAGTTTAACAAACAACAAATTTTTAACCACGAATATTATAGAGGTAGATTTAAATGAGCAGTATTAAATTAATTATTTTTGACTTAGATGGTGTTTTAATAGAAACTAAACACTTACATTTTAAAGCACTTAATGAGGCATTAGGTGAGTACGCTTTTGATTGGGCTGAACACCTGGCAGTATATGACGGACTAACAACTAAACAGAAACTTAAGGTGTTATCTACAAACAAAGGATTACCTGTCGAAAAGCATAATGAAATATGGAAAAAGAAACAGTTAATTACTTTTGAAATGTTAAGAGACATAAAACCTGACCCTAGACTACAGACTATTATGTCTTCTCTGTCTAAAAAAGGATTTAAAATGGGGTTATGTACTAACTCTATACGTAAGACTGCTATAACAGTTTTAGCTAAATTAGGATTAGCTGAATATATGGATTTTATTCTATCTGGAGAAGATGTTACTAATCCTAAACCTCATCCTGAAATATACTGGACTGCAATATCTAAAATGAGCGTACTACCAGAAGAAACTCTTATAGTAGAAGATTCACCCTATGGATTATTAGCTGCATCGAGAAGCAAATCTTATATTTATAGAGTAAAAAATCCATCTGAAGTAGTTGTAAATAAAATTTTAACTAAAATAGAGCAGATAGATATAGGAGAAAAACAACTAACCCCAGCATGGAGAGATGAAAACCTTAATGTACTTATTCCGATGGCAGGAGCAGGTAGTAGGTTTACTCAGGCAGGTTATACGTTTCCTAAACCTTTAATAGACGTTAAAGGTAAACCTATGATTCAAGTTGTAACTGATAATTTAAATATAAAAGCAAATTATATTTACGTAGTACAAAAAGAGCATAGAGAAAAATATAATTTAGATACTTTACTTAATCTTATTACTCCGAAATGTAAAATAGTAGAAGTAGATGGAGTAACTGAAGGAGCAGCTTGTACTGCTTTATTAGCTAAAAAGTATATAGATAATGACAACCCTTTATTCTTTGCTAACTCAGATCAATTTGTAGAATGGGACTCTAACGAATTTTTATATAAGATGAACGAAACTGATGCAGATGGAGGAATCGTTACTTTTAAAGCTACTCATCCTAAATGGTCTTTTGCAAAAATAAATAAAGCCGGACTAGTTACACAAGTAGCAGAAAAGAATCCTATATCAGATATTGCAACAGTTGGATATTATTATTGGAAAAAAGGTTCTGATTTTGTAAAGTACGCAGAAGATATGATAGAGAAGGATATTAGAGTTAACAATGAGTTTTATGTTTGTCCTGTATTTAATCAAGCAATAGAAGATAATAAAAAGATCCGTACTTTTGATATTCCTAAAATGTGGGGATTAGGAACCCCCGAAGATTTAAAATACTATCTAGAAAATAATGATTCTAATTTCTCATAGAGGTAATATAGACGGTAAGAAAGAGGATAAAGAAAATAAACCTTCTTATATAGCTGAAGCAATAAATAGAGGATTTAACTGTGAAGTAGATTTTTGGTTTATAGACGGTAAATTTGTTTTAGGTCATGATGAACCGCAGTACGAAATATCTATAGAATTTATGGAAACGTATTATAGACATTTATGGATTCATTGTAAAAACTATAATGCTTTAAGTAAGTTAGTAGAAATAGATAGAGGAGGAGTTTATTTAAATTATTTCTGGCATGATACTGATGACGTAATTTTAACTTCTCAAGGCTTTATGTGGGCTAACCCAGGCACTTACATAGAAGGTAGTATTGCAGTACTTCCTGAATATAAAAAAGATAAAATAGAAGGAAGATTAGGAGTTTGTAGTGATTATATTATTAATTATGAATAAAGCAGTTTTTATTTCTGGTTTTTTATATGGATTATCTGATAACATTATACCTTTTTTAGATAAAGATACTGATTTATTTGTGCATTCATGGCAAACAGAAGAAAATAAAAGATGGATTAAAAAATTAGATAGATATAAAAAATACTGTAAAGAAACTACTTTTATGTTTACTAAACCTGAACATAAAAGAAAAAGAATTTCTTATTTACAATCTACTTGGTACGCTACTAATTTAATAAAAGACCCATATAAATATAAATCTATAGTTAAATTTAAACCAGATTTAGATACTGACATTATAAACTATAAAGAAGATATGGAGAATAGTTTTAGAAAAGCTTATTTACAAAGTCAACCTTTACTTAATGATGTCACTAAAGAAGAATGTGTTTACGGATATATTCATTATAAATCAATAGACGAAAGAGTCTTTACTTGCTACCCTCATGTAATCGATAAAATGTTTCAAGATGACGGTAATAAAAGCTATCAACAAGGTTTTATGAAAGAAGCTATAAGTTTAGATAAAAAACTTCAATGGTGGGTTGCAAAAGAGTATGAAGGTAGTTTGCTTTGGAAAGAACTATTCGATTATTATAATATAGAGATTATACAGGATATTAATTTAAAATTACCAAACAACAAGCAATGGCAATAAAGAGAAGTATAAAATTAAATGTATCAGAAAATGATGCTATTTTAAATCTACAAAAAAGAAGAAGTCTTATCGACGAAGAATGCGCAGAAATAAAAAAAACTGAGCTATCTATAGAGAGAAGACTTGAAGCAGTAAAGTCTTTTATTAATAAAACTGATACTGTAGAAAAGAATCTTGTTATAGAGTTACAAAAAAAATACGGAAAAGGAAGCTTTGACTCAGCAAAAGGCTTATTCGTACCACTATAATTTTCGAATATCGCAGTCTATTTATATAAGAGAACGAATACTCTTTTTATAAGGTGTGTTTCGATTATTACAATATATTTATTAATAGACATAAATTAAACTAAACCTAACATGGCAGAAACTATAATCTCCCCAGGTGTATTTACTAGAGAAAACGATATATCTTTTGTAACCCCAGCACCAACTGAAGTAGGAGCATGTATAATAGGACCAACAGTTAAAGGCCCGGTAGAAATACCAACTACTGTTACTTCCTATAATGAATATGTAAGAGTATTCGGAGATACATTTGAATCCGGTTCAGCTAATCAAGAATTTTTAACTTCTATTGCCGCTAAAAATTATTTTTCTCAAGGAGGAAATAACTTATTAGTAGCAAGAGTAGTAACAGGATCTTTTACAGCGGCTAGCAGTACTCATGTATCTGCATCAGAAGCTGCATCAGTACAACCTTTCCAATTAGAAACAATAGGTAAAGGAGCAATATACAATAACCACGATGGAACTTCTGCTAGTAGTATTTCTGCAAGTAGTGACAGTTCACTAGTACTAGGTAATAGCGATAATTTGAGATGGGAGATCTCAAACGTTAGCGAGGCTAAAGGTACTTTTACAGTTTCTGTAAGAAGAGGTGATGATAACTTAAAAAATAAAATAGTACTTGAAACTTTTAATAATGTAGATTTAGATCCTAATTCTAGTAACTACATTGAGAAAGTAATTGGTAACCAAACTAAAGCAATAGCTGGTACTAACGATCATATTATTACTAGTGGAGAATATATTAATAAATCTAAGTATATTAGAATAAGCTCAGTAAATTTACCGACTATCAATTACATTGGTAACAATGGAGCAAGAAGATTAGAAGCACATACAGGTTCATTACCAACAGCACAATCTGGAGCATTTATGAGTGCAACAGGAGAGATTGTTAACAAGGGTATGACTTTCTTTAGCGATATAGCTGCTAATACTCAAGGATTAGGAGTAACTCATTATAGTAACGTTATTACTTTACTTAATAATGCAGATGACTTTAAATTCAATATAATTTCTGCACCAGGTATCGTTGATAATCATCACGGTGCTACAGTAGATGGATTAATTGACTTAGCAGAAACTAGAGGAGACTGTATTGCTATAGTAGACTTATATCCTCATGGAGGAACAGTTGCTAACGTAACAACTCAAGCTGATACATTAAATAGTTCTTATGCAGCAGCATACTGGCCTTGGCTACAAACTGACTCTGCTACAGGTAAAAACGTATTTGTACCTGCTTCAACATTTATTCCTGGAGTATATGCATTTACAGATGGAGCTAACGCACCATGGTTTGCACCAGCAGGATTAGTAAGAGGAGGACTTGCAGGAGTTATTCAAGCAGAAAGAAGATTATCTCGTACACAAAGAGATACTTTATATGATGCTAAAGTAAATCCAATAGCTTCTTTTCCTGGAACTGGAATAGCAGTATTTGGTCAAAAGACTTTACAAACTAAAGCTTCTGCTTTAGATAGAGTAAATGTAAGAAGATTATTAATAGACCTAAAAGAGTTTATTGGTAACCAAGCACAGAACTTAGTATTTGAACAAAATACAGTAAATACAAGAAATAAATTCTTAGCAGCAGTAAATCCATACTTAGATTCAGTAGTACAAAGACAAGGTCTTTTTGCTTACAGAGTAGCAATGGATGACAGTAACAATACAGCTGATGTAGTAGATAGAAACCAGTTAGTTGGGCAGATATTTATACAACCAGCCAAAACTGCAGAATTTATAGTACTAGACTTCACAGTTGAACCTACAGGAGCATCTTTTGGAGCATAATAAAATAAATAACTATTTATAATAAATTAAAAACATAAAATGGCAGTATTAGACCCAAATGAAATAATGTTCAGAGCGTTTGAGCCAAAGGTGCAAAACAGGTTTGCCCTTTTTATAGACGGTATTCCATCGTTTATGGTAAAAAATGTAAAGGCTCCGAGCTTTACTGACGAAGTAATAAAGTTAGATCATATTAACTCGTATAGAAAAATTCGTGGGAAAAGAGAATGGCAAGATATGGATCTTGTTTTATATGATCCAATTACACCTTCTGGAGCACAAGCAGTAATGGAGTGGGCTCGTTTATCTTACGAATCAGTAACCGGTAGAGCTGGTTATTCAGATTTCTATAAAAAAGACTTAACACTTAATGTTCTTGGACCTGTAGGAGACATTATAGGTGAATGGGTAATGAAAGGTGCCTTTATACAAACAGCAGACTTTGGACAGTATGATTGGTCTAATTCTGAAGTAGTTGACTTAAGTATGACTATTTCAATGGACTACTGTATATTAAACTTCTAATAAACTACCACATATAAATCTTAGAACCCGGCATTTAGTCGGGTTTTTTGTTTGTCGCATAATTTATTTTTCGTATATTTATATAAAAGACAAGTTATATTTAATAAAATTTATGGAATCACAATTTAAAATACCTACAGAAACAGTACAACTGCCTTCAAAAGGTTTATTATACCCAAAAGACTCTCCTTTAAACAAAGGTGAAGTAGAGATGAAGTATATGACAGCTAAAGAAGAAGATATTCTTACTAATAATAATTATATCTCAAACGGTACAGTTATTGATAAACTGCTTCAAGCATTAATCGTTACAGAAGGAGTAAATTTTAATGATCTTTTAATAGGAGATAAAAATGCTATAATGATAGCAGCAAGAATACTATCTTACGGTAAAGACTATAACTTCAACTATGGAGGAAATGAGGTAACAGTTGATTTAACTGAATTAAAAAATAAAGAAGTTAGTATAAAAGAAGGTAAAAATGAATTCGAATTTATCTTACCTAAATCTGAAAATAAAGTAACTTTTAAATTATTAACTCACAAAGACGAAAGAGAAATTGAAAATGAAATGAAAGGTCTTAAAAAGTTAAATAAAGACAGTAGTACTGCTGTAACAACAAGACTTAAACACACTTTAACATCAGTAAATGATTTAACTGAAAAAAAAGACATCAGACAATTTGTAGAAAAATACTTACTAGCAGCTGATGCTAGAGCACTTAGACTACATATGATTTCTGTGACTCCGGATGTAAATATGAAATTCTACCCGGACGGCGTATCGGGGGGCGTTGACTTGCCGATAGGCATAGGGTTTTTTTGGCCTGACGTCTAGTCATAGAACTGCAATATTCACTCAAATACATGAAATAGTATTTCACGGTAACGGAGGTTACACATGGGGGGAAGTATATAATATGCCGATATGGTTGAGAAATTTTACTTTTCAAAAAATACAAGAGCATTTTAATTCTGTAGCAGAACAAAATAAAACTAAAAGTCCTAAAAAGAAAAAATCCTTTGGACCCGATATAAAACCATCCTTTACAGCAAAGGCGTCTAAAAAATAGACGTCTTTCCTATTTATAACATATATACTCTATATGGCAGAAGAATTTAAAGGCTTATCGCAAGAACAATTAGATAAAATTGACCAGTTCCAAGAAGGAACAGCTCAAATTTATGAAAGCTATAAAGCTCTTAATGCTGAATTAGGTAAAATTGATACAGCTCAAGATAAACTTAATAAAACTCAGTTTGTAGGTAGAGATATAACAACTAAAATAGCTGCACTTCAAAAAGAAGCTGTATCTAGAACTGATACTGTTAGAAAACTAGAAGCAGAAAAAACCAAACAATTAGCTTTAGCAGCAAAGTTAGAAGCAAGAAGGGTAACTTTAATGGGTAAAGCTGCTACTGTAGCTGAAGACGTTAGGAAAGTTTACCTTAAACAAGCAGAGAACTTAGCAAATGCCGCTGAAAATGCTAAAGCTGTAGCTAAAGCTATAGAAGAAACCAAAGAAGATGCAGCTAAGTTAGATAAATCCTCAAAATTTTTTACTACAGCTTCGAAATTCTTTGGTGATTTACCCGGGATACGTAAACTATCAGGTCCATTTGATGCCGCCGCAAAAGCATCTAAAGAAACTGTTTTAAATAACGCCAAGCTTAAAAAAGGTGCGGAAGGTATGAAAAGTCCTTTCGGCCAAGGGTTTAGTGCATTAACTAAAAGTATAAGTAAATCCTTAATAAGTATAACTGCAGTTACGACTGCAATAAAATTCGTTGTAGATTTATTTATTGCTGCTAATAAACAAACAGTTGAACTTGCCCGTTCAATGGGTTCTAGTGTAGATCAAGCAGATCAATTAAGAGGACAGTTTGCTGATATAAGAAGAGACACAGGACTGACTAGAAATAATACAGTACAGTTATCTAAAGCACAAGCATCGTTAAATGAACAATTCGGAGCTACTTTTAGGGCTAGTAATGATATTTTAGATAACTTTACTTTTTTAACTACTAGAGTAAAATTAAGTGCTGAAGAAGCTTCTAAATTAAGCATTAGAATGAGTGCTACTGAAGAAAATGCAAATTTTACCTCAGATAACATTTTAAGTATTAGTAATAACTTTAAAACTGCCAACGGATTTGGTATGAGTTTTAAAGGTATAATGAAAGCAGTCGCAGGAGCAACCGGACAAGTTGCAGCGTCATTTGGATTTTCTAACGAAGCTATAGCTAAAGGAGTATTACAGGTTAGAAGATTTGGAGTAAATTTACAGCAAGCTTCTAATATAGCTAGTAATTTATTAGATTTTGAACAATCTATAGGTGCTGAACTTGAAGCAGAACTACTAACAGGACAGCAATTTAACTTAGAAAGAGCTAGAGCAAAAGCAGCAACCGGAGATATTGCAGGAGCGACAGCAGATGTACTGTCTCAAATGCAGAATTTAACTGCTGAGCAGAGAAGGAGTCCTATTATAATGGAGGCCATTGCAAAAGCCACAGGAATATCAGCTGATGAACTTCAAAGAGCATACCTTATACAGGGTAATAATAATGTAGCAGCCGATGAATACTACAGGTTACTCAAGGAAGGGACAAAAGACGAAATTAATGCATTTCTAATAAGATCTAATTTAAGTGAACAAGCAAGAAAAGATATAGAAAAGCGAAAAACTGCAGAAGAAAATTTTGCAGAAGCAATGGAAGATTTGAAATCAACTTTTGTAGACTTTGTTGATGGTGGATATTTAACAGATTTATCTTCTGCAATTAAAACTTTTGCTCAATTTGTAAATAATTCTTTTGGTGAAGATAATGATAAAGCAAAAGCAGTAGGAGAACGAGCTATGAATATCTCAGATAAACAATATGAAGCTGCTGGTTTTTCTTCTGATGAGTTTAATGAAATAGCTGAAATGGCATCCAAGCAAAAAGGTAAGTTTGGAGTTACTGATTGGAATACTTGGAATTACCAGGTTGATGAAGCTCGTCAAAAACTAAGAAAAATTGAAAATACAGAAATTACACCTGATGATTTTACTATAAGACAAAATCCAAAAGATACCCTAGTAATGGCTGGTGGTACTCAATTTGGTAAAGAAACAAACGGATTACTTAGACAGCTCATATCAGCAGTAGAAGGAGGAAAGGTAATTAACTTAGAAGGTAGAAGAGTAGGCGAAACATTAGTAATGTCAAGCTATAAAAGTTAAAATATGTCAATTTTAAAAAATTATATTGAAGGTAAAACTCAACTTAATAAACTTAAGTACGGTTCTTTTAATGTAGGTAATGAACCTATAATTCAAAAGACTATACCGACTACTATAGAAGATCAAGGACCAAAGTCTACGTCTGGTAGCAAAAAAGGAGATGATCTAGCAAGGATAGCTGCTCTTATGACTAGAGCTCAAGGATTAAGTTACCTATCTAATGAAGCTCAATTAGGTAGAGTAAGAATAAAAGGTAAAGAACAATCAGAAGAAGGATCTAGTCTACTAGGTAACTTAATAGGAGGAAGTGTTAGTGCAGCAAGAGTACTTGGTTCTACCTTAGCTCAAGTACCAGTTAATAGCACAGGTATACACTTTGTTAAAGGCTTTCAGAGGAACTCTCATTACTTAGGTAAAAACTATGCTGGGGAATTAAAAGAAGGAGGAAAATTTGTTAATACTGGAAATGAAATAGAAGTAGATGCTTTTAAACTTAAAACTCAATCATCTGAAAAAGGTTCATACAAAGGTCAGACACCTCCTGAAAGAATGCCCCAACCTACTCCTCAGAGAAAAATAGAAAATAGAGTACTATTAGGTAACATAAGCAGTAAAGTATCAAAAGATCCAAAAACAAAATTTGATAAAGAAGTATCAGAAGATAAAATAGATAGAATAAATGCATTAGAACCCTTTGTTGGTAGAGGAGATTCAAAAAATAATTTTGCTGAATTCAGATCTAAAACAAGAGACCTAGTTAAATTTAGGTTTGAGGTTATAGATTCTGATAATACTGGTCAAAATACATTTTTAGTATTTAGAGCATTAATAGACAGTATAGACGATAATCATACAGCTGATTGGACTACTACTAGATACATTGGTAGAGGAGAACCTTTCTATAACTATTTAGGTTCTACAAGATCCATTTCAGTATCTTTTAAGGTTGCTGCAATGACTAGACATGAATTAATACCCATATACAATAAGTTAAATTATTTAGTATCAGCAACATCTCCTTCTTATTCAACATCAGTTAAATCAGATTCAGAAAATGTAGAAAATACTGGAGGATTTATGAGAGGTACTTTTGTAAAATTAACAGTAGGCAGCTTTCTTTATGAATTACCTGGTTTTATAGAATCTTTAGATATAGCATGGAATACAACATATCCATGGGAAATATCAATGACAGAACCAGAAAACCCTGATTCAGATAATGACGTTCAAGAGTTACCAATGGTATTAGATGTAGGTCTTAGTTTTAGACCAGTACATAGTTTTATACCAGAAACCGGTAACAAGCCTTTTTATACTAATCATGAAAAACCACCGTTTAAAAACAAAAATAATACTTTTTAATTAATGAGACGTTATAAAGATATTGAAACATATAAAACTAAAGAAGGTATAAGGTATATTACTAATCCTATATATCCAACCATTCCAGAAACTGAAGATGACATATATATTATTGCCTCAGTAAGTGATAGATACGATAAACTTGCTTCGCAATACTATAATGATTCTACTCTATGGTGGATAATAGCTTCTTCTAACAATCATCAAAGAGCTTCTCTTAATCCTACACCAGGTGCTCAGATTAGAATACCTGCTTCGAAAGAATTAGCTTTAAGGTTATATGATGATATAAATTCTTCAAGATAAATGTCACTAGGTTGGTCAAAACAGTCGTCTATATATAGTAATGTACAATCTACTGTACAAACACAGTTGAATACTAGAAAAGAAATAGTAAATAAATCAAAACGTACTGATAGTGACCTATTATTTCTCAATTCAAATACCGGATGGGTAAAATTATCCTCAGGTGTAGAAGTAGCAAATAAAGATAGTACTTTTCAAGCTAGTCAAAACATACTTTTTGGCGGTACATTTAACGGTAAAACTAAACAAGGGTTTACACAAGGGAAAGACAGTTCTTACGGACATAGTAGACAGTATGGATTTAAACCAATGGCGGGGATAACCAGCGTTGCAATAAAAACACAAGGATCTTTTGGAACAGTAAAAAAAGCAACAGTTGAATTTCAAGTAAATAGTTTAGACGATTTAGAAAAATTTGAGAAACTCTACTTATTACCCGGGTATTCAATGCTACTGGAATGGGGACATACACAAGTATTAGATAGTAATAAAAAAGATGTATCATCTAACGTAAAAACTTTTTCTAGGTGGTTTGAAAACCTACCTCTACATGATCCTGATAATGATTTTCATAGAAGTAGAGAAATATTAAAAATTTTAGATGAAAATAGAACAAAACAGTTTTATAATTACGATGCTTTACTAGGAAGAGTAAGTAACTTTATATGGAGCTACAGTAATGAAGGTACTTATGATTGTTCAATTGATATCACAGGATACGGAGAATTAACCGAATCTCTTTCAGCTTTATTTCAACCAGGAGTTTCTAAGAAAGAAAGAGAAAAAGGAGTACT
>Ga0315315_10002806_pt1 | contig 15929 bp, 13 predicted proteins | sample M140m3416metaG_FD_203699 | JGI IMG/M metagenome (GOLD analysis project Ga0315315, IMG submission 203699) | Ammonia-oxidizing marine archaeal communities from Monterey Bay, California, United States - M1 40m 3416 | ecosystem: Environmental > Aquatic > Marine > Intertidal zone | place: USA...
GGCGTTCGCGCCTCGGTCGTCGCCGTCGGCACCGTCGCCCGACGAGCCGATCTCGCGGCCGACGCCGAGGAGCGCAGCCATGGCATCCTCCTCCTCCTCTTCCTCCTCCTGCGATGTCTCCCTGACGGCGGCCGCGTGAGGGTCGACGGCGTCGGTGGATGCGTGTGCGTCCATCTCGACGTCGCCGTCCGCGTCAGCGGGTTTTACCATCATCTTCACCGAGACGCGCGGTCAACAGCGCGGGCACCCCCCCGTTTCGTTGGAACGCGAAGGCCTCGGCGCTCCGATTGCGAAGCCGGCGTGTTCGCGGGCGGGACACCGGCGCGGAATGCGTGCGAGCGAGCCGCGCCTGAGCACCTACGCGGGGATGAACCGAAAGAATGAAGTGTTAAGGCTAGGTTCGTGAGGTTTCGCGCGCGTGGAGGCGCTCGCGGCGGTCAACACGGCGCGCCTCCGGTCGCGCCTGTGGACCAGTCAATGGCGTGTTCGCGAGGATATCGGAAGAATTGCCGGGGAGCGATGCGCCCGGAAAACGACGAGGCGCGTTCGTACCTCGTAGGGTTCAGGGAGATACGCGCCTGAAACGCGCGAATCGTCCACGAAGCCGGGACGTTAACACCTCCGCGACGCGTTTCACCGACGCGCGCGACGGGTTGTGGCGCGGATTCGGGCGCGAGTGGTAGACCTAAATCTCGGTGCCGAGTTGGAACTACCGCCCGACGCAAAGACGGCACCGTTGATGATTTCAGCCGATTTGCGAAGCGTTGGCAATACGCTATCAAAATTCATCAACCGAGCGCACACCGCAAACAGTTAGGAGTGTGCTTCTTTCGGTTGAACGCACACGAAGGACAGTCACATTCTCAACCATAATTAGAAAATCGCCAAAAAGGTCACCCCAAAAATAACATTCCCAAAAAGCACAAACCCAATCTTCGCGGAACGACACCCGACACAGAGCCCCTCCCCGGCCGAACAAAGACGCACCGAAGATGCCGTCCGTCGACCTTTTCCTCGGCCCGCTCATCCAGTGCGCCGAGGCGGCCACCCTCGGCATGCCCTTCGAGGTCTGGAAGACGCGCATGGGCCGGTTTCGCCAAGAGGGCACGATGGAAGCCTTCGCTAACATCTATAAACAAGGCGGCGTCAAGGCGTTCTGGGCCGGCACCGGGCCCAAGATGATCGAGTCCGGAAGCAAGGTGCGTGACACGCAACGGCATCACCGCTCACTTTCGAGCGAAACCCTCGCGAATGCGTCGGAAAATGCGCCGAACCCACACGGGGGCATACCTCCCGAGATCCCCCGGTGAATTATCCCTCCCGGATTTTTTTTCATCCCCCGTGGCAAAACGTCGCAATCTGACTCACCATCCCCGCCGCTCACCCACCCACCCACCTGACCGACAGGGAATGATCTTGATGTACGCCAAGGAGGGCATCAACGACAACCTCCGCCGCGCCGGCATGGCGCCGACCCTCGCGGGCGTCCTCGCCGGCGCCGGCGGAGGCATCGCGCAAGTCTCCGTCATGGGCCCGTGCACCTACCTCGTCACCGGCGCCGTCAACAATCCCGGCGTCGGCATGTTAAAAACCGTGCAGCAGACGTACGCGCGGGGAGGCATCGCGGCGTTCTACCCCGGAGGCACCGCCATCGCGTTCCGCCAAGCCACCAACTGGGCCTCGCGACAGGGCTTCACCGAGTTCGTCCGCGCCCGGATGAAGCTCGCGTTCCACGGCGACGTCCGCGCCAAATTGACGAAGGGACAGGAAGTCGGCGCCGGCGTCATCGGCGGAACCTTGGCGTGCTGGAACCACCCGTTCGAGGTTGCGCGCATCGAGGCGCAGACGCTCGGTAACATGGGCAAGCCCGTGGGGTCCATGGTGACGGTGATGAAGGACATCGTGCGCGTGGACGGCGTCGGCGGTTTGTTCCGCGGCATCGCGCCGCGGGTGTGCCTCGGGATCTGGCAGACTTTGTTCATGGTCACGGGCGCTAAGTTGATCAAGGATGAGCTGCGGAAGCGGGAGATGATCGCGATGCCGGAGGTGATTGCGGTGGCGTCGCCGCACGAGCCCAAGATCGATACGAAGAAGAAGGTCAAGTGATGGGCGAGTGATGGGCGCGAGACGTAGTACCTTGTAAGTGTGCATAACAGACGACGACGAGAGAAGTGCGTAAAGTTTCGACAAAATCGAGAATCGCTGAAAAAGAATAGCATCGACAACATAGATCTAACAGTAGTATCACTGCTCCACCTGCGTCGCGCCCGTCTCCTCCGCCGCGCCGTACTTCTCCGCCCTGGACGCCAAGAACCGAAGAGCGCGAATCTTCCGATCGTGACTCCAACCCGCGTTGCCGTCCAAAGCGTCAACCGCCTTCACCGCGAACGCATACATCGGCGAATCGGTCGAGATCCCATCCACCTCATCCGCGAGTGACGCGCGCTCGGCTAAGAAGTCCCCGCTGATCGGCGACGCCCCCGCCCGTACGCGTTCCTTCTCGTCCATGCGCTTGTAGTGCTGAAACTGCTCCAGCGCGACTCGCTTGCTCTCGTTGAACACCTCGTCGTTCGGGATGTTGCCGACGCGCATGAGCCAGTCCTTGTGCGCGTCCAGCACGCTCCCCTCGTCCTCCTTCGAGCCGCCCGGGGGTGGAGTGTTAAAGCCCGGGACGTACGGCGCGGCGTTGAACTCCGCGGCGTTCCAGTTCTCGTCGAATTCCATCCGCATCGTCTGCTCGAATTCACCGACGTCCCAGTCGAAGTTGACCTCGCCCCGCGCAGCCTCCCTCGCCTCGCGCACCCTCGCGTCGAGCGCCGCCTGCGTCTTGGGGTCGATCGCGCCCATGCCGAACGCGTCACGGGCCGCGCGACGCCGGGCCGGACCCTTCTTACTTCTGTCGCCGCCGCCGGTCCCACCCTTGGACTGCCGCGTGAATGCGTCGTTGAGCCCAGCGCCGAACGCCCGCCCGGCGCCTCTCTGTCGCATGCGCGCCGTCGCGGACTCCAGGCGTTCCATCGCGCGCGCGTCCGGGATGGCGACGCCGGGACCCGCGACCGCCTCGCCGCGCTGCGAGGTGGTCCGCGCGCGGCCGCGCTCGCCGCCGTACGCGCGCGCGCGTGTGGATGGTTCGCGTTCCCGCGACTGCAAAGGCCTTCTCTCCCCGGACGACGACGACGGACTGAGAGGCCTTCGTTCCGTTCGTTTGGGTCGCGACGCGCGGACCTCCGCCGCGATCGTCGCCGCCGCGTCCATCGCCGCCTTCTGCTTGGCGAGCATCTCGTCGTCGACGTCGACGACCGGGAGCTCGGGACCGGGAGGAGCGGACTCGGACTCGGACTCGGACTCATCCTTCGCCTTTTCGCCATCCTTGTCACCCTTGTTCCCCGGCTTGTGCACCGTGATGGTCATCGGCTTGGCGCACCCTTCCAGCTTCCGCCCGCTCAGCATCGCGATCGCCGCCGCCGCCTCCTCCGCGCTGCCCATGGACAGCACCGCCGTCGGCGACGCGCCGTTCGCGAACCACAGCTTGACCCGAGCGACGTCGCCGAAGGGTTTAAAAATCTTCGCCGTGGACTCCGCGTCTAAACCCCTCGGCGCGTCTCTCACGTGGATGGACACGCGGTTCGCAAAGGCGGCGCGGCGCGCATCGCGCTCCTTCATCTTCTGCGCCCACTCCGCCTGCTTCGCGAGCCACGCGCGGCGTTTCTCCATGCGTTCTTCCCTCGCCGCTTTGCGCTCTGCGTATTGAGCTTCCCTTTGTTCTTTGGACATCGCTACGGAAACCTCGAGCGGTTCCGTCGCGGGTCCGACGCCGTCGCCGCCGAGCTTGACGCCGTTGAGTTGCGCCATCGCAGCTTCGGCTTCCGCTCGTGTGGCGAAGCGGACGAGGCCGGTGGGCGCCGGTCGGCCCGCGGTCGGTTCCGCTGCGACGAATTTGGTGGATAGGACGTCGCCGTGTTGGAGAAAGAGATTTGCGAGTTTCGCGGCGGAGAAGTCCGGCGGGAGGTTCTTGACGTAGAGGTTCTGGGACTCGTCGGGCGGGGCGGTGGTGGGTTTCCGTCGCGCCGCCGCGCCGCGTTGCTTGCTGGGCGCGGCGGCGTTTGAGTCGGTCTCGCCGGCTTTGCGCACGAAGAACGGGACGAACGGGTTCTTCTTGTTCGTCGAGTGCTCGTTGGATGACGACGTCGTTGCGATCTCGGCGTCGTCGTCGGCGGTGGACGCGGTGGCATCCGTCTCGGGCGCGGGCGCATCGTCCGGGACGTTCCACGCGGGCGATCGGACCTCCGCGACCTCGGGATCCGAGCCCGCGGCGGGATCGTCCGTCGACTCGCCGTCCTCGTCGTCGCCCCCCGACCCACCGGTCGATGAGCAAAACCTAACCGAGCGCGAGTGATGGCGCGCGTGTGCGCTTTCGCCGAAGATTCCGGCCTCGACTGGGGCGAGCACGCGGCGCGCCACACCGAGGGCGACGCGACGTAACGCCATCGCGGGGCTGAGGTACGTGTCGGCGCCTCCTGCACTGTCCGCGGTGGGTCGAAGGGGTGACTGCTGTTCGATAACGATCGGGCATCATCGGTCGGACATCCCGGCGGTCGGTCGGATATTTTTCCGTGCGCCACCCGCGTGTAACACCTATCAACAAATTGAGCCCCCTCCGCCCTTCCGCCCTCACCACCCTTGACGCGCGCGACGACCCCGTTCGCGACGACGCGTTCATTCCGTGAGATGGGAAAGGGCGCTGAGATGACCCCGCGCGCCGACCGCGCCGCTCGGCCCCCGCACGACACCTACGCCTCCCCGAAGAAGTCAGCGGGTGAACAACCCCTCGTCATGGTCAGGAACGACTCCGGGACCACGGCGACGACGACGAACGACGACGACGGGGCGGGCGCGTGGGACCTCTCGCTCACCGCCGGGCGCACCGGCGGCGGGCGTTCCGAGTCATCCGACCCGTCCTCCCGGGCGGAGCTCGCGGAGCGAAGGCTGATGGAGACGCAGCAGGTCCTCGTCCAGGAGCGCGCCAAGCGCGAGGTCGCCGAAGCCATCTTGGCGGAGACCGCCAAGGCGCTGAGCGCGGTGCGACGCGCGGCCGCGGACGGCGGCGCGGCGTCGACGTCCGGCGTCGCGCTCCGCGGCGGCGGCGAAGAGGCCGCCGCGGTTCTCAACGAGAAGCTCACCCTCCTGCGCAACGACTACGACGCGCTGAAGCGCGAGTTCGAACTCAAAGATCGCGAACACGCCAAGATGAGCCGCGAGATCAACAGACTGGAGGACGGCCTGGACCTCACCGAGACCGGCCGCCCAGTCACGATCGACCTCGTGATCAAGCAGATGAGCACATCCGACCAGGACGAACTCGTCATGTCCTCAAAGCTGCTCTTAGACCGCGCGAAAGAGCTGGAACGATCGCTGTCGGAGTTTCGAGATCTAGACGAACGACGAGTGAGGACCATCGCGGACGTGGTGTCCACCCTGGAGCAGCGGCAACGGGAGCTAAAAGATAAGCTCCGGGACGCGGGGCTACTGGACGACGAGTACGACGACGAGAAGGTGTTGAGGGACGGGCTGAGCAAGTACATGTCCCCGGAGGCTCGAGCGGCGATGGGACACATGCTCGACGTGGACGTTCAGTACGAAGGGCCGGCGACTTCGCCGCTGGGGAAGAACTTCTACGCCACCAGGACGGTGTCGTGGTGGGACCGGTGGTTCGGCGTCGACGCGTGATGCGTCTCACGTGCGTGTAGTGTACATGTAAGTGTTATTAATTCATAAATGAAGGTCCGACTTCAATCCGACTTGCGAACTCTGACTCGCCGGCTCGTCCTTCGGTGGTACTTGTAGTTCTCGAGCGCCGCGCCCTTGTTCGTCGCCGGCGGCTGTTTCGAGCTCCACATCGCGGCTAATATCACGAGGTGCGCCGCGAGTAGAACCAGGGACGAGCTGTGCGTGCTCGGGAACACGTTCCAGCAGTACTCGACGATCAACATCAACCCCACCCGAACGAACGATCCGCCCGGCAGCGCTTCGCACGACCCGCCCCAGAGCAACAGCGGCAAGGTGTGAAAGTACCACGCGTAGAACTGATAGTGCAACGACCTGGCGAACACGATGCCGACGAAGTTACCTTCGAACAGCACGCGCGCGACGTGCGACGGGGCGAAGGTCGAGCCCGGGACCTTCGCGGGCGCGTTCGACTTCACGCGATTAAAAAAGTCGAGCACGAACGCGGGGAAGAACCCGCCGCCGTGCCTGTGCCACCGTGTATGCGCCAGCGCCAGTAACGCCACCAAGTGACACGCCAGTAACACCCCCGCGAAGGACGCGGACACGAAGAGTGGCTCGGGCACAAACTTGAAGTTGACGGACCAGTGGTGGACGAATACCCTGGAAAACTCAAACGCCTTCGCGGCGTACGAGCCAGGGTACGTGACTAGGAACTCGTACCCGACCGCCAGCTGCGTTAAAAGCACGGCGGCGACCGCGGTGAACGCGACGGTGAACCGCTCGCCGCCCACGAGCAGCACCAGAAGCGGCGGCGCCATCAGGAGCACGTTCATCTTCACCGACACCCCGACGGAGAAAACCACGCAGCCGATCACCCACCGCCCGCGTTGGAAGAGACACACGGCGAGGTACGCGAACGCCATGGCGAAGCAGTCGTTGAACAGCCGCAGGACGAAGATGCTGTGCACGCGCTTGCTGAGGCACAGCGTGAGCAGCGCCCACGGCGGCACGCATCGAGCCTGCGCGTACACCCCTAACACAATCGCGAGGTGAATCACGTACACGCCCACGAACGCGCACTGTCCGAGGAAGATGTCCCCTCCCGTGAGCGTCTTCAGGGACGCGTAGATGTACACGAAGCCCGCGGGGTACACCAGCGGGCCGGTGTCGCCCCTGAGCTCACGGTAATCACGTTCTCCTTGGAGGTACCCGCCCACCTCGTCCATGTACGCGCGCCAATCGATCTCTGTGTACGGCACCCGCCACACGATCAGCGAGCACAGGACGCACTCCGCCAGGATGAGCGTGACGCACACGCATCGCACGGCGGCGACGTCCCTCGGATCGTTGAGGCGCGCGAGGAGCGCGTGTGCGCGCGTGGCCACCGTGACATGTGGCATCGCGACCGCGCCGCTGGATGTGATGGACGACGTTGTTGAATCCCTCGTCGTCAGTTCCTATCAGTGATGGAGGGCGCGAGGCACTTCGCGGTGGCCTTGGGGGCTGGGGCTTTCAAGATCCCGACGGTCGCCGACCTGGTGCGGGCGATCGCGAACGCCGCGTCGCACGCGCACCACGCCACCGCGCGCGCGTCGACCCGACGCGGTTCGGCCCCTTCGTCATCGTCGTCCATTCCGATGGCTGTGCTGTGCGGGTCCCGCGACGCGGTCGACGACGTGGCGGCGGCGTGCTCGAAGCTCGGGGTGATCCGCGCGCTGCACGCGGACCAGGACGCGGACGAGCGCAAGGGGGTGCTGGTGGCGTGCGCTCGCTCCACGTGGCGTGCCGGGTCCGACGATGACGACGCTGGGGATGGGGATGAGGATATCGATGGGGAGAGGGAACCGAGCGACGCCGTGCGATGCGTGTGCATGGTCACCACCGACGCGTGCCTTCCCTCCGCGGCATCCGGCGAGGCGTCGCTCGGTTTCCCGCTCCTCGTCAACTACGACGTCCCGAAAACCAAGGAGGCGTACGCGCGCAGGGCGCGCGTGGCGCTCGGCGGGGGTAAAGGCGGAGCAGGCAGGGGGGGCATCGTCAGGGCACCCGGTGTGGTGGTCACGCTGGTGGTCGCCGACGACGAGACGGAGCTGTTGAGGGAGGTGTGCGGTGACTCGCGGGTGGAGACGATGCCGGTGTCCGCGCTCGAGGAGGTGGCGATGAATTGGTTCGCGTACATTAACAATAGCGGTACACGATAGCGGGAGACATGGTACCTAGCTCATAGCCGCTGGATGGTTGCGGGTGAAATCCAAAACATCTTCACAAAAACCAAACAGAAGAACACGTGCTCGTCACTCTTTGGTCGCGCGAGCAGCCCGATGCTCGCGGTGAGGCCGGTGTCGATGGCGGTCAAGCCGTCGACGGACGCCGCCGACGCGGCCGCCTCGCAGCGCGCGAACGTCGCGGCGGACTACGCCAAGGTGGCCAAATCCGAGGCTGGGTGCTGCGTATCGTCCACCGACAACAGAGGCGCCATCGGGTACACCGCCGGTGACCTCGCCAAGGTTGGCGACGCGGATCTGGGCGTCGGCTGCGGCACCCCCGTGAGGCTCGCGCAGCTCCTGCCCGGCGAGCACGTCGTCGACCTCGGATGCGGCGCGGGCATCGACTGCCTCCTCGCCGCCGACGCCGTGGGCGCGACGGGCAAGGTGGTGGGCGTGGACATGACCCCGGAGATGCTCGCCCGGGCGCGCGACGGCGCCCGACAAGCGGAGATGCTTCCGCCCCGGCTCGAGTTCAGGCTCGGCGAGATCGAGAACCTGCCGTGCGAGAACGACTGGGCGGACGCCGTCATCTCCAACTGCGTCATCAACCTCTCCCCGGACAAACCACGGGTGCTCCGCGAAGCCCTGAGGGTCCTCAAGCCCGGAGGTGCGTCCCAACCCTACCACACCCAACGTTCGTTTGCCACGTCACGTAGGATCTTTTACTAATCACCCGATCCCTCCCTCCACAGGCCGACTCGCCATTTCCGACGTGGTCAACGTGAAGGAACTCCCCGACCACCTCAAGACGGACGAAGCCCTCGCCTGCTGAGTCGCCGGGGCTCCCGTGGCTCAGGACCTCATCGACATGTTAGTCGATGCCGGGTTTGAGCGCGTGAGCGTCGTCGAAAAAGAAGAGAGTAAAGAGTTCATCAAAGACTGGCTGCCGGGAAGCGGCGCCGAGGACTACGTGGTATCCGCGAACGTCACCGCGTACAAGGCGTGTACGAGCGGTACGGACGGCGCGTTGAGCGACGCGGACCTCTACGAGGATGATGCCACCCCCGCGGCGGCGGGGAAGTCGTCCTTGAAGGCGGCCGCGGCGGATGCCTTCGCGAGCGCCGCCGGCGTCGAACGATCGGCGGCGGCTCCGATCGGTGAGGCCATCGCCGCGCTCGTCGCCGCGGTGGGCGCCGTGGTTCGAGCCATCGGTGCGCACCACGCGGAGCACACCGACGTTCCGGGAGAGGCCAACTGCTGCGCGGACGTGGACTGCGAGGCGGATGACGTGCCGAAGGAGGTGAAGAAGAGTTGCTGATAATCAGCCCCTGCCCGGGAATTTCCCCGGGTGAGGGGCGGAAGGACCATCTCCGTGTCATCGTGACATGACACGGCGTGGTCTCATCGAACGCAAAGCGTGGATAGATCGACGGCGTGGATCGCGCGCGGACGGACGGGTCGTGACGTTTCATATCACGACACGACACACGCGGGTGAGCGCAGGAACGAAGTGACCGCGGATGCCAAAAAACCGATTACTCATCGGCGGCGCCGCGCGATTGTGTTCCGACAGCGCACCCGTGGACGTACCGCGCGACGATTCAGTGTGTAGACTACCGATCGAACCGTATACCAACATTTACATGTACATCGAAAGCGACGTTTCGTTTCACAAAAGAAAAAAGGCTCGCTCAATCGCTGACGACGTTGATCGGCGCGCCGGCGTTGTACGCATCGACGTTATCGGCGACCATGTCCATCAGCCGCTGACGCGTCTCCAGCCTTTTCCACCCGACGTGCGGCGTGAGCATCACGTTCGGGAGCGTGTACAGCTCCGATCCTTCCACGGGCGGTTCCACCTCCTGGACGTCCAGACCGGCACCCGCGATGGTGCCCTTCTTGAGTTCCGCGATGAGATCCGCCTCGTTGATCACGGCGCCCCTCTGTAAACAAGACACGACGTCAATCTAATTGCTATATACGAAAATAGAAATAAACTCACCGCTGTGTTGATGACGTACGCGGTGGGTTTCATGCATCGGATGGCGTCTGCGTCGATGATGCCCTTGGTGCTGTCGCTTAAGGGGCAGTGAATTGAGACAAAGTCGGACTCTTTAAGTAGGTCTTTGAGCTCCGCGCGTGCTTCCCATTTGCCGGGTTCGGTCTTCGCCGACCGGGACCACACCAGGACGTTCATTCCGAGGACTTTGGCGATCGTCGCAACCTTGCTGCCGATGCCGCCGGTGCCGCCCACTAAACCGATGGTCTTGCCGGTGAGCTCGAAGTGCGGGGTTTTTCCCAGCGATTCGGTGAATAGGGACCTGTCGCCCTTGGCGAGTGCGACGTGCTGCGGGACGATGGACGCGCTGAAGTTGAGGACGAATGTGAGCACGAGGTGCGCGACTGCGTCGCTGGAGTAGCCGGCGACGTTGCACACGGTGATCCCTCGCGCCTTGGCGGCGGCCAGATCGATGTTATTGTACCCGGTGCCGGCCTCGCAGATGAGCTTGACGGTGTCAGGGAGGATGTTGACGTCAACGGGCACCTCCTTGGAGATGACGACGGCGTGACCCTTCGCGCGTTCCGCGATCTGCGCGGGGGTGGGCGTGGAGTCGTTGTGCATCGTCAGCGTGCCGCCGCACGCGTCCTTGAGCTTGGTGAAGTCGAGCTTGGCATCGAAGTCGAGCCTACCCGCGTTGATGACGACTCCCATCTCGGCCTTATCGGATCCTGAGGTTGCTGTCGGTGTAGGAAGACGCGCGGGAGCGTCAGTCAGTCGCGGCAGGTCGATCGATCGCCATCGTCGGGATAAAAAGCGAAGCGGGACGACGAGGGTGACGGGACGAGGTCGGCGTGCGCACCTGCTCTCACGGCGAAGCGACGGGTGCTGGCTCTCTTCGGAACGACGGGACGCGCGCGCAGAGGGACTGGGCGGGCACTCGTGAGCGCGTGGGACATGTCACGACGTGTACTCTGCCGGCGCGTGCAGCGTAAAAGCGCGTAAAAGTGGATAGGACCGAGGAAACTTTTCACCGAACTTTTCGCGGGTGGCGGCGGTCCGGGGAGACTCGACGGCATCTCGACTGCCTGAATACATAATATGAATATTCAATGCACAACACCCGACGTCTCGCCGCGCACTCGCACTCACAGCGCCATGCGAAGCATCGTCTTGAGCTCGTCGTCGCTGAGCGGCACGGGGTTACCCTTCATCGAGCTGCTCTCCTTGGACTTCGCCACCACCTCGTCAAAGTCACTCTCCTTCAGGCCAAACTCCCCTAAACCCGGCACCCCGCAGTCCTTCACCAGGCGCACGATCCACTCCACGCCGTCCTCGACGGTGGCGTCTGGGTCCCCAGTCACCGTGCGCGCCACGGTCTGGTACCGATCGAGACATACCTTCGCCGCCGCCGGGTCTTTCTTCCCGAACCAACCCTTCAGCGCCGACACGTTTACCGTGCAGCAGTGCGGTAACAGCGCCGCGCAGATGGCGCCGTGGGGCGCGTGAAGTAGCCCGCCGAGTGTCCCGGAGAATCCGTGCACGGCGCCCAGTTTGGCGTTCGCTAAACTCATGCCGCCGTAGTACGAACACAGGCACATGTCCTCCCTCGCGTTGATGTCGGTGGGGTTATCGCACGCGGCGCGGAGGGATCGTGATCCGGCGGCGATCCCCGCGAGCGAGATGGCGTCGGTGAGCGGGTTAGTGGCGTTGCAGACGTAGGGCTCGATGCACTGCGTGAGGGCGTCGAGGCCCGTGTGCGCGGTGACGTCGCGGGGCATCGAGAGCGTGAGCTCGGGGTCTGTAAATAAAACATGGCGTCAGTTGAATTGCCCATACGAGAATTAAAATAAACTTACCGACGACGACGAGCTCCGGGAGCATGAACTGGTGCCGCATGGACACTTTCCGATCGCCGGCTTCCAGCACGCTGTTCTTGGTGACCTCCGCGCCGGGTCCCGCGGTGGTCGGGACGGCGACGAAGGGCGCGCATCGCGTCGTCAACGGCTGAGCTCGACCGACGACTTCGAGAAAATCGTAGAGGTCCGGGCTGGGTCCTCCGTTGGTGAGCACGGCGGCTACGCACTTGCCGGTGTCCACGGGTGTGCCGCCGCCGATGGCGATGACGGAGCCGCAGTTGTTGCTGGACGCGAGGGCGATCGCGGCCTCGGCGGTCGCGGTCGTGGGCTCGCCGCCCGGGCAGTGGTAGACGACTGCATCGATGCCCTCGGCTTTGAGGGACTCCACGAGTGGCGCGGAGAAGCGGTCGGACTTGCCGGTGACGATGAGCGCGGGCTTGTCGGCGCATCCCTCGAGGGTGACGAGGTCCTTGACGAGGGACGGGACCTTCTTGGATGTGCCGCAGCCGAACACGACGCGCGAGGCGGTCATGAACTCGAACGGCGCGATGGCTGGCGACTTTATCACAACCTCGTCGGATGGCGATGCGGAGGCCATGGTGACAGCTGTGGTCCTGGCGTGGGTTCTGGGCTTCGCGGCGCGACGGGTACGGGTGCGGAGCTTGGATCGCACGACGGATGGGTGGGTCGTCGCGGTGGGGGCGACTCGGGCCTGCATCGTGCGTTTGGGCTTGTGTTACGAGTGGATAGACCGGGACCTTTTGTCAATCGAGAGAGAGATCTGGAAAAGTCGGCGGCATTTTCATTTCACAAGGAGGTCGCGCACGGCACGGGAGACTCTTGCGCGATGGGAGGAGGAGACGCGCCTCGCGGCGGCACGCGCGGAGGTAAGGACCAGTTCAACTGGGACGACGTCAAGGGCGACAAGGACCGCGAGTACTACCTCGGCCACTCGCTCAAGGCGTCCGTGGGGCGATGGCAGCGGGGCAAGGACATCCTGTGGTACACGCGCGAGAAGGAGAAGGACGGTGGGGCGGGGACGCAGATGTCCGACGCCGACCGCGCCAAGGCTGAGATCGCCGCGATCAAGGCGGCCGAGGAGCAGTCCATGGCCGAGGCGTTGGGGCTGAAGCCGCGGACCGAGCATCACGTCACGCACGCGACGCTCGAGAAACACGAGATGGACGAACTGCTGCGCCGGGGTACCACGAAGGATGAGCGAACGGACGACGCGGACGCCGCGCGCGTGAAAGGGCTGGGCGTGCAGGGGATCGCCGGGCAACACGGCGGCGCGGGGCGGGAGATCATGGAGGGCGTCGGGCTCAGCGACGACGACGAGGACGAACGACGCCGCGCGGCGATCGGTCAGAAACGATCGAGGGAGATGGTGGAGGTGCCTCCTCCTCCGCGGGCGCCGCTGCGGATGACGGATAAGGAGCTGCGGAAGGAGAAGAAGCGCGCGAAGAAGGAGGCCAAGAAGGCCAAGAAGCGCGCGAAGAAGGAGGCGAAACGAGCCAAGAAGGATGCCAAGCGCCGCGGCCGTTCGCGTTCGCCGTCCTCGTCGTCGTCGTCGTCCTCATCTTGAGAGTACTCTTTATATTAGGTTTGAAACGACGAATAGCTACCACGTCCGCTCCTTCTGCAGGTCCACGACCGCCTCGACGTCCTCCAGCGCCTCGCTCGTCGCCGCCCACTGATCCGGCGACCCGCTCGTCAGGTCACTCACCTCCGACTGGGTCACCACACCACTCGTCACGCAGTCGCTCACGTCCAACCCGGTGCGTCGATAGAAAGGCGTCGTCGTCGCGAATCGATCCTTGCCCAAACGCGGGGTAGCGTCTTGCCCGTCCACGTACTCCTCCACCCCGGGAGGCACCGCGCTCTCGCCGCGGCGATAGCTGGCGCACGCGGTGACGAGCTCCGGGGTGGTGCTCGGGTCGCCGCTGCACAGCCGCCGCGTCGCGCGCAGGTCATCACGCGTCACGACTAGCCCCCCGACGACGTTATTAAACGAATCCGTAGTCGAGTCCGGGACCCCTCCGGGCGCGGCGCTCAAGACGATGCCGTCGCTCGCCACGACGCCGTTGACGAAATCCTTTATGACCCCAGGCCACACCGCGAGCGCCTCTTCGTGGGTGCTCGCCTCGTGGAACCGCGCGCCGAGCGCGTTCGCCACCGCGCGGCCGTTCTCCACCGGGTGCGCGGGTTCATCCGCGTAGTTGCCGAAAACAATCGATTGGATCCCCGCGTCTTTGATCCGCCGCAGACGTTCGGGGGTGGGCAGGTTGCTGTGCTTCGCGGCGACGAACTTGGCGAAAGGTATGCACCCGTACCCGATCGAGCAGTCCGTGTGCAGCGTCGTCGTGGCGTTATCCACGGAACCGTACGCGCTCTCCAGCACCCGCATCGTCTCGTCCCAGTACTGTTCCCTCTCCGTTCCCATGCTCGGCACCAGCGTCAGTACCAGGCCTTTGATCCGCGGCGTAGGGGTAGGGTTCACAGCTGTGTCGGCTGCCAGGAGCCCGAGGTCGCGCTCCGCCTGTTCCAACGCGCCCCACAGCGCGGCGGCGGTGGACATCGATTCACCCACCGCGACGACCGACTCGTACCCGGCGGCGGCGGCGACGAAGGCGAAGTCTCCGCCTTGCGCCTGGAACCCGAGCCGATCGCTGAGTGCGTCCGCGAGTGGATCCTCGGACCCAAGGCGTGACTCCGCCTCGCGTCTCTCCGCCGCGTTCGCGCCATCCATCGCGGTCGCCATCCATCGCGACGGCGCGGTGTGGAGGCCGTCGTCGGCGACGCCGCCGCCGCGGCTGCCGAACACCGCGGATGGGATCTCGGGGTGGAGTTCGCTGAGGAGCCACGGGACGCTGCGCATGTCGCAGTGGAGGCCGTGCCCGGCGACGACGCCGATGGCTTTGTGCGAGGCGAGGTCGATGGCGGGTCCCGACGCGCCCGCGCTCCATCGAACGTCGCGCGACGCGACGGACGGCCCGCCCAAGGACACGGGCTGCCACGGCAGTCCGAGGGGCGCGCCGGTGTCGTCCGCCTCATCCACGGGCGCGGTCCTCGCGGGCGCGGACGCGAACAGCCGCGCGGGGTCCGCGTGCACGTCTCCGGGCATCCCGCCCAGCCTGGCCTCGTTGAGCTTCTCGGCCACCTTGGACGCGAATCCATGCGGCTCGTCGTTCCCGTGCGGCGCCCAACCGATGCCGCCACCCCGGACGCTCACCTTCCCAACCACCCAAGATCCTCCCGTGCTCGCCGCGAGGAGCACCGTGCCGAGCAGCACGGTGGCGACGCCCGCGCACACCTTCAACCACGCCGCATCGTTGTTCCGCGGCGCGCGCGGGATCAGAGCGCTATGCTCGTACTGCGGAGATCCGGGCATGATGCCCGTCCGTCGCCGCCCCTCCTTGCACAATGGTGGTCGCGTAACACCTCTCCATCATCTGATCACGGGCCGTGCGATTTTCTCGGACGTTCAAAAAAAGGCGACATTTTCCTGCAACGATGCGCCTGTTTGCACAGTGGGAAAAAGTTAACTTTAAAAAGAACAATTTCTAACTGTTTGGCTGTTCGAACGGAATAACTTTTAATGAAAAAGGGAATAAACCCAACTTCCTCATTGAGCGTGGGCGCCATTGATTGGGAGAGGGAGCATGCCGACCAAGGCTCGGCAACGGGGCGACCCCAGGCTCCTCGACGGCGTATCGCCGTCGTGGACCAAGCTCGAGCCCCTTCCCCCGCCCACCGGCAAGAGCGGGCTGACCTCCAGTGACGACCAGCCGAGGTACAGGCGCGGCAGCAGGCGACGACCAAAGCCCCCGAAGACCCCGCCCGGCCTGGTGCAGCTCGAGCACCCGTCGCTCGCGGTGGCGCACTTCGACGGCAAAGGGAAGGGCTACGCGGCGGTCGCGCCGATCCAGGCGTCCGCGTTGTTGCTGCAGGAGAGGCCGCTGACCGTCGCGGGCGCGTTCGACTCGGCGCAAGATGCACGAAAGGCACTCGCGAAGATCGTGTGCGACGACGACAGGTACGCGCACCTGCGGGGCGCGCCCGAGGACGCACGCGGGCCCGGACGCGCCGCGACGAAACCCGACGGGTCCCCGCCGCCGCCATCCGTGAGCGGCGACG
>Ga0315315_10002807_pt1 | contig 15929 bp, 10 predicted proteins | sample M140m3416metaG_FD_203699 | JGI IMG/M metagenome (GOLD analysis project Ga0315315, IMG submission 203699) | Ammonia-oxidizing marine archaeal communities from Monterey Bay, California, United States - M1 40m 3416 | ecosystem: Environmental > Aquatic > Marine > Intertidal zone | place: USA...
GGAATTCTGATTCTGTTGGATTTGAATTGACTCCTTATGAACTTGAAACAGAAATTATTTATGATGAAATTACTCACGTTGCTGAGGTAAATATTGTCTCAATAAGTTCATCTGGCCCTTTTAATTATATGTGGACTAATACGATTGGAGATACAATAAGTTTTGATGCTATTACTCAAAACTTGTGTGAGGGACTTTATTTTGCTACTACAATTGATACCCAAAATGGATGTTTTTCTTTAGATTCCATTGTCGTTGAGTTTTTATTGCCTTCTGGAATTATTAATTTAGAAACAACTACAATTCTTGATGATACAGAACTTTGGGGTTTTTCTCCTTACTTATATCTTTGGGATAATGGGGATACTACTCAGTATTCTAGCATATGCCCTGGTTCTCATTGGGTAGAAGTTACTGATTCTATTGGCTGTATGATTAGAGAAGATTTTACTATTGATGATATAGTAATATCTTTAGAACCTGCTGAAGCGATTATACTCTGTGATTTAGAAAATATTGATATTGATTTAGAAGCTTCTGCACTAGGAGGAACTATGCCTTTTTCTTTTATGTGGTGGAATGGCTCTTCTGATAATCCTATCAATTTAGGAATGAGCCCAGGAAATTATAGTGTTAGTGTTACAGATAATAATGGTTGTTTTGTTGATACTAATTTTCAGATTGCAACAATAACTAGTGATTGTGTTCCAAATGTTTTTTCTCCAAATAATGATGGAATAAATGATAATTGGAGTTTAGAAGATACTTTCTTGTATGAAGATAGTGAAGTTAGTATTTATGGTAGATTTGGAAATTTGATATTCCAATCAATTGGTTATCATACCCCCTGGAATGGAAAAAATGAAAATGGGAAGAATATTCCTGATGGAATTTATTTTTATCATATTGAATTAGGAAACAGTTTTGATCCAATTCAGGGTACTGTAACTATAATCCGATAAAGGATTTTAATTTATCATACTCATGAGGTTCAAACCAGTTTACTTCTTTGTCTTTTTTAAACCATGTAATTTGCCTTTTAGCAAACCTTCTTGTATTTTGTTTTATTCTTTCTACTGCTTCTTCAAGAGTACATTCATTATTTATGAAAGAAAAAATCTCTTTATACCCAACTGTTTGTAGTGAATTTAAACTTTGAAAATCAATTAGTGATGAAACTTCTTCAAGTAAACCACATTCCATCATAAAATCTACTCTTTTATTTATTCGGATATAAAGTTTCTCTCTATCTATATTTAGACCAATTTTTATGATTTTAAAAGGTCTTTTTTTAATGTTTTTTGTTTTAAATGAAGAAAACTTTTTTCCTGTTTCTGTAAAAATCTCTAAGCACCTTAATAATCTTTGAGGATTGTTAATGTCGCATGAGTTGTAAAATTCTGGATCAATATTTTTAACTTTATCTTGCAGCCATTTTAATCCCCTTAATTTTAAATCTAAATTCATCTTAGCTCTAGTTTTCTCTGAAATTTCTGGCATCTTATCTAACCCTTTGGTAATTGCATCTACATACAGTCCAGAGCCTCCAACTACAAGAACGCAGTCATTTGTTTTATGAATTTCAGTTATTTTATTTATTGCATCAACTTCATATTTACCAGCATTGTAAGATTGTGAAATACTTAAATTATGTATAAAGTGATGCTTTACCTCTTTTAATTCTTTAGCTGATGGTGGGGCTGATCCAATTAATAATTCTTTATAAAACTGTCTGGAATCACAAGAAATTATCTCAGCATTAAAATGTTGTGCAATTTTTATACTTAATGCAGTTTTTCCGATTGCAGTAGGTCCAACAATAAAAATGACTTTTTTAGTATTCATATTCATTAAACTCATCAAAATCTTCAAAAGCAGGATCAAATGAATCAAATGCTTTTTTAGCTTCAAACTCAATTTCTGGTGCCTCATTTGGCATTTCTCCTATACTTTTTATGCTGCTATTTTCTATTGTTTCATTTTCTAATTCTTCTATAAAAGTGATAGAAAAACGCCACATTTTCAAGAAATCATATACATATAAAAGTTGAGTATTGACTTCTGGAAAAACAGCTCCGACTGTAATTTCATTCATTGCAAGCATTGAATTTTCTTTATCATCAATTTTAAATAAAGGGATTTCTTGTAAAATTTCGAATTCATCATTAGTCATATAGAATGATGCCATTTCATTTTTATCTAACTTTAAAGCATCAATAATTTCAAAGTGTAAATCTTCAATAGTTTTTTCTGATGAAATCGCAATATCTCTGATAACATCATCTTTATGCTCTAAATGAATTCTAATTATGTTTATCATTTTATTGGATTCAGGTTTATTTCTTTGCCTTTTTGTATAATAAATTTGAGAGCTTCTTCTCTATTGTTTTTAACTTCCCCATCAAGTATAGCATCTTTAATAGCATTTTTTAAAACACCAATTTCTTTACCTGCCTGTATATTAAAAAGTTGCATAATTTCTAATCCATCAATTGGAGGTTGAAAATTTCGAATATTATCTTTTTCCTCTACTTCTTGAAGCTTTTTTCTTACTAACTGGAAATTATTTAAGTATTTCTTAACTTTATTAGGGTTTTTTGATGTGATATCAGCATCACAAAGCATCATTAAATCCTCAATATCATCTCCAGCATCAAAAAGCAATCTTCTTATAGCTGAATCAGTAACAATATCTTTTGCAAGAATAATTGGACGTAAATGAAGTGTTACTAGTTTTTGTACATACTTCATTTTTTCATTAAGAGGTAGCTTTAAATTTCTGAATATTTTTGGCACCATTTTGCCTCCAATATATTCATGTGCATGAAAAGTCCATCCATGTCCTTTTTCATATCTTTTGGTTTTTGGTTTTGCAATGTCGTGTAATATTGCAGCCCATCTTAACCATAGATTATTTGTTTTTTTACTAATATTATCAAGCACTTCAATTGTATGATAGAAGTTGTCTTTATGTCCATGCTTTCCTATAAATTCTACTCCATGTAGTTTCGTCAAAAGAGGAAAAAACTGATGTAATAACTTTGTTTTAAACAATAATATAAATCCATTTGAAGGCGTTTTAGAAAGTATAATTTTATTTAGTTCTTCAGTAATTCTTTCTTGCGAAATTATTCCAAGTTGCTCTGAGTTTTTCTTAATAGAATTGTATGATTTCTCTTCAATAGTAAAGTTAAGTTGGGTTGCAAATCTTACTGCTCGCATCATTCTTAATGGATCATCAGAGTATGTTATGTCAGGAGAAAGAGGTGTTTTGATAATGCCTTTTACTAGGTCATTTTGGCCATTAAAAGGATCAATTAGCATACCAAAATTATCTTTGTTTAATTGAATATACATTGCATTAATTGTAAAATCCCTTCTATTTTGATCATCCTCCAATGTACCATTTTCTACAATTGGTTTTCGGCTACCATTCCTGTAAGATTCTTTTCGAGCTCCTACAAATTCATAATCCTCTCCATTATGATTAATCATTGCAGTACCAAATCTTTTGAATACTTTAAAGGATCCATCTTTCCCAAGTTTCTCTGCAACTTTTTCTGCTAGTTTAATTCCACTTCCAATACAAACAAAGTCAATATCATTTTTTTCTTGTTTAAGACCTAAAAGTGCATCTCGCACCCAACCTCCAACAACATATGTAGGGTACTCCAGTTCATCAGCAACAATTTGTATTGTCCTGAAAATTGGATTTTTTAATTTACAAGTAAAATTCACTATCTTATTTTTTTGATAATCCCATCAGAATTTACGTGTAATATTGCTGATGGCGTTTGCATGTCTTCATTTTGTCGCAAATTTACTATATAATCAACATTGTTTTTAATTTCTTTAGAGATTTCTGAAAAATTAATAGGACTATTCTCTCCACTGATATTTGCAGAAGTAGAAACAATTGGTTTACCAAAAGCTTTAATGAGTTCTTTGCAAAATTCATCTTGAGCTATTCTTATACCTGCTGAACCATTTATTGCTACAAGATTATTAGCTAATCCATTTACGTGATTGTAAATAATTGTTGTAGGGTTTTTATTTAAACCTTCTTTAGGGATTTTACTGCATAATTGTTTTAGTTGACTGGCATTGGCTACTAATGAAATGAGTGCTTTGCTTTCAATCCTTTTTTTGATTTTGTAAATTTTTTCTACTGCTTCTGTGTTTGTAGCATCACAACCAATACCCCAAATAGTATCAGTTGGATATAAAATAGTGCCTCCAGATTTTAGAATTTCTAAAGCATTTTTAATTTCTAATTGCATATTTATTAATTCCATTCGTGCAAAATTTTGTCTTATTGTTAATAGCTAGACTCAATATAGTATTATTGATACTTAAACCAGTTCTTGATGAAATAATATGATGCAGATGATAGCATACAGCTAAACATTTTAATTTTATTTTTTGTATCCCATTATTCATTAGTCTTACTGATAGCTCAGTATCCTCTTTTCCCCAACTATTCATATCCTCATTGTAACCATTAGCTTTTATAAAATCTTCCTTCCAAAAAGAAAAATTACATCCTCTAGTTCCTTTTAAAGTATTATTTTTTTGACTTAGCAAGCGTCCAAGAAAAGATGAATGTATACAATTAATTCGATTTTTAATTCCTTTTTCATAAAATGAGAAGTTAATATTAGAATGGCAAATTGCTTGTTGAGTTTTGATTTCATTTAAAAATGCTCTACTACCATGAATGAAATTATTTTTTTTAGCCTTTTTAATATGGTCCCTAATAAAGTGTTTGTGCATTATTATGTCGCCATCAATTTGAATGATATATTCACCTTCTGATTCATAAACTGATTTATTAAGTATACTGGTCTTCTGAAACCCTTTATCTTCTTGCCAAACATGTTTTATTCCTGTTTGAAACTTGCTGGAATAGAGTTTGATTAAGACCTGTGTTTCTAGGCTTGATCCGTCATCAGCAATTAATATTTCATCTGGCATAATACTTTGTTTAAGGGCGCTTAATAAGACAAGTTCAAGGGCTTCTGGCCAATTATAAGTAGCTATAACTAAACTGGTTTTCATTTTAAATAGATGTATAAACGTTCATTAAATTGTTAGCAACTTTATCATCTTTAAACTTTTGAGCATACTTTAATCCTTCTTCTTGCATTTCTTTTTTTAACTCTGGATTTTTCTGAATTTCTAAAATAGATTCTTTTAATTCTAATGTAGATATTGGATTGATGTATTTCGAATATTTTCCTCCTGCCTCGGAAAAACAACCACCTTGTGATGTGATAACAGGTGTTTTACTAAATAAACTTTCTAATATTGGTATTCCAAAACCTTCAAATATTGAGGGGTAAATCATAATTTCAGCTGATTGGTATATTGAAGACATTTCTTCAAGGGAAAGACCACTAAGTAATATGACCCTATCTGTTAAATTGTGATCAGAAATAAATCTTAAACATTTGATTTTATATGATTTTCCATTACCTATTACAACTAACTTTTGATTTGGTAAGTCAGATAAAGTTTTAAGTAAAGTAAGAAGATTTTTTCTTTCTTCAATTGTCCCAACATAAAGTAAATAATTTGCAGGTAATTTATATTTTAAAAGCGTATTTTTTATTTTTTCATCAGAAATAGTCCTTTGGAATACTTTATTGCAGCCTTGATAAATTACAGTAATTCTTTCTTCTGGGATATTGAAAAAGTCAATAATATCTTGCTTTGTTTGCTTACTTACGGCAATAATTTTATCCGCTCTTTCACAAGCAGATTTAAATTTTTTATAATAAATTTTCCTATTAATTGCTTTAAACAAATGAGGGTATCTAATGAAAATTAAATCATGAATAGTTACAACAGTTTTGATATTTGTTTTTTCAATTCCGATTGGTAGCTCATGACTTAATCCGTGATAAATATCTATCTTATTTATAAATAAATCTTTTACAATACTTCTACTTCTCCAATATGATTTTAGTGCTCGATTTAATATTGATTTAGGTGTACGAACAAAGGTATTTGAGGTGCTATTTAAAAAAGATAAGCGACTGTTTTCTTTTTCTTTAGGAGTATATAAAAAGTATCTATTATCAGGAAAATAATTTGAAAGCACACGAATAGTATCTCGGGAATAATTACCTAAACCTGTGCTATTTAAAAAAGCTCTTTTCGCATCAAATCCTATCCTCATTATACTGCTACATTATATTCTCTTAGTGCATCATTTAATGATGTTTTCTTATTTGTGCTTTCCTTCCTTTTCCCAATTATTAGTGCGCATGGAACTCCATATACTCCTGCTTGGAATTCTTTATTATATGTTCCTGGAATTACAACTGAACGAGCTGGAACAATTCCTTTATACTCTTTAGGTTTGTTACTACTAACATCAATTATTTTTGTTGAGGCTGTCAGTACAACATTTGCTCCAAGTACAGCTTCATTTTCTATTTTAACTCCTTCAACTACTATTGATCTTGAACCAATAAAAGCATCAGCTTCAATAATTACAGGAGATGCTTGCACAGGTTCTAATACACCTCCAATTCCTACTCCACCCGATAAATGTACATTTTTACCTATTTGAGCGCATGATCCAACTGTTGCCCAAGTGTCAACCATTGTTCCACTGTCAACAAAAGCACCAATATTTACATAAGATGGCATCATAATAACTCCGGGAGCTAAATATGCACCATATCGAGCAATAGCATGAGGTACAACTCTCACTCCAAGTTCTTTATAGCCACTTTTAAGCTTCATTTTGTCATGAAATTCTAATGGTCCAATCTCTATAGTTTTCATTTTTTGAATAGGGAAGTAGAGAATGACTGCTTTTTTTACCCAATCATTTACAATCCATCCATTTTCAGTAGGTTCAGCTGTACGCAATCTTCCTTTATCAATTTCTTCAATAATAGTATTGATACAGGTTATTGTATTAATATCTTTTAAGAGATCTCGATTTTCCCAAGCAGCCTCAATAATTTCTTTCCATTTTGTTCTCATACGGCAAAGATAAAAAAAGGGAAGCATAAGCTCCCCTTTTTAAATAAATATCAAAATTATTATTTGATAACTAATTTTCTTTTAACTCTATTATTGTTTGATTTAATATCAACAATATAAACTCCATTTATTAAACTAGAAGTGTTTATTCTTACCTGATTAGCATTAACAGTTTTATTTAAAACTTCCTGTCCTTTAAGATTAAAGATTGAGATTGAATTAATCTCGGCTGCATAACTCACTATATTTAAAGAGTTTTTAGCAGGATTAGGATATATTTCAGTAGATGATTCGATAATATCAGTTATTCCTGTATTTCCAGAATTTAATCCTAAAGCGACATAAATTCTTGGGTTTAAATATCCTTGAATAGTATCAATGTAAGCTCTTCCTTTTGTTGCTGACATGTCAGGATTTCCTAATAATGAGTTTGCAGCACCATATCCAGCAGGAGCACCATTTACAGCTTGGAACATTGCATCATAAGTTGCGTTATTCCACCAATCCCAAGGAGAACCCTCATCTTCATAATTTTCTCCAAAAGTATTTGGTGCAGTAGATGGAGCAGGTGTTAAAAAAACATTTAAACCTTCATATCCACTATTATTTACATTTGCAGCATTAGTATATAAATCAGTAAAACCTGCTTGTACAAAAACATCATTATTTAGATATTGATTAGAATAATTTTGTACTGTTCTACTTCCCATAACCTCTACAACAAAATCTCCAGTAGTAGGTACAATTACATCTCCAGTATCAATTGGAGCATAAGGATCATTCTCACAATGGAAAGAAACAATTGGTACATCTCCTGCTTGTAGCCAAGAAATATCAGCAAGAGCTCCTCCTAGATTAAAGGCAAGAGAGATGTCAGAGCTGTACCCAACATTATTTGGTAATGCAAATGGTGCCATTAATGGATTTCCTAATGAATCAAGAACAGAGTTTCCAGCAGTATCAGTAACAGGCATGTAGCCCATGTCGGTCCCCCAAATGTTCCCAAAAACAGGAGGGTAAACGTAAGGAACAGGATTTGCTGGGTTAGTAAGGTCTAAAAATTTAGGTAAAAATAATTCAGCAGAAGTGTCAAGAGTTGCAACCCCTAGTGCGATATAAGCACCAGTTCCATGTCCTCCCATTACAATTTTTGACCCATCAATACCATAATTATCTCCATTTGCCTCATCTTGTCTCATGAACCTAATCATTGATCTAGCATCTTGAATTCCTCTGTATGATGCTTGTAAAAGTGTTGAAGTTCTAGTATTTTGGTCAGTTGATGATGGATTCCAACCTAATCTGTTGGTCATTGCAACGGCAACGTATCCCTTTTTTGCCCATCTAGTACATTGCTCAACAATAGATGAATCAGTTTTTGTTCCTGTTGGTTGTCCGTTAATTACTGCAGGTAAAAATGAACCAGTATGAGCTATTATGATTACTGGTCTATTAACAGCACTATCTCCAGTTGGCTCGTAAATATCACATACTAAATCAGTTGCTTCAGGAGGTAGCCCTTGTAACATAGGTAAAATACTAATGTTATTTGCATAAACAACATTAGAAGTTACTGTAACTTCAGTAAAGACGTTATCAAGATATCTGGTTTGTGCATTAGTAGAAATACCAATGCTTATAAAGATAGCAGCTAAAATTGCTTGTAAAGTTATTTTCATTTTTTTATTTTATTAATATACAATATTACAACTTTTATTTGATATCAAATAAAAGCGAGCAATATATCATTCTTCCTATATATGGGCCACCATAAACTTCATAGTGGATATTGTTTAGTACATTGGATGACCCTAATTTAATAATTGTATTTAATGATTGCATTTTTTTACTGATTTGTAAATCTAATAAATCATAAGTTGGTACAATTCCAGTAAACTGCGGAGATCCTTCAAAAATAAATTCGTCAACCCATTTATAATTAATACTAAAACCAAAATCACGCAAAATATTCTTTGTTGCAGATAAATGAAAATCTCTTCCAATTACACCAAGATTATATTTGTGCTCTGGCGTGTTGTAAGCAGGAATAATTGGGTCTTTTTCACCTTCTTTATTTAGTTTATTCCAGGAATAGTTTCCGTTAAGAGTAATGTTTGGAGATAAATAATAATTCAATCCAATTGATGCTCCTTGGGTTGTAACAGTGCTTTGAGCATTTGCTGCCATCCTGTAAGCTTGAATTGAAGGCATGGAAATATCATAAGCACCAGTTACAGTGTCATCAATAAGGGTAGTGTATTTTACTCCTACTACATATCCGATAAAATCTTTGTATTCTGAGATATAATAATTTGCATCTATGTAAAATTTATTGTAGAAAGTGCTTCTGTAACCAATTTCAAAAGATTTAGTTTTTTCTGGTTTTATTGGAGCAACAGACATGAATCTTAAACTATCCTTGTTTCTTTCTAACAATGGTGGTAAATAATAATTAATTAGTGATTGTACTGTTACTAGGTTTTCGCCATAATCATCTCCATGCCCTTCAAGATTTCCAATCAAAATGGCTCTGCCAACATTATAATATAAGTATTGATCAGAGAGGGTTGGGTTTCTAATTGCAGATGAGAATGACATACGAATAATATCTTTGTCACTGGGCTTTAAAACCAAAGACATTGCAGGAGAAAAATTTAAATCAAAGTTTTCATTCTTATCTGCTCTAAATGTACTATTTATCTTTAAAAAATCACCAAATAAATTTGTTTCAATACCTGTATAGATTCCTGCTTCTTTATTTGTAATCATAGTTGCGGTATCCATAAATAAACTTCCTTTTGTATCAGGATTATATTGTCTGAAATTTGCACCAATCTTTATGGTTGCAAAATCTGGGTTAAATTGATATTCTGAGTGTATATGGTTTAATGCTGATTTGTCATAAAATCCAGTTCCTCCATATAAATAAGCTGTTTTTGAAGTGATGTCTTTCAAAGCAGATTTAAATTCTTCAGTTCCTGGAACAAGTCTATTTGATTCTAAATCAGTTAAATCACGAACAGTATTATGATTTATAATAATAAGATCAGTATTTGCATTTAAAACAGAATCGCTCATTGCTATGCCTAAGCTAACATCTGAAGCGGATATTAATTCTCCATTAAAACTATATATCCAACCTTCTCCTAAAACAAATGTTGGGCCATCAATACTCCAGTTTACATCATCCCAACTGAAATTATCTCTCCAATTATTCTTATATTCTGAATACCATTCTTGATTAGAAAAATGGTTGTATGCCTGTAGTTTTAGGGCTGTAGATACTGCATCATAACTGTCTCCAGCATCTTCTTCTGTTCTATAAGCTCGTATAAAAAACTTATCCTTTTGTCTTAATTCAATTTTATTCTGCCAAAACTGAATGTTTTTTAAACTAAATCTGTTATCACCTTGGTAAACTGTTGTTCCTGTACTGTAATTTAAAGAATAGATTAACTCAGTTTTAGGTTTTAGCATAAAATGTAAAGAAGATTGCGCTTTTAAATTTATGGTATTATAATCAACAATATCTTTCTCCATATATCCTGTTCTGTGGAATTTTCCAAGTCCTGGATAATCTTTATATTCTAGCACAAATCCTGAGGGGTTATTCAAATCCCCATCAGTATCTTCATCACCATATCTATTTATTGCATCATAACCTCCTGGATTATCGGAAGGTGTTGTTCCATCGACAGCATCCATATTATCTGCTTCCCAATCATGGGCTTGCATATAGGAAATATTTATTTTAAATGCAAAAATATCTTCTCCTTTGCTTGTTTGAAATTTCTCTGCTAACCTAACAGAATTTTCAAATAAATTCCTATTTCCAAACTTATATTGAATTGATAGCCCAGGCTGAATAAATGGATTTCTAGTTTCCATGCTAATAACGCCATTAAAAGCGTTAGGACCGTAATAAGCTGAACTTGCTCCTTGGATAATTTCTACCCTTTGTATATCAAGTTCTGATGATCCTAAAAAATTACCTAATGAAAAGTTAAGTCCTGGAGATTGATTATCAACTCCATCAATTATTTGAAGTGAACGTACAGGAGATGTGCTATTAAACCCTCTTGTGTTTATTACTTTAAATCCTAAACTTGCAGCTATAATGTCAACTCCTTTAAGTGCTCCAATTCCATCATAAAAATTAGAAGAAGGAGTTTCTTTAATTGCAATCATATCTAAAGATTCAACTGTAAGTGCAGCTTCTTTTTGTTTTTGAGTAATTCTGCTATCAACTACTTTTACTTCTTTTAAGTTTTTACTATCAGCAAAAATTTTGATTGCTTTAGGCTTTTGTGAATTTACTTCAATTTCAAGGCTTTTGTATCCTAAGTAGCTAATTTTTAGTATTGTTGGTAATTTACCTTTGTAAATGATTGAGTATTCTCCATCAAAGTTAGTTGAGGTTCCTTTGCCACTTTCTTTTATTATTACTGTTGCTCCAATTAATGTTTCGTTAGAAAGTCCATCAATAATTTTTCCTTCAATCTGGATCTGTGCAATGGAAGAGAATGTAAATAATAGCAGTAAAAAGGGTAAAAGTTTTCTCATTTATAATTTTCAGCATAGCAAAAGTAAGAAAACTTTAATCAACAATTAGCTTTCTGTTTAAGCCTTCAAAAATTATAATATAAATTCCTTTAGGGAAATTAGATGTATTCACTAATAGAGTATTGTTGACTTTCTTACTGTTATACATAGTTCTTCCAAATAAATTTTTAACAGTTACATTTCCTTTTGATTTACTTTTTAATGTAAAACTATCTTTTGCAGGATTAGGAAAAATTTGAAGATATTCTTCAGTAATTTGATTATTAATACTAGTTGATGTAGTATCTATTAAAAGAGTATCACTACTAAAATAAGCAAGACCTCCAGATAAGTTGCCAATTATCATTTCTGGCTGATTATCATTATTGATATCTGCAAAAGTAAAAGTGCATTTTCCTCCATCCCAAATTGAATTAGTAGTGCTGTTTACTTCAGAGAATTGCCCAGTTAGGTTTCCGTCAATATTGGTGAATTGATAAATTGTCCCACTGTAACTGCCTATATAAAGCTGATAAACACCATTTCTATCAATTAGCTTAGGACTACTATGTCCTGAGCTAATAAAATTAGTATCTACATCAATTCCACCCCAGTTTTTTATAATAGTGTCAAAAATAGCAGTAGAATTACTACCAGAATTAGGTAAATAGTTTACCGTTCCATCTTGTTCTCCTATTATGATATCAATAAGCCCATCTCTATTTACATCTATAATTTGAGGGTGTGCAAACTGCCCAACATCAATTCCAAGATAATTTGGTGAGGAAAGCTGAAAATTTCCTCCTCCAGTATTAGTAAAAAGATGTATTTTTCCATCAGCATCACCAACAATTAAATCTTGAGTTCCATCTCCATTAATATCCCCAAAAGTTGGACTTAAATTTAAAGCGGGTATATTTAAGGTTGTATTTAAATTAATTGATGATATATTTAGCCAGTCTCTATCAATTAAATTAAACTCAGGAACAGAATCATTTCCAATATTTTCAAATAACGCTAATGATGAAATAGGATCATTGTTGGGGTCATGATAGCCATAATTCCCAACAACTAAATCTTGTAATCCGTCATTGTTATAGTCATAAAAATTAGGGTGAGATCCAGCGCCTAAATCAATCATGTTTTGTTGTAAAAAGTCTTTTTGAACAAAAGAAAAGTCTGGTAAATTATTTTGTCCAGAATTTTCATAGAGCCAACAACTTTCAAAGTTCTCAGAATTATTTTCACTATTTGTAGTAACTATCAAATCTTTTACCCCATCATTTGTAACATCAACATAAAAAGAAGCTGGGTAAACATGCATTTCTGCAGCTATTGTATTGTTAAAGTTTTGAGGAAAAATAGAATCAGTAGCTATCATTATTGCATTTTGATTATCGCCACCATTAATTAATAGATTTAAGTTGTTGTAGCTAATATCTCCAAGAATTAAATCTTTATCATTGTCATTATCGATATCTATGGCAAGTAAAGTTGAACCAGCATGTTTTTCTTTTGCATTTGAATTATTGGAGCTTACAACTTGAGGACATTGACAATTAGGGCAATTAAGTATATAAGAATTTAATCCTTCATAAAAAAGTCCCCAGCAACCTTCTGAAAACTCAAAAGCCACAGTATCGCAACTCCCTGTAAGTTCCATAGCCATGTTTTTGTGGTATTCTACAAATCCTCCCAAAATAGAAAAGGTAAGGATGTCAAAATCACCATCATAATCAATGTCAGCAATTGCAGGAATATCAACTGGGCTAATATATATGTTTAGGTTGTTGGATCCGTAATTTGACAAAACTAGAGGGGTAACTAAGCTAAAACTTAGGTTTGTAGAAGAGGTGTTTTTATAAATTGCCATTCCTCCTGATGAGTAGGTGTAGATATCATTTTTTCCATCACAGTTGTAGTCTTCTAAAAGCATCCAGTCGTGAACAGGTGGAAAATTATCTCTATATTTAGGTGCAAATATGTAACTTCCATTTTCATTTATAAAAGGACTTATTTTATTACCTGATTTATCAAAAACCACTAAATCCATTACTCCATCAAGGTTCAAATCAATATTTGAAAATTGTCCAGAATTTATACCTCCAGATAATGGAGATGTAAATTGTGTTCCATTTTCAGTAAAATTAAGTGAAGTATCTCTGTTTAATATCAATTGTGAAAACGATAAAATTGAAGAAAATACAAATACTAAAATAAAAGCGTGTTTTAGTCTCATTTGATAGTTTTATGCAAAATAACAAAATATTTTTTACAGTAGATAATTTTACTACTTCTTATCTTACATATTTATTAGTAAAGTTTCCTATATATGAATTGTATTATTTGCTTTATAATTTTATATTTGCCGCCTTTAAAAACACGATAAAAATAAAGATTATGCAAAATAGAAATGTTATTAAAATTTTCACAACCCTATTCGCAATAGTTTGTCTATACCAACTATCGTTTACTTGGATTGCTGGAGGTGTTGAAGATGATGCAGTTGTTTATGCTGCAAAATATGAAGCTAATGAACAAGAAGCAAAACAAAAATTCTATTTAGATTCAATTAATAGTGAACCAGTATTTGATATTTTATTAACTGAATATACTTTTGCTGAGTGTAAGCAAAGAGAATTGAATTTAGGGCTTGACCTTAAGGGTGGAATGAATGTAACTCTTGAAGTGATGGTTGTTGATGTTGTGACAGCATTGTCTAACAACAGTAAAGATGAAGCATTTACTGCTGCAATTGCTAATACTTTAAATGCTCAAAAAGATAGTCAAGATGATTTTGTTACTCTTTTTGGAATGGAATACGAAAAAGTTGCGCCAGCTGCAAATACTGGTTTATCTGCAATTTTCTCAACTCCTGATTTAAGAGATAAAATTCAATTTGCTTCAACTAACCAAGAGGTTATTGCTGTTTTAGCTATTGAGGTTGAAGATGCAATTTCTCGTTCATTTAATATCTTAAGAAGTAGAATTGACCGTTTTGGGGTAACACAACCGAATATTCAAAGGTTAGAAACTGCTGGAAGAATTTTAGTTGAACTTCCTGGTATTAAAGATCCAGAAAGAGCAAGAAAATTATTGCAATCTACCGCTCAATTAGAGTTCTGGGAAACTTACGAATACAATGAGTTGTTCCAAGGATTTGAATCTGCTAATGCATATTTAAGAGATGTAGAAACTGCAAATGCAAGTGCAGAAGATACTACTGAAAAATTTGCAGGTGTTGAGGAAGTTAAATCTGAAGAAATTATTGAGGAAACTAAAGAAGAAAACTCTTTATTGGCTGATGTTTTAGAAGGTGATTCATTAGCATCTGATTCTGCAAGTACAGGGTTAAGCTTTGAAGAATTTGCTGCTGAAAATCCATTATATGCTGTTTTATATCCTAATGTTAATCAGCAAACAGGTCAGTTAAATCCAGGTCCTGTAGTTGGAGTATGTGCTGTAAAAGATACTGCGGCTGTTAATGCTTACTTAAGTGATAATGCAGTAAGAAAGTTTTTTCCTATTGATGCAAAATTTGCTTATACTGTAAAACCTTATGATCCTGATGGAAAATTTGTTCAGTTGGTTGCTTTAAAATCTGATAGAGGAGGTAAGGCTGCTATGGAAGGTGATGTGGTAACTGATGCAAATGAAGCTTTTGGTCAGTATAGTTCAACTGCTGAAGTGTCTATGGAAATGAATGCAGAGGGAGCTAAACAATGGAAAAGACTAACTGCTGATAATATTGGTAAATCCGTTGCTATTGTACTTGATGGTTATGTTTATTCTTACCCAACTGTACAAGCTGAAATTGCTGGAGGAAGATCTTCTATTACTGGTAACTTTACTTTAAATGAGGCAAAGGATTTAGCTAACATTTTAAAGTCTGGTAAATTACCTGCTCCTGCTCGCATTATTGAAGAAGCAATTGTTGGGCCTTCACTTGGTGAGGAAGCAATTAATGCTGGTATGTCATCATTTATTTTTGCTTTACTTTTAGTATTAGCATACATGATATTCTATTATAGTGGTGCGGGTATAGTTTCTAACATTGCTCTTGTAGCGAATGTATTCTTCATCTTTGGTGTGTTATCTTCATTAGGTGCAGTACTTACGCTTCCTGGTATTGCGGGTATTATTCTTACTATTGGTATGTCGGTTGATGCAAATGTACTTATTTATGAAAGAATCCGTGAAGAATTGAAAAATGGTAAAGGATTAAGTTTAGCAATTTCTGATGGATATAACAGTGCATACAGTTCAATTATTGATGCTAATGTTACTACTTTATTAACGGGTATTATTCTTTATACTTTTGGTACAGGTCCAATTAAAGGATTTGCTACTACACTTGTTATTGGTATTTTAACTTCACTTTTTGCGGC
>Ga0315315_10002808_pt1 | contig 15920 bp, 16 predicted proteins | sample M140m3416metaG_FD_203699 | JGI IMG/M metagenome (GOLD analysis project Ga0315315, IMG submission 203699) | Ammonia-oxidizing marine archaeal communities from Monterey Bay, California, United States - M1 40m 3416 | ecosystem: Environmental > Aquatic > Marine > Intertidal zone | place: USA...
AGTAAATAGATAAATAAAAAATTTAGTTTTTGATTTTTGTAAGAAATATAACCTAAAATAGATAATGCCATAAAAGCATAAACATGATTTGTTGAAACAATAAAATCTGAAGTAATTTGTGGTTGCAAACCTGCATTATCATATAAAAACCAACCTAATATACTACCAGGAAACACATAAAGAGTAATTAACACAATATTGGCAATATAAAAAAGTATTTTAAGATATAGAAAAAAAAATTTAAACATATATTAAGAATTTATTTATATTAAAATACTAATTAAAGTAATGAATTATTTAATATTAGTTCGACATGGTCAAAGTGAATGGAATCTTGAAAAAAGATTTACTGGCTGGGTTGATGTGGATTTAACAGAAAATGGTAAATTAGAAGCAGAAAAAGCAGGCTATTTAATCAAAAAAAAGAATATATCAATTGGTCAATACTATTCCTCACTTCAGTTAAGAGCGAATAATACTTTAAAAATAATTCAGAGAGTTTTGAATGATAAAAAAGATTTTATTAAGGCATGGCAAATAAATGAGAGACATTATGGAGCTTTAACGGGATTAAACAAGATAGAAATGAGCAGTAGAATCGGTGAAGATAAAGTATATAAATTTAGAAGGTCTTGGGAAATAAAACCAGAACCTTTAAGTAAAGAAAGCCCTTATCACCCAATTAATATTGATGCTTATAAAAATGTACCAAAAGAAAATATACCTGATACTGAATCTTTAAAAGATACTTATGAAAGAGTAATCAAGTTTTATGACGAAGAAATTAAGAACCAATTAAAAAATAAAAATATTCTTATTTCAGCCCATGGAAACTCTATAAGAGCTTTATGTAAATATTTATTTAAATTGGATAATGATCAAATTTCTAAATTAGAAATACCTACTGGAAATCCTTTATTGATGGAACTAAATGATAAATATGAAATAAAAAGTTGTGGATATCTAGATAAAGAAAGAGCTAAAGATCTTCTAGTTTTTTAAAGATTTCCAAATTAGTCAAATGGTAAAACTTATTTAAACTTTCAAAACCACATAATTCATTTTTCTTTAATAAGCTTTCCCAAATCTCTGCAATAGGAAAATTTTCTACTTTATAACCATTAAACAAATTTTTATTCAAAATCTGACATCCAGTAAAAATAAAATTTTTTGATGCTTTTTTATCTAACAAATTTTTTTTCAATTCAAAATCTCCCATAAGATTTTGGTCAAAACTCAATTCTTTTTTAACAACTAAAAGTATGTTGTTCATTTTATTTGAAAAATAAAGATTTTGCATTTTATCAATTTCAGGAGCATATTTCTCACTCCAAAGTGTATCTGGATTTAATACTAAAAAATCATCGTCTTTACAGTGTTCAGTCATATTTAGTATTCCTCCACCAGTATTCAAAATTTTATTTTTCTCTCTTATTATTTGAACATTCACTGGAAAACTTTTATTATTAACAAAATTGTAAACCTCTTCACTTAAATGGAATGTATTGAGAAGAATTTTTTTCACTCCAAGTTTTACAACTGTATTAATGCAATTTTCTAATAAAGTAACTTTATTAATTTTTAAAAGTGGTTTTGGTGTTTTTAAAGTTAAAGGGTTTAATCTTTTGCCAAGTCCCGCACATAATATTAATGCTGTGTTTATCCTCATTTTATTTTTCCTTTAAAGTTTTGAGTCAATAGATTTTTCAGATCTAAAAATATTTCATTTTCATTTACTCTTGTATTAATTAATGTCCAAGTATAAGGGATTAACTTTAAATATTTTTTTTTTCCATCCCTTATTGCGAGTCTAGTAAATATTCCAATTATTTTAAGGTTTCTCAAAACTGATAATATTTCAAAATCATTTTTAAATTTTTTTTTATCTAATTTTTTTTGTTGTTGAATATAAAGTTTATAAATCTTATTCTTTAATGATTTAGAAGTTTTAAGTCTCACATCATCAATTAAAGATGCCAAATCATAGGCTCTATTACCTAATAAAGCATCCTGGGAGTCTATTACTCCAATTTTATTTTTTACCAACATTAAATTTGAAATATGAAAATCTCTATGAACAAAAACATTATTTTTTAATTTAAGATTTTCAGATAAACTTTTTGTTATTTTTTTAAATTTTCTTATAAAATTATTCATATCATTTTTTGGTAATTTTTTTTTTGAGTACCATTCGCAAAATAAATTAGCTTCTTTAATTAAAACTTCTTTTTTATATTTGGGAATTATAAATGTTTCATTTTTAAAATTTTTAATATTTTTATCTTTTATGTTTTGTATTTTATTTAAAATTTGAATTATTTTTTTAAAATAAAACAATTTATTATTTTTTTTAGTCAAAATTTTAAAAATTGTGTCATCACCAAAATCTTCTATTTCAATAAAATTTTTACTGTAATTTTCTTGATATAGATTTGGTGCCAAAATCTTATTTTTGATTAAAATCTTATTAATTGCATCGTAAACAAGTAGATTTTTATTTTTCTCTTTTTTTGAAAAAACTATAATTGAAGAATTATTTTCATACTTTCTTCTAAAAAATTTACGAAATGATGCATCACCTTTTATTTTTCTTAAATTTTTCATCAAAAAATTAAATATCTAATCCTTTAATGTGAACGAGTCTTTTTTCATAGTTTTCATCATATTCAAAAATAAACTCTATCAAATTTTCAGGTTTTTCCTTAATTATTTGTGGCCACTCAATGAGTATAATTGAGTTTTGTTTTTCTGAGAATAAATCTAAATTTTTTAACTCTTCATTTGATTTCAGTCTAAATAAATCATAGTGATTTATTTTTGTTTCGCCAATTTGATACTCATTTAATAAGTTGAATGTGGGACTTGTAACCTCAATTTGTTTTAATTTGTTTACTCTTCGAAACTCTTGAATTAAATATTTAATAAAAGTTGTTTTGCCAACCCCCATTTCTCCAAAGAAAAAAACTATATCGCCCTTTTTAAGTTTTTTAGATATTTTAACTGCTAATTCTTCCGTTTTATTTTCTGAAGATAAATCTATTTTAACGCTGCTAGTAGCGGTAGGCATTAGGTTTAAATGGACCCTCTACTCCAACACTAATATAGTCCGCTTGTTCTTTAGATAACTTTGTCAACTTTGCTCCTACCTTTTTAAGATGCAATGTTGCAACTTTCTCATCTAAATGTTTTGGCAATACATAAACTTTATTTTCGTAACTTTTATAATTATTCCAAAGCTCTATTTGAGCAATAACTTGATTTGTAAACGAAGCACTCATTACAAAACTAGGATGGCCTGTTGCACAACCTAAGTTTACTAGTCTTCCCTCAGCTAAAAGAATTATTCTTTTTTTACTAGGCAGTTCTATTTCATGAACCTGTGGTTTCACTTCAGTCCATTTATAATTTTTTAATGCTTCAACTTGAATCTCATTATCAAAATGACCAATATTACATAAAATAGCTCTATCTTTCATGTCTCTCATATGATCTGCTGTAACAATATCTTTATTTCCTGTTGCAGTTACAATAATGTCAGCCTTACTTATTGCATCTTCCATCAAAACTACTTCATAACCTTCCATTGCAGCTTGTAGTGCACATATAGGGTCTGCTTCAGTAACTAAAACTCTGGCACCACTCTGTCTTAAAGATGCGGCACTTCCTTTACCTACATCTCCAAATCCCGCAACAATTGCTATTTTTCCTGACATCATAACATCGGTTGCTCTTCTTATTCCATCAACTAAACTTTCTCTGCATCCATATAAATTATCAAATTTTGATTTAGTTACAGAGTCATTTACATTAATAGCAGGAAGTAAAAGTGACTTATCTTTTTCCATTTTGTTCAGAGCTTTTATTCCTGTTGTTGTTTCTTCTGAAACGCCCTTTACATCTTTTAGTAAATCTTTATATTCATTGTGCATTATCGCTGTCAGATCACCCCCATCATCTAACAGCATATTTGGTTTCCAATCTTTTTTACCTACAATTGTTTGTTTAATACACCATAGGTATTCTTCTTCAGTTTCACCTTTCCAAGCGTATACGGGAATACCTGCTTTTGCGATAGCTGCAGCTGCATGGTCTTGAGTTGAAAATATATTACAAGATGACCATCTGACTTCTGCACCTAAATCTACAAGAGTTTCAATTAATACTGCTGTTTGTATTGTCATGTGCAAACAACCAATGATTCTTGCTCCTTTTAATGGTGATTTACCAGAATACTCTTCTCTTAATGCCATTAGTCCTGGCATCTCACTTTCTGCTATTGAAATTTCTTTACGTCCAAATTCTGCTTGGGATATATCTTTTACTTTATAATCTTCCATTGTGGTTCTTCTAACAATAAAGAATTAATTAATCAATAGCACTCTTTAGACTCTAGGAAATATAATTTCCATATTTGCACCTTTTTGATTTACTCTATTCGATGCTGTAATCGTTGCATTATGTAGATCAACCAAATTTTTAACAATGTTCAAACCAAGACCAGAATGTTGCCCAAATTTATCCGGTCTATTACTATAAAATCTTTTAAATATTTTATTTGTGTCATTCTCTTTAAATCCTTCTCCCTCATCTATTATATTAATCATAACTTTGTTATCTGCAGATTTTGAAACTCTCACTACTACTTCCTTGTCGTTTTCACTAAAAGAAACTGCATTATCAAGAAGATTAGCAACTATTTGTTCAATTCTATTTTCTATACCATTAATAAAGTATTTATTTTTTTTGTCATTTTCGTAGTAGACTTTAATTCCTCTCTTTAGTTTGTAAATATTATTAAAATCATCAACGACAGATTTTATAATTGGTTCAATGTCTATCTTTTTTATTTTTTCCTTACTTAAAGCGACTTCATCCTTAAGTATTTGTGAATAATCTGTAATTAGTCTTTCTATTCTCTGCACATCGTGAGTTAATATATCAATTAATTTTACTCTTTGATTTAAATCATTGGTATCATGTAAAATTTCAGATGCACTTTTAAGAGATGCTAGAGGATTCCTTATTTCATGAACGAGGTCTGTAGAAAAATTTTCTGCGTGTGTAATTCGTTTTTGTAATTCTAATGTCATATCGTCTAAAGAATTTGAAAGTAATCCCAATTCATCATTTCTTAATTTTAACGTATCAATATTAGTAGTTTTAGGACTTTTATTTTTAATAGTATTTGTATAACTCACTAGATTTTTTATGGGTTTAAGAAAGTATCTGTTTAAAACAAATGAAAATATTAGTATTACTATTCCTACAGCGATTGCAGTTCTAATTATAAAAGTTTTTCTCTCATCAATTGCAGCTTTAATATCATTTGCATTTTCGGTAATGGCTAAATATCCAATATTTTTACCATTTTGCATTACATTTTTGATTGTTGTTAACTTAAATTTGTTAAACTCTTCTTGAGTAAAAGTAAAAGGAATTCCAAAATTTTTTGAACTTGCATAATTAATTAGTACATCATTCAATGAAACTGAGTAATTATTTCCAATGTTTATATTTTTTTTTTCTGTAATTTCTTTTGTTTTTTTTTCATTTAATATTTCTAATTCAATGGTATCAAGTCTTTTTGAAAATGACCTGGGATCAAGATCCAAAGTATCTGTGTCTCCTACTAAATTTAATTCATTATCAAAAAATATTACTCTATCAAGATTTTGAAAGAGAAATCGCGTAGAAAATAAAAAACTTCTAATATCTTCCTCAACGAACTTTACATTTAGCCTAGTAAGATTATCAATTGTATTATTTATTACTTCAATATGATTTGATGATTTTTTTTTAATTAGATTTGGTTGTACATTTTTAATATATAAGAATGTTAATAATCCAATAATGGTAAAAAAAATTAAATTAATAAATAAAAATTTTTTTAATATTGATAAATTTTTAAGAATATCATTGAACATTAGCTAACATTCCATCTATATCCACTTCCATATCTTGTTTCAATAGCTGAAAAATCAGGATCAACTTTTTTAAATTTTTTTCTAATTCTTTTAACATGACTATCAATTGTACGATCCTCTATATCGGTATCTTCTCTATAAGCTATATCCATTAATTGTGCTCTCTCTTTTATGATCCCTGGTCTTTTAGCTAATTCTTTTACTAATAAAAATTCAGTTGTTGTTAATTTTTCCGGCAATTGTTTTCCGTCCCATTCACACTCTAGCTGAGAAGGATCTAGTTTTAATTTGCCATGAGAAATTATACTTTTATTTTCTTCAATTGTATCTTTGGTCTCTTTTTTTCTTAGTTGAACTCTAATTCTTTCAATTAAAACCTTTATAGAAAATCCTCCTGATTTTTTTACAAAATCATCTGCACCCAATTTTAAACCTAGCAACTCATCAATTTCATCATCTTTTGAAGTTAAAAAAATAACTGGCAAACTACTTTTCTTTCTCAATTTTTTTAATAACTCTTCTCCATCCATCTTAGGCATTTTAATATCAATTATTGCTAAATCTGGAGGAGTTCTAGTTAAACCAATTAAAGCACTTTCTCCATCTATATAAGTTTGAACTTTAAATCCTTCTTTTTCTAGGGCTATACTAAGACTCGTTAAGATGTTTCTATCATCATCTATTAAAGCTATTGTTTGTTTATACATAACTTATTATAAAAATACTAAATTGTTCTAATTTGGGCAATAAATTAAAATTAATGAAGAGCTCCCCAGTTATCACCTGAATTCAAATCTACAGTCAACGGTATAGAAAATGAGTGTTGATCGCTATTGGCCACACTCGACATTTCTTCAGTTATTACTTTACTGATTCTTTTAGCTTCTTCTTTGGGAGTTTCAAAAATTAATTCATCATGAATTTGTAGCAACATTTTTGTTTTTTGATTTTTTTTCTCATTAAGCTTTTTATCCAACCTTATCATTGCCAACCTCATGATTTCTGATGCAGATCCTTGAATAGGTGCATTTATTGCAGCTCGCTCCTGGAAATTTCTTACATTATAATTTTTATCATTAATATTGATAAAATGAGACCTTCTTCCAAAAATATTATTAACAAAACCGCTCTTTCTACAAAACTTAATCGTCTGATCCATATAAACTTTTATTTCTGGGAATTTGCCGAAATAAGCTTTCAAAAATTCCTCGGCTTCGTAATTGGAAACATTGATTTGCTTAGCTAACCCATATTGAGAAATACCATATATAATTCCAAAATTTATAGCCTTTGCTTTTCTTCTTTGGTCTTGATTTACTTTTTTTATATCTACATTAAAAATCTGACTTGCAGTTAAAGAATGAATATCTTCATTATTTTTAAAAGCTTTTTTTAATTCTTTTACATCTGCTAAATCTGCTAAAATCCTCATTTCGATTTGATTATAATCTGCAGAAATCAATACATGATCTTTTTTAGCTACAAAAGCCTTTCTTATATCTTTGCCATCATCAGTTTTAATCGGTATATTTTGTAAATTAGGATCACTTGATGCAAGTCTACCCGTGTTAGTGGCTGCAAGTAAAAATGATGTATGAACTCTTTTAGTTTTAGAATTAATATGCTCAGGCAAAGAGTCTGAGTATGTATTTTTTAATTTAGATAATTGTCTCCAATCCAATACTAATTTTGGAAATTGATGACCTTTAAAAGCCAAATCTTCAAGTACAGATGCACTTGTCGCAAAACTACCTTTTTTCGTTTTTTTAAGACCAGCAATTTTTAAATCATTATATATTATTTCTCCAAGTTGTTTTGGAGATGCAATATTAAATTCTTTTTGGGATATCTTAAAGACTTGCTTTTGTATCTCTTTAATTTTTTTTTCAAATTTTGAAGACAAAATTTTTAGAAATTCATTATTAATCTTAATACCTTCTATTTCCATAAAAGCTAAAATTTTAATCATTGGTTTTTCAAAAACTTCATAAATATTAATCATCTTTTCTTCTTTGAGGTTTTTTTGAAATCTTTTATATAATCTATAAGTCACATCTGCGTCTTCAGCCGCATAATCTTTTGCTTTCTCTATATCCACTTCACTAAAATTAATTTCTTTTTTTCCAGAACCTACTAAATCTTTAAAAGAAATAGTTTTATGGTTTAAATGAATTTCTGACAATGTATCCATGTTATGCCTATTTTTACCTGCATCTAAAACATATGACATGAGCATTGTATCTTCCATTGAATTAATATTAATGCCATGTTTAAATAATACTATAAAATCAAATTTAATATTTTGTCCTATTTTTTTGATACTTGGATCTTCAAGTAAAGGTTTTAGTTTTTTTAAAACTAAATCTTTGCTAACACTTTTTTTTGAATTATGACCAATGGGTATATAGCAAGCTTTACCAATCTTAGAGCTTAAAGAAACTCCAATCAAGTCTGCTTGATGTGGATCTAATGAACTCGTCTCTGTATCTACTGCTACCTCTCCCATTTCTTCTGCTTCTTTTATCCAGCTTTCAATTTCCTCAGGGTCAGTAATTAAATAATATTCCTTTTTATCAATTTTTTTTTGATTTTGTTTCGGTTTTTGATTAATTTCGACACTATCTAAATTCGGCTCACCATATACAGATATTGCTGAACTTAACAATCTATTAAATTCCATTTCTCTCAAAAATTTATAAAGTTTATCCTTATCAATTTCTTTTAATTTGAATTCAACTAAATCTCTATCTACAGGTGCATCATGTTTTAAGGTAACTAATTTTTTACTAATTAAAGCTTTATCTTTATTTTCAATCAATGTTTCTCTTCTTTTATTCTGTTTAATTTCATTTGCAGATTTTAAAAGTTTTTCTAAGTTTCCATACTTATTAATTAATTCTGCGGCTGTTTTTACTCCTATCCCAGGTACCCCTGGAACATTATCACTACTATCGCCAGCTAAAGCTTGAACATCAATTACTTTAGAGGAATCAACACCAAATTTATTTTGAACATCTTCTTTTGAAATAAATTTATTTTTCATAGGATCGAAAATTCTTACATCTTTTTTAAATAACTGCATTAAGTCCTTATCTGAAGATACAATAGTTACCTTTGCACCCTTTTTTAGAATTTGATCAACATAAGTTGCAATTAAATCATCTGCTTCATAATTAGCTAGGTCTACAGAAGGTAAATTAAATGCTAAAACAGATTTTCTTATATATTCAAATTGAGGTGCTAAATCATCTGGTGCCTCTGAACGATTAGCTTTGTAATCACTATAAATTTCATTTCTAAAAGTTTTTCTTGCAGAGTCAAAAATTACTGCAAAATGTGTTGGCTTCTGCTTATTTTCATTCGATTTTGAGTCTTCAAGTAGTTTAAATAACATACTACAAAAACCACTCACTGCTCCTGTTGGTAGTCCATCACTTTTTCGTGTTAACGGTGGTAAAGCATAGTACGCTCTAAAAATATAGCCTGAACCATCTATTAAATAAAAATGATCAGTTTTTTGAATTTTATCCATTGTAAATAAATATAGATTATCGATTAAAATAAGAGTATTATTTTTTATGGAACTTATAAAGCAAAATACTCAATCCAAAATAATAAAATCACTTCTTATTGTTTTTTTTGGCTCTGTAATTTTAGCAATTTCGGCTAAAATAAAAATACCCTTCTATCCAGTCCCAATGACAATGCAAACTTTTGTAGTTTTGTTCCTTGGGATAAGCTTAGGCTATAAATTTGCTATAGCTACTGTAGCTTTATATTTATTTGAGGGAATTATAGGTTTGCCAGTTTTTTCTAATTCACCTGAAAAAGGAGTTGGTTTAGTTTATTTTACTGGTCCAACCATGGGATATCTGATTGGATTTCTCTTAGCTTGTTTTTTGGCTTCTTTTACAAAATTAAATGATAATTATTTTGTGATTTTTATAAAATTAATTTTATCTGTTTCTACCATTTATATTCTTGGTATTTTGTGGTTGGGAACGTTGATAGGATGGGATAAGCCTATTTTTGAATTGGGCGTTCTGCCTTTTCTATTAGCTGAAATTTTTAAAATTGCCTTACTTACAATTTTAGCAAAAAAAATCTTTAATTTAAGAAAATTTATTTAGGAGATCTTTTAGAAAGAATTCTTTGGAGAGTTCTTCTGTGCATTTTTAATCTACGCGCAGTTTCTGATACATTTCTGTTACACAACTCAAACACTCTGTGAATATGTTCCCATTTCACTCTATCTGCAGACATTGGATTTTCTGGTGGGGCCGCTTTTTTTGCTGGGTCCGCCAATAAAGCTTTCTCAACATCGTCTGCGTCTGCAGGTTTTGCCAAATAATCAATTGCACCCTCTTTAATTGCGGCAACTGCAGTCGGAATATTTCCATAACCTGTAAGCATTATAATCCTACTTTCTGAATTAGATGTTTGTATTTGTTTAACAACTTCTAAACCATTACCATCAGCTAATCTCAAATCTACTACTGCAAATCCTGGTTTTTTTACTTTAACAAAATCTATACCTTTTTGTACACCTTCAGCTTGAATAACTTCAAAGCCCTTTTTTTCCATTGCTCTTGCTAATCTTTCCCTAAAAGGGTTGTCATCATCGACAATTAATAGGGATTTATTCTCAAAATCTGTTAAATTTTGTAATGTAGGCTCATTTTTCATGAGATAGATATGGTCATTTTTTTCCACAATTCAATAGGTCATTATTTACTTTACATTGAATAACTATTGAATTAATTGCTGCAATTACTAAAGTTTTTTTAAATAAAAAGACTTTTTTTTGTTAAATTTTTTTGGGGGGCATTTTAAATGCAAAAATTTAAGTCAGTTGAGGAATTAGTAAATCGACTGAAACCTGATAAACCGGTTTATTGTATAAGAAAGAATTCAATTCTTTCTGCATCAGAGTACTTTCAAAAAAAATTCCCTGGTAAAATTTTATTTGCTGTTAAAACAAATCCCAATTCAGAAGTTATTAAAACCTTAATTGAAAGTGGTATTGACCAGTTTGATGTTGCTTCTATTGAGGAGATAAAGGCTGTCCGAAAATTTAGTCAAACAGTAAAATGTTCATACATGCATACTGTAAAAAGTCGTGAAAGTATAACCGAAGCTTATTTTAAGTATGGTGTTAAAACTTTTGCATTAGATACAAAAGATGAGCTTATTAAAATTATTGAAAGTACAGGAAATTCTAAAGACCTTGAGCTTTTTGTAAGAGTATCAGTTTCAAACGAACATGCTGAAATTGATTTATCAAAAAAATTTGGTGCCTTAAATTCTGAAGCAGCTGGACTATTAAGGTTGGCTAAACAACATTCTAATAAAATTGGTTTGAGTTTTCATGTTGGATCGCAATGTATGCATCCAATTTCTTACTCTAAAGGTATTTCAGAAATAAGAAGCATAATTAAAAAGACAAAAATTGTTCCAAATTATATTAATGTAGGTGGTGGATTCCCAACTATATATCCTGATCTTATACCGCAATCTTTAGATAATTATTTTGATGAAATAAAAAAAAGTTTAGACAATTTAAAGATTAATAATATGCCAGAAATTATTTGTGAACCTGGAAGGGCATTAGTAGCTGAAAGTGGTTCAACAATAGTTAGAGTTAATCTAAGAAAAAAACAAAAACTTTATATAAATGATGGAACTTATGGTACTCTTTTTGATGCAGGGACTCCAAACATAGTTTTCCCATCGAAAATGATTAAAGATAGTTCAAATAAAATTATTTCAAAAAAATTAACTGCTTTTGATTTTTATGGCCCAACTTGTGATAGCATGGATTATATGAAAGGACCTTTTCTTCTTCCAAATAATATTAAAGAAAATGATTATATTGAATTAGGTCAATTAGGATCGTATGGCTTAACATTTAGAACTCAATTCAATGGTTTTTATTCTGATGAAATTTATGAGGTTGAAGATAGTCCAATAATGAGTCTTTATAATAAAGATGCTAATAAGTCGACTTTGGTTGCTTAATGTCTGACAACAAAAAACTAGGGCACAATAGTAAAAAAGATTTTTTAAAAAAGCCCGTTGAACATATTGATATAACTTCTTTCGATTCCAGAAAAATTATTTCATCAATGGAAAAAATGTCTTTTGTTTCAAGAGAGACTGCTAATGCAGCAAATATCTACAATGAAATGTTGAAAGACAGGGAGTGCACTATATTTTTAACTTTAGCTGGTTCGACTTCTGCAGCTGGATGCATGAATATTTATAAAGATCTAGTAAAATATAATATGGTAGATGCAATTGTTGCTACTGGAGCTTCTATTATAGACATGGATTTTTTTGAAGCTTTAGGTTTTAAACATTATCAAGGCTCCCAATTTCAGAACGATGCTGAATTACGAAAAAATTATATAGATAGAATTTATGATACTTATATTGATGAAGATGAATTGCAAGTTTGTGACAAGAAAATTTGTGAAATAGCTGATAACCTAGAACCGAAAAGCTATACATCTAGAGAATTTATTAAAGAAATTGGTAAATATCTAAAAAAAAATTCAGTAAAAAAGGACTCATTAATTGAAACAGCATATGACAACAATGTTCCAATTTTTTGTCCTGCATTCACTGACTCAAGTGCTGGCTTTGGATTAGTAATTCATCAAGAGAAAAATCCAAAGAAACATGTGACAATAGACTCCATCAGGGAATTTAGAGAATTAACTGAAATTAAAATACAATCTAAGGGTTCAGGATTATTTATGATAGGTGGTGGTGTTCCAAAAAATTTTATACAAGATACTGTAATATGTGCTGAACTTCTAGGCAAAGAGGTTGATATGCATAAATATGCTGTACAAATCACAGTAGCAGACTCTAGGGATGGTGCTTGTAGTAGCTCAACTTTAAAAGAGGCAAGTTCCTGGGGTAAGGTTGATGTTACAAAAGAACAAATGGTATTTGCAGAAGCAACAAGCGTACTACCTTTGATTGCCAGTGATGCTTATCATAAGGCTTCATGGAAAAACAGAGACAGAAAAAACTTTTCAAAAATTTTTGGATAAAAAATTGCAATATTTATCAAATAAAGATGGATTTTTAGGAATTGATAATAAATTTAATTTTAAAGAAAAAGTTGTAATAGTTCCGTTTGGTCTAGAAAAAACTGTTAGCTATGGCGGTGGTACTAAAAATGGTCCAAAAGAAATAATAAAAGCTTCACACCAAGTTGAACTATATGATGAAGAACTTAATTGTGAGCCTTATAAAAAAATAGGTATTAAAACTTTAAAACCTTTTAAAATCGATAAGAATATCAATAAAGCCCTAAAAAAGATGTCTAGTGTAAATAAAGAAATTTTAGATAAAAAACTTTTTCCTATGACATTTGGAGGAGAGCATTCCATAACACCAGGATGTATAGAGCCTTTTGTTAAAAGACATAGAAATATTTGTCTTTTACATTTTGATGCTCATGCAGATTTAAGAGACAGTTATAATGGAGAAAAATTTTCACATGCTTCAGCTATAAGAAGATGTTTGGACTACAAAAATATATCAACAATTTCATTTGGAATAAGAAATATCTCAAAAAGTGAAATACCTTATCTACAAAGAAATAAATCTAGGATTAATATTTTTTGGGCGAAAGATAAAGCTAAATGGAACTTACAAAAATTTAAAAAACTTATAAAAAATAAGACTGTATACTTAACATTTGATGTAGATGGATTAGACTCAAGTATAATGCCCGCAACAGGAACACCAGAACCTGGTGGATTATTTTGGGATGAAACATTAAATATAATTAAAATTGCAGCAAAAAATTCTAATATTGTTGGTGCAGATATTAACGAACTTGCACCTATAAAAGGGTTTAATTCTTATAATTTTCTAGTAGCAAAATTAGCTTATAAAATACTTTCTTATAAGTATCTTTATTCAATTTAGACTGGTTTAAAAGTTTTTAGAAGTAATCTAAAGGGAATTAGCATTATAATTGCTACTAAAATTTTAACAGTTAAATCTCCTAATGAAAGGGTAAACCAAGGTACACCGGTTGCATAAAAGGAAATTGAAAAAAATAAAAAAGTATCGACTGTTGATCCAATTATTGAAGAGGTAAGTGGTGCAATAAACCAATCTTTTTTTCTTAGTTTATCAAAGATTTGGACATCTAATAATTGAGCTACTAAAAAAGCAGTTCCTGAACCGATAGCTATTCTAATTGAGATCAAATCTGCAAAATTTGTTGAAAATAAAAGAGTAAAACTAATACCTATTATAAAGCCAATATAAACTATGTTTCTTGCTATTAGCTTACCATAAGATCTGTTTGCTAAATCAGTAATTAAAAAGGCTATAGGATAACTAAATGCTCCATAAGTTAATATTTCCCCTAAGCCATAGTATTTAATTGGAAACTGTACAAGATAATTTGATGCTAAAACTACAACTCCCATAGTGAATGAGAGTAAAAAAAATAATTTATTCATTAAGCACTTTTAGATTGAACTGCTTTTTTTTGAAATGGAGATTTAATTAATAGTGTTTTTTTTAGTTTCTTTAGTCTTGGAGATAAATTTTTATTTTTAACAGTCTTTAAGAATTCATCAAAACTACCTTTTTTGTCCACAGATCTTACACCTGCATTACTAACATTTAGTTTTAAACTTCTTTTTAATAACTCACTTGTAAATTTTACTTTTTTAAGATTAGGCAAAAATCTTCTTTTGGTCTTATTATTAGCATGACTAACATTATGACCTTTCATTGGATTTTTTCCAGTAAGTTCACATTTTTTTGACATAATAATATCGACTATATAAGGTTAGATACTGATCTCGTCAAGTTTATAAGATTTCAGTTACTATTTTTTTCCTATAATTTCTGCGAAATTTTTAACACCATCAACTATTAATAATTCTTTAAGCTCTTTTTTTATCATATTAACGACGTTAGGCCCTCTAAAGACCATTCCTGTATAAAGTTGAACATAATTCGCACCAGCTAAAAATTTTTCATAAGCACTTTTTCCAGAGTCTACTCCGCCACAACCAATTATTTTAATTTTTCCATTTAAAAGTTTATAAAATTTATTTATTAATTTTGTAGATTTTTCTTCAATTGGTTTCCCTGATAGGCCTCCTTTTTGATGCTTCTGAATATTATTCAAACTGTCTCTGGAAGAGTCTGATGAGTTAGAGATAATAACAGCCTCAATATTATTGCTTATAAGAACTTCAGTAATTTTTTTTATTTCTTGATCATCTATATCTGGTGATATTTTTACCGATATTGGAATTTTTGAACCTAAATTTTTTTTTTCTTTATTAATGATTTCTAACAATTGATTTAATTTTGTTTGATCATGAAAGCTTCTTAAATCCTCAGTATTTGGTGAAGAAATATTTATTGTAATATAATCAGCCACATCTTGAAAAGTTTTGAAACAATGTAAATAATCTTCAAGCCTATTATCGGAGTCTTTGTTTGGTCCTATATTAATTCCAAGTAAGCCCGTTTGTTTGTTAGATTTAATCCTATCTACAACATTTTTAGAGCCTAAATTATTAAATCCAAGTCTATTTATTAAAGCCTCATCTTCGATCAATCTAAACACTCTAGGTTTAGGATTTCCATGCTGCTTAAGGGGCGTAATAGTGCCAACTTCAACAAACCCAAAACCTAATTTGAACAATGAATTGTATACTTCGGCGTTCTTATCAAAACCAGCTGCCATACCAATTGGATTTTCTAAATCTTTATTGAATAATTTTGTTTTAAATAAAGGATTATCTTTATCAACGTCTAAAACATTGGGAACAAAATTAAATTTTAATGATTTTATAGCTAAATTATGAGCAGTCTCAGGATCTAATTTGAAAATTAAAGATCTTAAATTTGAAAACATTATTTAATTTTATTTAATATAAGATCTTTTGTTTCTTGAACACCAAAAAAACTTATAAAAAAACCCATTCGAGGACCATTTTCATC
>Ga0315315_10002809_pt1 | contig 15916 bp, 10 predicted proteins | sample M140m3416metaG_FD_203699 | JGI IMG/M metagenome (GOLD analysis project Ga0315315, IMG submission 203699) | Ammonia-oxidizing marine archaeal communities from Monterey Bay, California, United States - M1 40m 3416 | ecosystem: Environmental > Aquatic > Marine > Intertidal zone | place: USA...
ACTTGTCACTTATTGGTGGGAGCATGTTGCTGCACCAGCTAGTTGCTGGCACTGGAGGCGATATTCGCTCCTGCCTCTACACACTGCAGTTCGTTTCGGCTAGGGCCCGAGAGATGGCGTTGAAGAGGCGAATCAAAGAGGAAAGAACCGGCAATAGCCGGGGCAGAAGTGGAGCCGTTGATATTTCGCAAGCCCTCGGTCCATCCCTCGGGGGGAGCGGTCGTGGTATGAAAGATGAGCGTAGCGACGTACAGGACACGATTACTGCCGTCTTTCGCAAGGTTAAGAAGCAGAGGGCTGATTCTCAGCCGGGGATGTTGGGCGATGTTCGCAGTAGGGATGTTGAACGCATTCTTCATGCTGTAGATATATTTGGGGACAATTCAAAGGCCTTGGACTGCCTCTTCTTAAATGTGTTGAAAGTTTCCTATGTCGACCCGACTCTTGATCGCTGCCTGGCTGCTCACGAGTGGATGTCAGGTGCAGATATCTATCGGTCGTCCAAGACATCTGTCGCCTCTACCAACACCAGTGCCCATTATGCAATGCAAAAATTCCATCTTCCCTCTGCTGCCGCGGCAATTCATCTCCTTTGTCGAATCGAGACTCGCAGTGAGCTAAATTATTCTACGAGGCAGATGAACGACGCCAGATATCAACTTGAGGCCAATCGTGGCCTCGTCGGTAGGTTTATCGATGGTCTTAAGCCAAATGCACGTTCGAGCATGTACGGTACTGGAGTCGTGTCTGATTTTATTCCCTTCTGTCTTTGGGTTTTGTCCGCTGGTGGTGGAAGCGTTGGCTTGAATAGGGCCGTTTCATCTATGGAGGTTCTCAACAAATACGAGAAGGTTGCCTTCGACCATCACGTTGGAAATCTCCGAGCTCTCGGTCTCACCTATGTCAAGGCAGATGGCGATAACAATGGCGATGACAGTGGTGGAGGCTTCAACCGCAAGATGCGCCTGGAACCCGGTATCGACGTGATATCCAACTTTGAGGGCTTGTCATTGAAGCGCAGGCGTCAGATTCCCAACGTTCTGAAGGGATTGCTCGCGCACGGAGCGAACCTTCAGGAAATGAGAGAGCGTGAGCAAGAAGCCAAAAAGGGAATGAACTCCGTTCAGAACGCGTCTCCAGACAAAGTCCAAGAGGGAAAGAAGAGCAGTGTTAGTGCCTCCTCAAAAAGGCCTGCTAGCAGCATTAGCACGTCCCAAGGAGAGAATTCTGTCGAGAGAGATGACCTATCTCCCAAGTGTGTAAAGAAGGGTGCGGCCGCAATCAATTTCCTTGATATTGGGGCCGTCAGGGCCAGGGCAGCCAGGAATGCAAGAAAGGTTGCCCAAGCTGGTTTTGGTCGAGCGAAAAAAATTAAGCTCTGCCACTCGGGTAGCGGTCGTCCCCTGAGCGAAGTCGTTCGCTTCAAATATCAAAAGGGCTTCACACAAGCGGTCAGGGTTCCGTGCCAAATTCATGAATTGCTCTGAACTATGGGGGATGTGAACAAGCATGCACTTAGTACCAATATATGTGTTGCGAACCGGTCATAATGTATAAAATGGTTGGATATTAGAATACACCATTTACCTGCTTCTCATCGAGAACGCAACAGAATTCGTTCCGATACTTTTTTCCTCTGTTGATGATTGTGATTTTTGTGAATCTGGAATCCAGTACGCGGTTTCGCTGAACGTCTAAATCTGCCACTGGACGTTCCAGCACATAAAATTGAACCTTGGGGCTTTCTCTGCAACGCTCTACTTCGAATCCAACACCTTCAGTTAGCATTAATCTGAAGTGCTCCGGTGAGGTGCGAGCCGATTGCGTCAGGCAGAGCCTGGGTAGGGTGAGGAAGCAGAGCCCTCCCGGTCTGAGATGGTGGAAAAGAGAGGCCAGCATCCTGCCTCGATCCTCGGGCGTAGTCACGCAATTTATCACCATGGAACAAACGATAGCATCGTAACGAGAGGAGGAATCACGAAGGATAGGAAGCTGCAAGAAATCAGCTTCTTCTATTCCAGGCTGTGACGATCGCAAGTCGATCGATCGGACATCGAGCCTGTACACAGGAACCTCCTCCGAAACACAGACGTCCTTATTGCCCGACTTTCTCGGCCTAGTTTTTGAAGCCGCGTCGAGTAGCTCGCGGTTGATGGCACCAACCTCTAGCAGCTTCAAGTTTCTCCGTGGTGACTTTCTCCCCTTTTTCCCCTTCCCTTTGCGACCATCATTAGTTTCTTGTCGATCGTCGTCTGCTCTTGGCAGCGGTACACCCATGAGCAATCCCTTCTCCCCAAGAACACCCATCGCCCATTTACTCGTTGAATGGTGGCTAGTGTTCAGCTGCGAAGCTTTCTGGTATGCCTCCCTACCACCTATTGCCTCGATGGCGTCCTCGGCACGTTCGGCGGCTTCCCTGTCGCCCTTCTTTAGGGCAAGGTCGCGCTCCCTCGTGTGCTTGTGAAAGAGCGTGGTTGTGATCCGCGCAAGCCTTCGGCTCTTCATCACTTGAGGCGGGGCGAGTGGTATGGGCGCCTTTGACCGTTTGGCCTTCTTTTTATTCTTCTTCCCGGTCATTTTCCACTGCTTCGCTGCGCAACATCTAATCTTAATAAGAATCGAAATCAATGGTGACATTGGGACGCGGGACGCGGTGCAATTGAGGGAGTCGGGTACTCCCAACTTGGGAGGCACCCGGAAACGTGGTTTTCGGATTATAGTACGAGCTCCTATGGCATACATACGAGCACAATATAACTACAGCTGCTCATGGATGTGTGCATACTCTAGCTAGGAGTACTCTAGTACGAGCCATGGTTCCGGCCGGTATGTACGACAATTCAATTCGCTCTCGTACATGGCCTCGTTTTGTGCCTAGAAGCTAAAAGTGAAACAGGTGACAGTCGTGTAGATTCTAGCTAGAGCTGTAGGTGCCTACATGATGTATGAACGAGCTCTCGTATGTATGTTACGATGCTCGTCTGCGTACTGGTGGCACTTGTGTGGCACGATGATCTAACTCACAAAAAAGAAAAGCGAGGAGGAAGGCAAAGGTTGGGTAGGGTAGAGTGTTTCTGTTATTGTCTCATCTTGATATTATCGCAATCGACAATGCCTTCCCTCTCCTACTCTGCGGTGATCCTAATGGCCGTATTCCCTGAAATCTGGTCATTCTTGAATACCAGCAGGTCGCTGATGAGTATTCCGAGAAGCCTGCCTCCTGCTTCCACGGTCACAATGATGGACAGGTCAAGCGCCAATGTATTTGAGGTCGGGGAAATTGTCAGGGTAGTTGACGATGTCGAAAAGAGTGGGGTCAACCTGAAGGGGAGGGAGGGTTACGTCAAAGAAACGTGGGAGAAATGCGATGTTGACCCCACCTGCTGCTGTGCAGAATTCGTCGATGATGGCTTCGCAGTCCATGTGGAGTTCCAAGCTGATGAAAAGTTTGGAGATGCCTCGATAACTCAAAAAGAGACGTTTGTGCACTACTTTGCCGAGAGAGAATTGGTGCATAGGAGGGAGGACGAAGATCCAGAAGAAACGGTCGCGTTCGATGGTATGTCGTGTAAGGCGTTCAAATTGGACCAACTCAAGATGGGAGAACAGGCAAGGCGGATTGCCACCTTCCAAGAAGCGAGAGCAAACGAGCAACAGGAGCAATAGCATTCATCATTCGGGCGATAAATTTCAACTTTTTTATTATGAAATTATTGTGCACATAGCTTTCCCCTTAACTGATTGGCCAATGGAGAAAGGAAAAAAGAAGTAGAGTTGACCATGCGAAGTTAGAAGAGAGAAAAATAAATCAAAGGGGAGAGAAAAATCAATGCTTCGCTGCTCCTCAAGTAAAATCGCCGAAGGCTCTCGATCTCAAAGATTATGCTTCCATGTGCGGCTAGCACGATCAAGTACATAAGTAAAATATCGTCATGGCCTCCGTCCCATAAAGCAGCAAGCGAATCAGGCGAACAATGCAATCCAGGAGTCAATATTTCAATCGAAGGCAGTCACTCCCACTCTCTCTTTTTATTTCAAAAGACATCAGAACCACAGAGATGCATATCCCCACGACTTGGTAGGACAATATTTTTGAAAAGTTTATATAGCGTTTCCTCATTTGCTTTTGATGAATCGAGAGAGTGGGCATAATTTGCTGCACCGCCGGGTCTTCGCATATGTGACATGAGCATAGTTCAAAGTGAAAAGGTATATGTCTCTTACCTCTGATGCCATTGTTTTCCACCAAATAAGGAGTCAAGACGCGACCTCGATAATTGCATTTCCATTCCGCGCAGCGAGGAGGGCGGCGGCCCGCTCCCTCACACTGGCCTGCATAATCTCGAATACTGCGGTACAACCCTCCATGGCGGCGGCCAGGATGCGTTCAAAGGTTGGAAGGGGGGTCCGGCTCTCGCACTGCGCCAAAACAACGGTGCCCCTCTGGGGCATGGACGCACAGGGGAGGTGGACCGCTGCCTCCCCGCCGAACGACCGGGCCTCCAGGCCGTTCAGGTCGACCAGCTCGACGTCGGTACCATCGGCCCCGGCACCTGAGGCCAGGCCAGCCGAGCATGCGCATACCATGTCGCGAAGGGGGATTGCCGCGTCAACAAGGGCAAGGGTTGCGGCATTTATCCCAGCGCATAGTCTTCCCCCATCGTCGGCCAGTATAACAACGTCAATCGAAATACATGAACGTGGATACAAGTGAAGGAGGATGGCGGCTTCCATGGCCCTCTTGATGAGATTGGACTGCTCGACGAGGCGGCGATCGGTGGAGGCGTTGGTGGGCCTCCGGTCCCCAGCAGGAGCGAAAGGTGCTGAGTAAACAGTTACGTTTAAGACAGCCCGATCAGGTAGCTCGTCGGACCTGCGTTGACATTCGCCTGGACCGCGAACGATGGCAAGCGCGACAGTCAGCCCCATCTGCACCAAGGCAGAACCGGATGCAGAGCCAGACGCCGTCAGGGGGCCGATCCGGCAGGTCATGCGCCGAATCTCGCCTGGTTTGCGACCATCATTGCGCAGGTGAGACAGGGCCAGCAAATCTGTACGGCGGAGTGAACTCATCTTGGCGGCGTTGCTGTTGCGTGGGGTGCCATTTTGCTTTGGTCGAACACTGTGAAGAGAGATTGAATCATCGAAATGAAGCACAAATAAATAAATCGAGCATCAAACATAAAATGCACACACAGCGGGTTATGAGCTGGAAAGATTAAAAAAAGTCATGTACGAGGAGCACCACTTAGCTGGAGGAGTTACTACTAGAGAGTATGCATAGTATGTGCATACTAGCTAGTAGTACTAGCTAGTAGTACTAGAGTAGTATGAGAGAGAGAGTACTAGCTAGGAGTGTGGTACTCTAGGAGGAGCTGCGTAATTACACATACATACATAATACTAGCTAGAGTATGCATATATATACTGAGTATGATACTGTGGCAAACATCATGATGTATGAATGTATGACATACGAGCTCGTATGCATACATCATAACATTGTTATGAATACTAAGCATAGCTAGAGTATCCATACAGTATGCACATACATACTAGAACTACGAGAGAGTAGTTTTGACGCAGGTAAGGTACTATCTAGTACTACTACTACTCTAGTAGTATGCATAGTATGCATATGCATACGAAATCGTAGGTACAGTACATGATGTACCTGGTAATGTAGAAAACTGAACAGGATGATGATGATGAGAGATGATGAGATGATGTGAAAACGTGATGGAGACTGATGGACATGACAGTTGGATGGTTTGTTGATCTGTTGATGGAAGTCGCATTACACAATATTCGACACCTGGACCCACTCGCCAACTGGACTCGATATCAATGCAAACTTCGGTTTTGATTCCATGCAAGGTGCTGCGGGCTCTCTTCTTCGCCTGACCTTACGTGCAAATTTCATCGGCAGTAGACGTGCTGTTTCCGACCCAACGTTCGTCGAAATGAAATTACTCTCTTCTCTGAAGTCGGCGGCGTTTGGGTCCGCTGCAGCGGCTGTGGTCGCTCCGACATCATCCACTAGTATCACCGCCACCCCACCTGCATTTTCAACATTGGTAGGGTTTGGTCTTGCCAACCATGTTTCGCGCGGTGGGGCTTGGACGCAAGATGCACACCGTGGACCTTTGCCTTCGCTCCGCCGAACCGTGCACTGCAGACGTCGACGCCACCTCTCTTCTGCCGCAATGGATAAGGGCACGTCCTCGCCGGATTACTCTGAACCCAATTCAACAGTCACAACAGACTTTGCAACTTCGTACCACGCACCCGTTATGGCGAAGGAATGCATCGATGCGTTGCTGGGGATTCGTGTGCAGAAGACAAAGAAACGTAAGAAAGGGCGCAAGGATAGACAAAGGTCCGACAAGATTGATGGCCCAGACAAGATTGCTCAGAGTGAACCAGTAGACAGGCAGCCAATGGTCTTCGTAGATGGGACGCTTGGGGGCGGGGGGCATTCGGCTGCTCTTCTGCAACGGCTCCGCGCGGGAGATGTGGTATTTGGTTGTGACGTCGATCCCAGCGCACTCTCGACGGCAACCGAACGACTTCGCCAATACACCATGGCTGGGATGGAATCTGATTCTGAATCTGAATCTGAATCTGAATCAACGCCCTCGGCGACTCTACCACTCTTTGTTCCCGTCCAGAGCAATTTCCGAGATTTGGCAGACACTTTACCAACCATGATTCATCCTGTTACAGGCAAGCGCATCTTGGAGCTCCCGTCAGAGGACAAGGTTAGACTTAGCGAGGCAAGCTTTGTTGGGGTTGATGGTATGCTTCTCGACCTTGGGGTATCTTCTCATCAGATTGACACGGCTGATCGAGGCTTTGCCTTCATGAAGGATGGTCCGCTTGATATGCGCATGTGGGGTGGAGACTGGTCTTCGGTTGGATCTAGTTTGGCATTTAAGTCCGCCAATGCTGGGACCGCCGATACAGACGTCCCTCGTGGTCTCACAGCTGCTGATATCTGCAACGAATTTGACGAAGCGGAACTGTGCCGCATCTTCCGGGTTTATGGAGATGAACCCCGGGCGCGAAAGATAGCCTGCGCCATTGTCGATGCCCGGCCCCTTGCAACCACATCGGACCTCGTAGAGGCTGTCTCCTCTGTGACCCCAAAATTCGCCAAGAAGGGGAGACGGTTGGGAAGGGTGGCAACCCTGGCAAGGATTTTCCAGAGCCTTCGAATCGTTGTCAACGAGGAGGAGGAAGCTCTCATAGATGTCTTTGAGGATGCAGCACCGGCGCTCGTTCGCCCAGGGGGGCGCCTAGTCGTCTTGAGCTATCATTCTCTCGAAGACCGCGCGACGAAGCGTGTGATTCGAGATGGGTCAGTGGCAGGTAATTCTCGACTGCCTGCCGCGGTGGAGAGAGACATCTATGGCAATGTCGTTGGTAAACCACGTCCCTGGAAGCTATTTGGTAAGAAACAAAAGGCCACAGATGACGAAGTGAATTCTAATACCAGGGCAAGGAGTGCCACCCTTCGAGTTGGTGAGCGCCAGCGCCAATGAGTGGCTCGGAAGAATCGGCTCTTACCTTTGCCATTTCTTGCTATCATTGCCTTGGGCACATTTCTTTGCGTCCGTTTTACAACTGTAATTAAATATCTAGCAAATCATTCTATCTCGCCATTTTTTTTACTCTCGGTGGCTTTAAACTAAAATTATTACTAGTCTATTCATACGTAGAATGTCACAAAAAATTGAAATGTAAATTTGATTCTACTACTACTACTAGCTAGCATGCATACTATGCATATTATGCATTTGCATACGAGCCGTAATATGCATACTGTAGTACAGCTGTATCATGATGTCATCATCATACTCTAGTAGTAGCTCATACTACTCTAGTTGTTGTTGTTGTTTAATCGGCCACCGGGATCCCGCCTCCTTAGCCAGCTATCGATGATTCCACCCAGATTTTCCGAATGGGTGCATCTGGGCCAGGTGGACGGGAAGGCCTAGGCGCCTCCCTATGAAGAAATTAACTAAATCTATGTCTCACCAGCTCGCGCCCGATGCGCCCAGGGGATATTACTGGGTGCCGGTCGCTCGCCCTCTGCCGGTTGTTCAAATCCCTCTAGTATGCCATACTAGCTAGTAGAGTAGTTTTATGCATACAGCAGGCGATTTTCTTTCATCTTCAAAATGCGGTGTAAAAGTGCGGCGCACACATGTGACCTGTAATATGCATACTAGAGAGTACTATTAGTAAAAATAAAAGTACTACGAGTCGTAGAGTATGTTTCTGTATAAACATTCTGGATTTTGAGGGAAGAGTACCTGCCCTCTGCGCTGGTTCGGAACCGTTTCAAAGGATGAACTGATCTTGAGCCAGCCGGCCTATCTCCACGATTCATTACAGGACCCGAGTATGACCCTAGATTGCCCTGCCCTCCGCGCTTGCACTGACGCTAATCTGCATGCTAATAACAATTTTAAAATATGAATATGTAAATAGTAGTGTGCAAAAACTTTGAAAATTGGAGGTAAGTGCATCTGACACATACAAGGGTAATCCCTAGTAGATCTAGATCTCTGTTTGATCTCATACATTCTAATGTACTGATAATCTATACACACTTTTAAGTTTCTGGTATAATGATTAGGGTTACCTTAAGGTTAAGGTCTTCGCTTTCTTACCGGGGGCGGGGCTCGGAAATTTCTCGGTATCAAATATCTGGGTTTGGTTTCGTCCCCATTCTCCACAAACGTACATGATAGAGTACTTGTGTGTACACAGAGTACCTATCACAAACCTACGGAGAACGGAGACGAGACTTGCGCGAGTGCCCGCCCTGGAACCCTGAGACACGGAGCCGACGACCGCTGCTAAAGGTGCGGCACCTCCATCCATTTGCAATAAGGGCTACGGAGGGAAATTCCAAAGTCTGATCTGCAATTTTCGTTGAGATTATGGAGCGCCTCATCCTCCACCGTCTCTTCGGTGCTCTCGTTTTCTTGGCCTCCCTCGACGTCTTTGCCGTCGGCGATATACAGAAGAGACCCTTGACGGTCAACCAGGTAACCGTCATTGGCACAACATTTCATGCGGGTGAGTTTTCTCGAATCGCATTCGTTGGCAATGGTCGCTTTCGGCGCAGCTTCTTACGATGCATGCATATTTTTTCATCCTTTCTATCCCGCAGCCGAAGACTATGCCGACGCTCCCATCGAGGTACCGCGACACACAGAGCCCGGTGATGTCATGATCTTCTTCATAGGAGGCAGTCATGCCGGCAGATATCATCCCAGCGATCCAAAGCCCGTCGACGGGTGGACCGAAATCTTTGATATTGGTCCTAACGACCTCAACCTCAAAGCGTTTTACAAGACGTACCGAGAGGGAGGTCGGAAAAGGTACCGCAGCGTTGACGGCAAGAACACCTTCGTTTCAATCGTGAGTCTTCGTGGCATCGACCAAGACGATCCCATCGTCGATGCAGACGCAGAGAAAGATTCCATGCCTGGTAGAGATGGAGCTGCAATGGCGCCAATGATCAAGGCCGAAAAAGATGGCCTGGTTCTGGCGGCGTACGTGTATGATGATCCGCACCAGGCTGAAGTGACCACGCTTGGCTTCGATATGATCCTTTCCACTGATACGGAGAGTGGTGATGGTATTGCTATTGCAGTCGCCCCGACTGAAGAGCGGAAAGTAGGTCCTATCCATGCTGAGGCAGGGAGCTCGCAGTATGGAGGAGGTAACGAGATTGGAATGGCTATTTCGTTCAGAGCTGCTGATAGCAATGGAGGCGAAAGTGATAGCGATCCAGCACCTTCACCAGTATATATATTACCTGCACCTGCACCTGCACCTGCACCTGCACCTGCTCCTGCTCCTGCCCCAACAGCTGGAACCAGCGCGGACCAGGACACAGAGAATCCGTGGAATAAGGATGTAAATGTCGCTGGGGGGTCAGATACTACCTTGCAAGCTCAAGATAATTTCTCTGGAGGTCAACAAGATTCCGCTGGATCTCAAAACAAGGCGTCGCCACTCCTTGTTGGTGCCGTAGTTGCTTTGTTCTGTTTCTCCTTAATTGTATTCGCCGTTGCAATCAAGTATAATCGTGATATGAAGAATCGATCTGGAAAGAAAAGGGTTGTGACTACTTCTTCTGATCATTCCACGGATAGCGATGACCACTCTTTCGGATGGAATACATTCAATACATTCAACAAAGGAAACGGAGGCTGCCCGACCGATGAAGCATCTGAAAGGGGGAAAGATCCGGAGTCTGGTAGCGATCAGGTCGAAGGAGGGCACAGTATATGGGAGTGTTTCTTTCCTTGCGATGAACCGCAAAGATCATCCTCCCCTATTCCAAGTTCTTCTGCGTTTCCATATTGTTGCGGGGCATAACAGATTAGACCAAGATTAGCTGTCACTATATATATATATATATATGGACTACTAGAGTGTCTTGTTTCATTTCCTAACTCTCTCGGAGTTTAGCTACGTTGGTCAGAGTTTACGTATCTGCGTGTAGTTCCTGGTTGTATTTGCATAATATTATATTATTATTATTATTTGCATATGCATACGACTCGTATTATCCATACTCTCTCACTAGTAGAGTATACACTAGCTAGAGTACTATGCATCATCTATCTAGCCACGTACTACTCTAGCTAGTACACCACGTAGTATGCATACTATGCATACTACTCTAGTAGTAGTATCCATAGGCTGTACGAGCTCATAATTAGTACTATTACTAGTATGCATACTAGCTACTCGTAGTATGCATACGACTCGTATTTTATATAATACTCTCGTATGTTTAATACTCCTAGAGTATGCAAATAGTAGAGTAAGACGTAGCTAGATAGGAATGTAGGAAGAAAGGGTTGGCGGAGAGGAGGACCCCGGGGCAACTGTTTTGGATTACGTCAGTGATGCACGTTGGATCCTACATACTTGTACATGACTTGATATTTGCCAGTAAACATCCGGGTTCGAGGTGGTGAAGGTTGCAAAACAACCAGCGAAAATTCAACGAAAGACCCGGACATAAGAGCCTGATACCTTCCTAACCAAAGGCCGCCGCCGATCGAATCCGTCATCCGGTCATCCGTCAATCCGTCCTCGCCACCAATTGATTTCCGACCCCTGCAGAGATATGTCAGCCAACCCCTTCGGCGGATTCATCCACCGTTCCCCCCTCTCCTCCTTGCCCCATGATCCTCCAGTTGACCTAGCCTCGAATTGTATTAGAGACTTTTTTGGGCCCACAGTTCAGACCGTCGCGGATTGTCTTCAATCTCGCGGACCCTCCACACTGTCGCAGATCGTTAAGAAAATCCAGTCGACATGCCAGAGGGAAACAAACGAGGAGCGCGAACGTCTCGTGGATCGCCTCCTCCCCGCTGGTCGCACTAACGGCCATAGAAATGCAATAGGTAGCGGCTATAGATTCAAGATCAATAAGGCGATTGGTCCCGAGCAGGCAGGCTACGTCGTAGATCCGGCCCCCGTACATGCCGCCCTCATTGTCCTCCTACAGCATTCCCTAGTGAGCGTCCATCTGCCTTCCCGTCCCTCTGGCGGTCCTTCCAAGATTACGCATTACATTTATTCTTTCCTCCCCGAACGGGCGAGACTTCTGCCGCGGTATCCGCTTTACATTGAACACGTTCGGAAAAATATTGGCGAGGATGGTGATCTTGCTGCCGCAGTCGTTCAGGAGGTATTAGTCAAGGGCAGGATGAGGGCGGAGGATTTGGTTGCTAGGACACTGAGTGTGGTAAAAGAACAACGGGGAAGTGTACAAGACGATAGCGATGCTGGCGGTGGTGAGGAAGGCAGTGAAAATGGCCTAAGCGACGCACAAATTGACGAGCTGAGGGAAGGCGTTGTTTCGGCCTTCGGTAGTCTCGTAGAGGAGGGGTTTCTTGAAATAGTTCCTCCGCTCCGTGAACCTGGAGCGAATGAAGCTGAAGATGATGAAAGAGAATTTGTCGGTGCAGACGAAGAGGTCCCGATTGTACCACCTGGGAGGAAAAGAAAGCGTTCCCTTTCGGGGTCGACTAGTGAAAGTAGCAAGAATGCCAAAAAAGCCAGCAAAGGTGAAGTCTATTTGGACGACGGAGACGGGACGCCACCGGGTACCGATCCAGATGACCCAGCCATTGTTGCTCTGATTGCTGGAAGAGAGAACTGCGCTTGCTTTCCCCCGGGGGCCGTGTGGAGAGTCAATGTATCAATGTTTCATGATTCGCTTCGAGCAAAATGTCTTGGTCGTCTTTGCCATGAACGTCATGGTGATCGAGTTCAGTCCTCAGGTTCGGTGACAACGGCTGCTTTGAAGCTAATGGCAAAAAGGGAGCACGGATACAAAGAAAAGGTCCTCGAGAATGATCACGGCACATGGGAATGGGAGGATAAGTTATCCTTTTTTCCTGATGAAATTCTTAATTTCATTGCCGAACCTTTAAAAGTCAGAATGCGGAATAAGGTTGGAGGAGCTTCCACAAATATTTCGAAGGATTTGATTTCTCTCCTTGGCATTGAGTCTCCTAGCGCTGTTCGCGAGGTGGAACCGACTGAAGGTCACCCTCGAGGAGGTAAATTCGAGATTAATGTGAAGGAGCTGCTTGAATACCTGAGAACTCGCGTGCAGACCCAAATGATTCTAGACAGTCATGGTGAGATTGCTGCAAGAATAGTCTCGATTTTAAGCAGTAAAGGGCACCTTGAATCGGATGCTATTGCAGATGCTGCCATGATTCCTGCCAAAGATGTCCGCGAGATTCTGCATCGGCTCTATAGGGAAAACTACATCAGCCTTTTCGCTCTGCAGCAAACTAAACAGTACAATCCATCGAGTGCATTCTATCTCTGGTATGTTAACAAGGCAAGACTCCGACAAACGGTGACAGCCAACGTATGCAAAGCATTACTCAACTTGAGACTACGAAGGCAGCACGAACTAGAAGTTGGTAATGAATGGGTCGAAAGAGCCAAGGAGCCTCTCAGGGACGAAAATGAGCACGAACTGGATAGACAAAATTATCACAATTTTTTGCAAGGTCTTGAACGGTTGGACAACGCCATACTCCAGCTCGATGATACTCTAATGGTCCTGCGAGACTTTTAGATAGGTAGCTATTCTTAACATTAGATCGCTAGCTAGGCAAGCTGCGTGTCGATGTCGTCCGTACCTGTTTTCTTCCGCTCAAGCCAATCCGAGGCGAATGCATCGCGGTCTTGCCGCTCCTCTTCATCAGAAATATGAGCGTCTGATTCTGCTTCGGACGTTTCTGCGGCAATCTTTTCCCTCGATGCTCTGACCAGCTCTTCTCGATATTGCTCATCCAGAAATGGATCTACTAAAGCAGATTCGGACTGCTCGAACGACGAAACTTCCCCCTTGGAAGTCACCATCGAATCTACACCCTGGGGTAAAGTCCCACGGAGAGAAAGTGCATCGGACTCACTTATCGCCTTAATTTTGCTGAATTCCTTTGGTGACGCTGCATTAGTTGGGATCAACGAAAAGAGCGTCTCTACAACAGATTCGACTTTTTCGCCTGCTCTTTCGGCCAACTCATCGCCAGCTGTTTTGCGCTCGCCAAGGTCTTCGATCGAATCGAGATACTCTTGTGCCCTGTCGGGGATACTGTTATACCACCGAACCGCACTCTTGGCCGCTCTAGCTCGTAAACGGTGAAGAGAGGGTTCTTCCCCTTCTTTGAGGCGTGTGTCGTGGTCAAAATCAAAGTCCAGGCCTAGGTCCAAAGTCTGCTGCACGGCTATACCTAGGTAGTCATCAAAATCTTTCTTTTCATAACTTCTCTGGTGAATCTTCTGCATGCGTTCGTTTGCATGAGTGATCCAATCCATGCGATCAACCTTGGTTTTATAGTTTCCTCTTTCCTCATCGAGGGCATACTGCTGAAGGATTGGGAGGCGCGACTCGGTTGTACTCCTTGGAAATATTCCTCCGTCAGTATCATCATCTTCTTCCAAACTTTCGAATAGATTCGAATCGTATCGCCCCTTCTTCCCAAATCCCCTGAGGATAAAGTCATCGCGTAGAATTGTGCGCAGGACTCGTCGTATCCGCTCAGGTTTCCTCCAGCGAAGCCATGCTCTCCACTTGAACCTCTTGCGCCTTTCATCGGTGGTGGGTTCCGGATGAGGGCTCTTGATCGAAACTGTCCTGCTTTTGGTCGAAAGAGATGCATCTGTGAAAAACTTCACCTGGACTATTCGCGAAAGCGCCCAAAGATGTGCGAGTGGTCCTACTGCGATTAATGTCAGCATGGCCGCTATATGAAGGTTTGTCCTGGTAGAGATCGCATTCGAAATGAAGCCTGGCGCCCTCTGCCTAGAGAGAGCCATCGTTATCGCCACAAGATCGAAAGTGATTCCAAGCGGGAGCGTCCCGCTGAGATTGCGGACCTTTCCTGGTACGATGGTCTGGTACTTTTCAACGGGCCTAACTCGTTCGGCCTCTTCCATTTGAAACAGCAGCTGCGGGAACTGATTCAATGAAGCCAGAACTCCAAGGCGCGTGATCAGTTGCATGCAGAGGAGGATAATTGTCAGGGGCAGCAGCCCAGACGATGGGGATGGCCGTGGCGGAACCGCCAGCGATAATGCTGAAGGTCGTGTATGGCCGTTCCCCAGAAATGAAAGGGAAGCGTAAACTCCAAAAGCAGCAATTCCGCACACAGATGAGGTCCAATTTTCAAGCAAGCAGCGCAGATGATCTCGGCAGCTCGTCTTTGGATTCTCATGATCGGCTGCCCACCTTGATTCTCCACTTGGTGGGAAAGCCTTGGACAGCTTTCCATCCAGGCGGACCTTTCGAAACAGCGTCAGGATTGGTGATGCGACCATGCTCGTCCAGAAGTAGGAGTCATTGACCCAAAGGACGCTCAGAGCCGCAACTTTTGCCGCGGGCGAGGTCCGGGTCGCCAGCTGCGAAAGGAGGACGATTAGCCCGGGCAAGATCGCGTACCTGCCAGCCAAAGAGGAAAGCGCAATCCTGCGCCTCGCGAAATCATCGAGCAGTCTCATCCTCTCCAGCTCCTTCCGTTCGTCCCTGGCACGAGATTTGGCGATGGCACTCTTGAGAATCCTGAGGTCCGAGTCAATGTCCCCAGCGTCCCAGTCGTCGCACGCGTCCTCCTCCTTCTCCTCGATTCGACCTTCTGCTGCTCCGCCGCCTGGCCCTTCGTGGCCTGTCCTCGCTGTGGGGGATATATACAGAACGCGCGTAGGTGGCTGCCGGCACCCCCCTTTGCTCTGGTGCTGGGACCACCGGCCCCGGCCCAGCTTTGCCCCTAGCGGAAGGCCGCATCGCACGGGGGGGCGGGATGCGGCTCCGGGGAAAAATCCTGCGTTGGGGACAGGAAGCAGCGATAACAGGAGCAGTGGCACAGCGACCGGTGGTGGACTCCAGATTTGGGGCGATGGGCGGCGCATGTTTGAAATGGCGAAGAATTAGTCAGGCATTCATCAGGTCGATGGGCGTATGAGGGGCACTCTGGGTTGTTTTCAGTCCTATTGGGTCGATGCCAACTGGTGTGGCCCTCGCTGAAAGAATGTTGGATTGCTCTCGATCCTCGATGGGCCCGATGGGGGATGAGGCGCGCCGAGTGACGCCTGACGCGTCCAAGCTGCCAACCCTCCTGTACAGTAGGAATTTCTCCTTTTGTAGATACTAGCTAGCTATATTTAACATGCATTATAAAAATAAATAATAAGAAGTAGCGTTACAAGCTACGAGCTCGTACTATGCATACTAGCTAGTAGTATGCATAGTACTCTAGAGTCTGGCCGCGGAATTGGCCCCTCCGCCGCCTTCGCCCATTTTCGCCATTCCCTACCAAGGGAGCAGCTAAATCCGCCCCCTGAGCGCCGCGAG
>Ga0315315_10002810_pt1 | contig 15916 bp, 11 predicted proteins | sample M140m3416metaG_FD_203699 | JGI IMG/M metagenome (GOLD analysis project Ga0315315, IMG submission 203699) | Ammonia-oxidizing marine archaeal communities from Monterey Bay, California, United States - M1 40m 3416 | ecosystem: Environmental > Aquatic > Marine > Intertidal zone | place: USA...
GTATTTTGTATACTTTGAATTAAGTTATTTTGAGTTTCCTTTAATTGATTTTCTAAGGAGGTAACCTTGTCATTTTCTGGTGTTAAATTTTTAAGTAATTCTATTCTTTTAAAAATAAGTTCATTGTGTTTTTTTATTGCTTGATTGATATTCGCGTCAACGGCTCCCAAATTGATATCAATTACCAAATCTTCCTTTATACATTTATTAATGTTTTTGAGCATTATTTTTCTAACTTCATTCCGAGAAGATGCATCAATGATTTTACTTGTTAAATTGGATTTGAATATTAAATCGTTTTCAATTTCTTTATCTAAGTCAATAATATTTTTTGATTTCTTGAAATCAAGAATTAGGTATTCAATGGAATCTAGTTCTTCATTTAAGATTCCTATTCTTTCTGAAATAAAATTCTTAGTATTTTCCGATACAATCTTTTTGTCATTTATTGCATCTAAATTGTATAACTCAATGAGTTTATCAACAATTACAATTCCCTTGTCGTATGAATTTGTATTCAAAGAAATATTCAATACGGTTGAACTTTTATTTTCCTGTTCTACGGATAAATTGGATAAAACTTTTTGAATTGCCCCCTCATGTGATTTTACAACAACTTTTATTTCTCTTGAAATAAATGATTGTATATTTCCTTTTATTTTTTTTAAAAGAAATTCACGACCAAATAGAGTTATGGCTTTATCAAATTCCCATGATTTTAACCGATCCCCATTTTCATCTAAAAAATCAAATTCTTTTTCGTTTTTCAGTTTCACAATAAAATTAAAATTCACCTTAGAACTTGAGTCTATTAGATGTAAACTGAACGGTCTCTTGAGATACAATTCACTTTGTCTAAATCCGGTATATCTACCTCTGGTGAAATATTCAACGTTAAGTGATAATTCATCGACAACTTTAGAAATTAATTTCCTAGAAGTTAAAATGGCTTTTTCGTTATCAACGGAATTGAAATTATTGAATATTTCCAAATCCTCGAATGCCGAAAACTCAGATTGTCCGGTATTCTTTTTTTCATTATTGGTAATAAGTATTTTTGCATTTGTTTGAAACACAGGCAATGATAATCGAATGTACAAGATGCTTCCAATAACGGCAGCGAAAATGAGAAATATAAACAGCTTCCAATACGAGATATAATCAAGATATACATCTCTTAAGCTTTTGGTACTTCTTGAAGTGTTATTATTTGGAAGATCTTCTTCTATATTGAAATCATTCATCATTACTTGATTAAATTAAGAAATGTAATGATAAGAGATAAAGAGGATATGGCCGGCAGATAATATTGTGAAAAATTCATTTTGTTCAATCTAGCCGAAGTTGTGGAAACGAAAATTAAATCATTTTGCTTTAGGAAATAATAATCAGTATTGAAATGGTAAGATTTTGTTAAATCAATCTTAAAAACTTTTTGAACTCCATTTGTTGTCCTAATAAGTTTTAATTCTTTTCGGTTTCCGGTGTAGTTTAAATCTCCTGCTAATGCTAATCCTTCGAATAGTGTTACACGATCATTTGGAATCTGATACATTCCTGGTAGTTTGACATCACCTAAAATTGTGATTTTAAAATTGAGTAATTTTACTTCAACTATTGGGTATTTAATATTATCGGACAATAGGGAACAGATTTCCTCTTGTAATTCATGTTTTGACTTACCTAACGCTTTTATTTTTCCCAAATTTGGCACAAAAATGAATCCAGTAGTATCAATGGAAAAACCTTTCTGTATTGGGCTTCCTGAAAGATACGTTTGGTTTGTTCTTATTCCCTGATTCGTTAAATATGGATATTGTTCCATTACGTCTTTACTATTGGATTGAATACTAATGTCAATAATGTCTCCTATTTCATATGTTGGACCATTATAATAGCGATTAACGAAAGTTGAATCCTCCATTTGACTCTCAATATTGAAATAGTTTACATTCGACTTTGTTACACATGAAGAAAACACAAAAACTATAATGAAATTGAGTATTAAGAAATAGATATTTCTCATGAGCTTCTTTTGTTTTTAAAGGTAATATTATATAACGCCATAAAAAAGAATTTTATGGTAATTAAGCGATTTTTTTCATAGGCATTTATGAAAATTAAATCAGCCTCTAGAACTTCTCTCACACTTGATTTCATGTTGAGTGAAATATAAGGAGGAACACAACCTGGTTTTAAATTCAGTCGCTTACTCTTTAATTCTTCAGGTAATTCATTAAAATATTCTTTACTTACTGGACGTAAACCAACAATTTTTAAATCTCCTCTTAGGAGGTTGTAAATTTGAGGGATTTCATCTATCCAATATTTACGAAGTAGCTTTCCCCATTTTGTTAATCTAAAATCATTAGAAATTTTTCCGGAAGTATTGAATCCGTGATTATCAATCATGTACTTATGTAGGAACTCTGAATAAGAATGCATCGTTCTAATTTTATACACATTTATTGGTTTTCCCTTATACCCGTGTCTTTCTAAACTAATTATTGGTCCTGTACTTACGATTTTAGTTTTAGCCATTTTAATTTTTTTAATGCAAAAAGCATGGGTCGATCCATCATTTTTGAAGGAAATAATTTCATAGCCATTAAAAATAAATCTGCCCAGAATTTCTGCTTTGGACATGTAGTAATTTGAATTAAAACCGAATATTGCATACAATTTCTTAAATCCCCATGTTTTGGGTAACAAGCGCAGAAATAAAAATTGAAACATAGATATAACAAAACCCATAATTGGAATTCGTCTCATTTTTTTTGAAGACTTCCAATTTGCAAGTGTTCGAACATTCCCGTAAATCAAATAACCAAAATCCTCTGAAAATGAATTTAAAGTTTTATTGATGTTTTTGTAAGTTTCTAAGTTGTTTTCGAGAGTGTACTTATTGGTGAATTCACTTACTTCGACTGAGTCGTTTTTATTCGTGTAAATTAATTTCTCAGTTGAATTGTTCATGGTCTATTTAAGACAAATTTATTTTATTATCGTACGCAAATTTCTTATATTTGTTTGGATGAAACAAAAAAAAATGAAATTTTACATAACTATTTTGAGTTTTTTCGTGTTGAATGCTCTTTGTGCCCAGCAAGTTCAATTAACTGCAACATATTGTAATAGCGTACTTGCAGCTTCGGGGTCTAACTTTTATTGGACTTCAAATGGTGCTGAAGAATATCGAGTAAGAATTACTGAAGGTGTTGATATCTGGGTTTTTGAGCCTGGTTTGAAACCAAGTGGTACTCCAAAAACGTACACGAATTTAGTTCTTGCAGGAGTTGGTCCACAAGTCGGCGTCGTTTACGACGTTGAAGTCGATTATAAAACTGGTGGTGTTTGGCAAGAAGATTGGGGTACATTGTGTACAGTAACAACGCCTTCTCCAACGGTTGAGTTAACACCAACATATTGTAATTCAAACCTGGTCTCGTCCGGTACAAATTTTTATTGGACTTCGAACGGAGCTGAAGAATATAGAGTGAGAATTACTGAGGGGTTAGATACATGGCTGTACGAAGTAGGCTTAACCGGCAGTGGTTCTCCCAAAACCTATACGAATTTAGTGACGGCAGGAGTAACAACAAACTTAGCTACAGTTTATAGTGTAGAAGTAGATTACAAAACGAGTGGTTCTTGGCAAAATGATTGGGGCACTGTGTGCACAGTCACAACGCCTAGTCCTGTGACTACAGAGCTTACTCCTACTTATTGCAATTCTGATCTGGGAGAACTAGGAAGTAATTTTTATTGGTCAGCGAATGGTGCAGAAGAATACAGAATACGTGTTACACAAGGTGTGGATACTTGGATTTACGAAGTTGGTCTAACGGGATCGGGATCAGCAAAGACTTATACAAACTTGATTTCCGCAGGAATTGGTCCTCAGTATGGAACCGTTTACAATGTAGAAGTCGATTACTCTATAAGTAGTGTATGGCAAGATGATTGGGGTACATTGTGCACAGTAACAACTCCTGATCCACCCGCAATAGAGTTAGAGACTTCATACTGTAATGCGAGTTTACCTGGTCTTTCGTCATTTTTTCGTGCAGAGAATGTTGGTGGTGCAACAATATGGAGATTTAGAGTAACGAATACAGTAACTGGTGAAACGAAAGTTGTTGAAAAAGGAGTTTCATTTGGCAGTACCATCAACAGAAGAACAACCTCAATTTCTGAATTGGCATCGTTGTCGGGTACTGGCAGTTTGACGGCAATCGGTCAAGCCATATATACCATAGAATGTGCGGTAAGCGTGCAGGGTGGTTCGTTTAATGATTATGGTACTGCGTGTAACCTAACAATTACTGAATCGATTGACCCTTTAATATCAGCGGAGGAATGTGGGATTACGCATAATTATATTTTTCAAGATTTTTTAAATGCTACTCCACCGGCAGTGTCTACAGGTTGTACCTATGAATTTAAATTAGTAGATCAATCTGACTTTTCGGAGATTGAGTCAGGCGAGATCGTCAATCCGTTCATAAAAATATACGACATTCCTGGATATTCTTATGGAAAAACTTATCATGCATCCGTGAGATGTTACCGTCAAGGTATAACTGGTGAATACGGACCAACATGTACGTTATTTACTGAGGGTAGTCCTTACACTAAAATTCAAGATGGCCAGTTTTCTACAGTTGATAATTGTGATGTTTCGATACCTACGTTTACGCAACGTTTGTACGCTTTCGCAATACCCGGGGGTAAGTATCAATTTGAAATCGATAATGGTACGGTTTACCTTCATCAAACAAATAATGTAAGAAGTTTTAGACTTTCTGAGGTTGCTGGATATGTTGAAGCCAGTGGTACTGTTCACAACATTCGTGTAAGAGTCTCAATGGATAATTATGGTTCTTACGGAGCGTGGGGTGAAATTTGTACGGCAACAACTCCGCTTGCTCTTCCAGAAATAGCGGAAGATTATTTAAGAGATACTCAAGGAGAGAACTTACAACTGACCATTTATCCAAACCCAACCTCAAGTGAATTCCAAATAGGGTTTATTGACGAAAATTTGTTTCAAAAAATAACAATGTCTGTATACGATTATACAGGCAAGCTAGTTTATGAATCGGATTTGGATAAAAGAGATTTAAACAGTTTGACTTTTGGGTCAGATTTTTCTAACGGACTTTATCAGCTTATTTTCAAAGACGATAATGGCCGAGTTGAAAGATTTAGACTTTTTAAGTCTGAATAGAGTTCACTATTCTTTTTATTGGATTTTTAACACTTTGAACAATCTTTTCTGTGAGCCAGGACAACTTATTGTCATTCCATCTTTGTGGATGAAAATTAATCATTATTGAATTGGGTAATTTTTTGTTATCTATTGAACTTATGAGCTCATCGGTTGAGTTAAATTGAAAATTATAAGTACTGTTAACTTTATCACGAATACTGGCATCTCGTGCGTTCCAAGTCCGTCCTGTATCAGTCAGGTATAGTGTTTTATCAAAGTCTAGATCAAAATACGGTTCTCCAATAATTCCAAAGTTTTTGTAATTGATAGATTTCCATATATCACGATTATCGTATTTTGAAAACGGACTTCCATGCATACAAATGGTTGAAACTTTTACAATTTTTCTTAATTGTGCTAAATTCATTTCAAAATCAACTTTTGCCTTGTCGATATTTCCTTTTGCAGTTGCCATATTTTCATAATGGTACCCTATTTCATGACCCATAGAGGCTATTTCTTCAATAATTCCCTCATTCCAACTGCATTTCTTGGCTCTAAAGTAATAGACTCCTTTTATTCCAAGTTCAAATTGTAATTGGGCAAATGCTAGTGAGTTTTCGGGCTTTTTATCAACATCATGTCTGAGAATAACAACTTTAGTTTTTGGGGTTATTAAATACTCATTAAATGTCTGAAATGAGAACCCTGATGAACTTAAGGAGTTTATCAGTTTGAGATAAATATGTAATGTAAAGTCTCTTTTCATAATAGATTAAAGATTTTTAATATGGTCATAAATAAACGCGGAAACATCTATTTTATCTTTCCACATATTTTTAACTTTTTGATTCCATATTTCTTTTGAATTTGAATCTTTCAAAATCATCTTAAGTTTTTTCATCATATTTTGAAATTCATTCGGTTGAAATGAATAACATAAATCGTATTTATTTTCAAGTTCGTTGGGGACTGATAATTTACCAGCAAAAGTATTACACTTGAATGCAGGAGTACCGATTATAGCCGCTTCTGATGTCATTGTCTGACTATCGCCAATAAATGCACTAGCATAATATAATACAGAATGTATTTTATCAGGACGTATTGCAATCCTGTATTTTTCAAATTCACTATCAATGTCATTTTCAGATGTAATGAAAACTTTCCCAAGCTTAATCAAGTAATTAACTAATTCCCTTTTTTGCGGAAGCGTTATACCAATATGACCAACATCATGGTGACCATGAAAAGCTACGAACCTTAATATAAAAAATTTTTCACCATCCTTGATTTCAAGATCCTTTAGGATAATTGGATCTGGAATAAAATAATTGGGATGCAAATAAGCCAATTCATGATAACCCGAATAAGAGACAACTTTTTGTTTAAACTTTTGGAATTGAATACAGTCGGGCGCGACGATCGTTGAGGCAAAAGGATATGAATATCTAGTGATAAAAGGAACCATTTCTTCATCGTCATCGCTTAAATGAATTGATTTAAAATCTCTAATAAAAATGGTCAATAAATCATTTGTAAAAGAACTCCCCAAACCTTTATTTAGATTATTCTTTTTTGCAATTACAAATGCGCGGTATGTAAAAACGAATTGTTTGAATAATTTCCCAAATGTTCCTTTGCCTTTTGATCCAATGTTGATAAATGAGATTTTATAAGCATTTAATAAATTCGTAATAGATTTGTCATTTTTGGTAATGATTATGAAATTCGAATTGGATTGATCTAATTTATCAATAACATACCTTAGCAAATGAACTTGTCCAGGATGATTTATTTCAATTAAAAATCCCATTATCGCTTAAATACAAAATAAGGAAGAAGTACTTTCTCCATGAACCAGGGTAATAAATCCTTTTTACTCCATACGGCATGTTGTTTCTTAAATCCTTTGGGAGAATTAATAACCTTCAAATTCTTAAATCTCATCTTTATTCTCATGGGTAAATCTGTTAGATCATGCCTGAAATAAGCATCCTTTTGAACTTGAATGTCAAAATGGCTTTTACCTGAAATTAAATATTCATAATAAGGGTTTAATAGATCCACATTTGCTGCTTTACATATAGAATGCCACTTCCAGGTTCTTGAATTTACTTCTAAGAACATATATTTACCGCTTTTTGAATCTTTTTTAAATTCGATTTCGCATAATCCTGTATATTTTGTTTCATTTATTATTTTTTTTGCAATTTCAATTAACTCTGGTTCATAACAAGTTATTGCCATTGTAGTTGCATTTCCAAAATCTATTGGATGCTGACGAGCTCTGTTGACGCTAATCGTACGAATAATTTTTCCTTCAATGGAAAAAACGCCAACGGAAAATTGGCAAGAATTATCACCTTGAATAATTTCTTGAATAAGTAAATCTCTCAAAGAAAAACTTGATGTAACATCAATCATCCTTTGTTTTAATTCATCTTTAGTATGACAAATAATTACTTTTTTCTTGAATTTTCTATAAAATGTATGCATTATTGAAGGCTTAATAATACAGGGGAATTGAATATCTAGATTCATAATTTGATCAACTGATTCAATTGAGATCGTTTTTGCTATGTCAATGGATAAATCTTTAGCTAATTTATAGGACTGTCTCTTTGAAAAGAAAACATCAATTCTTTCCCAATAATCAACTGCACAAATTAAGTTTGGTGCCAACTTCTTTTTATTCTTTGCGAGAAGTTCAACGTAAAAATCATTAGTAGGAAATAGAACACAGTTTTTAAATCGAGGATCTAATTTTAGTTTGTAAAGAAAATCTTCAACATGTTGGTTACTACAACATCTGAATTCATTACAATAGCGAGAATATCGAGAAAGGTTGAAATTTGTTTCATCTAGAACAGCAATATTTAACCCTCTTTCTCCTAAAACACGAACTATACCGAGTCCTTGAATATGTCCACCCAATACCAGGACTTGTACTTTAGACTTATCTTTCATAAAAATCTACAAGCTTTTTTGCAATTAGTTCATTTGACAACCATTTGATTTTTTCTCTACCTTTAGTTCTTTCAATGCTTGAAGAGAGAATGTTCGATAGTGCAGAAGAAATTAATTTTAAATTATTTTCTTCTATGATTATACAATGAGGCGTATTACCTATGAGCATTTCAACATCACCGACTTTGGTTGTAACTATTGGAATATTGCAAGCCATCGCTTCTTTAATAATATTTGGAGAACCCTCTCGGTCACTAGTCAGCAGAACTACATCAGATCCATTGATATATAAAGGTACATTTTCTGGTACAACATCTTTCAAAATCTTTAATTCAATTTTATATTCTTGGGTCATCAAGTTCTTAACGGCTTTTTCCGCATTATCATATCGCTTTTCAGTACGAGCTGGATCAGATCCAAAAAGAATAATTTTCTCCTGAGAGTTCCATCCTAATTGTTTTCGGGCATCTTGTTTTTTAATGGGTTTAAATAATTCAAAATCAACACCGTTAGGCAACACAATAATTTCTTTTTTAAGTTTACCGTATGTTTTTATTGTACTTAGCATTTCTTCAGATTTAACAATCACTTTTGCCCATTTTTTCTCTAGAAAATATTTAATTACAAACTTATTTAGTTTACTATTTTTCGCATCACTGCCCATCAAGGAAACAACTAAGTGATTTGCACCTGCTAATGTTGAAATTATACCACAAAGAGAATAATGAGCATGTACCACATCGAAATTATCATTTCTAAGAAGCTTTCTCAATTTAATTAAGGAGCTAATATAACCAAATAACCCGCCTTTATCAACGCTAAAATAAATCAGATCATGCCCCAAGTTTTGTATTGAGCACATTTGACGATGTGTGATAATAGATATCTTATTATTAGGTTTTAAACGCGAAACAACTAAAATTTTCATATTCTAAAAAGTATCGAAATCATAATAATTGATATCCAAAATCTCATTCTTGAATCTATTTGTATCAATCTTTTTTTGAATAAAGGGTAAGCCCTCTGATTTTACAAATTCGGACAAATCTTTTTCAATTATCTCATCACAAAAACTTTCTAATTTTTGAAAAACAATTTTATGGCTTCCTGTTAAAAATGCGAGAATCTTTAAGCGAGTAATGTTCAATGCAAAACTATTACCAGGAGCGTCATACAATCCAATTTTCATGTAACCTTTAAAAGAAATAATAAATTTCACTTTTCCAATTTTAATTTTATGTTGTAAATCATTTGATTTGTAATCACCATATTTTTGATTCTGTGGAATATAAAAATTTTGATTAGGTGAATCTTTTTTCAAAAACTTGTCAGTTTTGCATAGCAACCTAAGGATAATGCGTACATAAATTATATATAAAGGCTGTAATACCTTTGCTTTATTTACCAAGGCATTTATTGGAATTGTTTTTATTGATCGGGTAAATTTTATGAAGCGCCCTTTATCCTCCCAGCCTAAATGTTTTATAAATCCGTGAAAAGAGTTATAGTTTGGTATTCCAAAAAGAAAATGAATTGATGAATTTTCGCACAATGAATACGTTTTTTCCGCAAGAATTTTAAAAATTCCTTGTTTTCTATATTTTGGATGTGTTATTGTATCAGCACTTTGAGCAATTATTATTTTTTCACCAAAATGAATTGCTTCGATTGGCAGAACACCATAGAAACCAATGGGTAAATTATTACTACAATCATATGCAATAAATCCAATATATTCAGCGCCAAATTCTTTTGTTTGATACTTCTTTTTTAGTTGATTTAATGTTGTTTTTTTTCCAGAAACACGAAATAAAAAATGGAGATCCTCTAATAAGGAAGGCGAAAATTGTTTGTATTCAAACTTCATTCTATGAATTAAATAATTTTACGGGGATAAACCAAAAAAAGTTGTGATTAGGTTTCACTTACCTATTGATTAGAAACCAAAGATTGAACTTTTTTTAAATAAAATATTTTGATATTGAATATTGTTGGTTTTATTCTATAAAAATAAAACGATTCATACCCTGTAAAGCCAATAAGTAAGCGAATTAGATAATCACTTTTTTGAATTCTTTCCAAATTTTTCTAAGATGTGTTTTAGCCTCAAATCAAAACATTCATTTTCATTGAAACTTCCTTTTTCGAAAGACCAGTTTTTATCTTTCCAAAGATACCGTCCAGGTACTTTATTTATAATCATTTGGTGCTCATCTGATTGACCAAAAAAACATTGTATTTCGTTTACAAGATAGGTCTCATTATGTTCAAAAATATCAATAGCCGCAGAATCAATATTATGATTGAGAGAAAGATTTCGAATAAAATTTAAAAGGGATATTGGCGGGTTTTCATATTCCTTTAGTAAAGAACCAGAAGTTTTACCAGATTTGATAAGTTTTTTATGAGCAAAATATGAATCACCAATTACTACACATCGCCATTCAAATGCATGTTTAATAAACTCTTGTAGTATAATATAATTTTTATGTACTTCATTTGATTGCTGTTGATATTCTTTTAAACGGTACTTAATAAATGCCGGATTGGTGAATATTTTTTTAATCTTCTTAATGATTGAACCTTTTCTAATATTCGGAGTCCCCTTTATGACTTTTCCATCACCAAACAATTGAGAAATCTCTTGAATTACTTGTTTTTTATTATTTATGATTTCAACACCTTTTCCGGAGGCACCAATATTTAATTTAGAGACTAATGGAAAGTCTTTATTGACATTTAAAAATTGTAGAGCATGTTCTTTTGAATAAAAAATCCAGGTTTTTGGATGAGGAATTTTATTTACGAGTAACCAATCTCTGAAATACCTTTTGTTTTCGTAAACCTTCACCAAGTCAACATTGGGATAGAGTTTTTCAGGATACAACGATGATAAAAACTGCATGCGATCATCGTATATTTGTTTATAGAAACTCGACCTTCCAGGTGGACGTAAAGCAATGACGTCAAACGTTTCATTTTGAATTAATTGAAGCCAATTATCAGCAAAAAGCTCAATTACTTTCCACTCGATTTGAACATGTTTCTTAAAAGAGAGAACCCAACCATCGTGGTCGTGTGGCATTTCATTCTTAAGTATGATGATTTTAATTTTCTTCAAGTTAATTAGATAAGTATTTAGAGAACATAATTATACGGGTGTAAGGTAATATTTCAGATTCAGAGAAGGTAGTTTTGATGCCTTTTTTCAGCATGTTAAGTGCCTCTGATACATTAAAATAATCATGAATAGTTAAATTTTTATTCAAATTTATTTCTTCTAATTGCTCGATAACCCAAGAAAGATAATTTCCATCATAAACAAAATTTGGTGGATATTTCTTTTCTCTAATGTGGTTTACTACCTTTTTTAATGACCAAAATAAGGGCCCTTTTTTATAGTCAGTCAAAGTATAATCACCTTTTTTTGCAAAAGGGATATTTCTAAGCTGTGGCGATAATTGATATTGAAGTTCACAATTAAATTGATATAAGTGATATCTTTTAAATAGATTTTTTGACCTATTATCAACATGAGAAAAATTAAAATTGCTATTAAATATACGCTCAATGAAATCTATGTCAAGGAAAAAAGGGAAAACATAGTTGCAATATTCTTTTGAAAGGTGAATGTCCTGAAGATGATGCTTTATACCAATATTAAAAATAGCATCCATTTCGTTGGTGAAAACTGTTTTGTTTTGATTTTTAAAAAGATTTGTCAACAAACTTGTTTCGAAAAAATTGGTTTTATTTTCTTCAGTTTTAGAGATTCCTATTTGATTTAAAACATGTTCGGTAAAAACCAATTTATCCGGATAAATCCCCATTAATAATTCGCCACCTAGATATCCATTAAAAAGCACATTGAAATCCCCATTTTTTGAATCAATTTCTTTGAATGCTGCATATCGATGTACTCTGTGAATACTTGTCATAGGAAATTGATTCATCAATTCATCTAGAAGGAAATAGTATTTTTCGGAGTTGGGTTTAATATGAATCGTTTTGCATTTAATCCCGATTTTTTCGGCTAAATTTTTGGCATAAACAATATCTTTAGATTTATCTGAACCATAATTTATTCCAATTGGTGTAATTCCTTGGTTCAACAGTAAAGCGAGTGCACTTCGACTGTCTTTTCCACCGGTCAATGTTATATGGGTTTGATCAACATCAAAAAACTTGTAAAAAAATGAAGTGTTTTGTTTAGAAAAATCTATAATGTCTTGAAGTGAATATTTGTTTGAAGTATTGAATAAAGATTCCTTATAGTTCCAATATTTTCCGCATTTAATAATCCCTGAAGAGAACTCAATTAAATTTGCACCTTCTTTATTTTCTATGTTTTTATCAAATGTAGTTTCTCCAATTGTTCGATTATATAAAAAATGTTGAGCAATTGCGATATCATTAAATGAATTGGATTGTATTTTTAATAATTTAAAATTATTGGAAACATTTCCGTTTTTAGTATTGACATAAACTTGTGAAAAACCAAAATGATCATTAAAGACATAAAGGACTTTATTTAGTTCAATAAAAATCACAAAATCTCCTTTGATATAATTTATAAAATTCAACTTATTGGTCTCTATACAAGAGATCAACCAATTGAATTTATTTTTATCTAAATTATCTTTTTGTATTTCGTATCTAGGCCATGGATTACCAAATACAGCGATATGTATTGAATTTGTTTGGTATTCAAAAATTTGTTCATCAGTGTATAAAAATTGCTCTGAAAAGTTGATTTTAAGATTAAGCGTATTATTACCTAAATTATTTTTTGAATTAAGTAGCCACATATTATTCTATTTTTTCTGAAAAAACTCCTCAGTTTCTAGAAAATCTTGTATTTTTTTATTGTTCGAATCGAATTTCGGGAAGTCTTTTGAAGCTCTTTGATTTTCATATGAAATGACTTTGTATTTCGAAAAAATGGAGGTGTCACGAAATCTGAAATTCGAACTTCTAATGATCATTAATCCATCTTCCTTTAAAATTTCATCTAATTGGGTAATTATTGAATTGTATCTATCAAAAGGATAGATTGTTGTAATATCATTTATTTCTTGAGCTTCTGGATTTTTACATAAAACAGATAATGCAAGAACAATGTCGCATTTACCCAGTTCAATTAATTCTGAAGGATTTAGGTTTTTAAATTCCATTCTTGAATCTTTGAGTGGGTTTTTTAATGCTGTTTTAATACTATTTGGATTAATGTCAACTCCAATAATATAGGCATTAGGTAGATATTTTCGAATTGAGAAACATTCCTCACCAGTCGAACAACCAAATGATACAATTCGAACAGGCTTTTCACCATATCTCTCTTGAAGAAAATTAAAAATATCCGGATGTCTGTTCATAAAAGTAGTCGAAGCAGTTTGCATGATGTTGTCTTTATTTGTCTTGAATTGTAAAGACATTAATCGATATTTTACTTTTTTGAGAAAAATGTAAAGAAATTTTATTTTTTGAATATTAATCATTTTAAGTTTTTTAATGAGCCTATTGAAAGGGTTATTTTGAAAAGCAAAAAAGAAATGAAAGATTTTAATTCGAAAAAGTTCTATTCTTCTGTAAAAGAAAAACAATTTTTCATTTCGGATAAAAAACTTATTAATGTTCCACAATTTCTTATTCTTTCTCCATTGATTAGGTGATGTGTTGATTGTAACAATATTGCCTCTATTATCTGAAGATTTAAAAAAACTTAAATGTTCTTTTTCAACATTAATAATCAAGCCATTTTTAGTTTTTTGGAAAGAAGATTCCATTCCTTTTTTTGTATTGAAATCACCGAAGACGAGACCTCCTAATCCAAAGAAGATGTGCTTTTTACGATATTCAATATGTGGTTGTATTACGTGGCTATGATGACCAATTATTAAATCAGCTCCAAAATCAATAATTTGTTTAGCTATATCAACTTGCTCCTGAGAAACATATTGGATGTAATCAATTCCCCAATGTAATGAGATGATTAATTGATCACAATTTTTTTTATATTTCTCGATATCTTTCTTAATTGTTTTTAGATTTAATATGTTGATGTAGCAATTCTTTGATTCTCTAAAGTGTGGGTTTGTATTTTCATCTACGTATGAAAAAAAAGCTACTTTTTCAGATTGATCATTGATGAAGATAATAGGTTCTAAATCTTTTTTTGAAAAACCGGCACCCGTGTATTTGATTTTATTTTCAGACAACCAATTGATAGTACTTTTTAATCCTTTTTCTGAACAATCGAATATATGATTATTGGCAAGCGAAACGCCAAAAACATTGATATCTTTGAGTACATGAATTGCTTTTTTTGAAGTTGTATGAATTTGTTTTTTTGATTTATTTTGACTCCCTTCCTCGAAGAGTGGAGATTCCAAGTTGGCGAATAGAAATCGTTTATCACTAAAAAAAGATTTAACAAATCGAAATCTTTCTGTGTTTTTTTCAGGTTGATCAGCAATCAATCCGTTTATTACGATATCTCCAATAAACCACATTATGTTTTGGGAAATGCAGGTCGGGCAATTAGTGACCCAATAAATAGTAAAATTGTTGCTCGCGGTTCTATAGCTTGAATAAGCCCAGAGAATCCATACAATACCATACTCACGACTAGTGCCAATCCGACAGCAAACTGTAAATCGTTCAATTCTGTTTTAAATTGAATCTTTTTCTGCCATAGGGTTTTTATCATCGAGTAATAGTGAATGAGAAGAATGAAGACCCCTAAAATTCCACTTCCTACGAAAAGTGTCATGTAATCTGTATGAAAAGTTCGTCGTATTTTAAAGTATAATCGAGAATTAAAGATTTCAGCACCAAAAAGTTTATAATCCCATGATTGTGTTTCCCATTCATTTATTCCCATCTGATATTCAACATACCTGGCTTGTTCCTCTAAATTTTCTTGGTCGTCTAATCGAATGGCTTTTTCTCTCGCATTATAATTATCGATTACTTGATCATAAATTAGAGGTGTTAATAGTAATCCGAAAATTAAAATCCTAAGTCCAAATTGAATTTTCTTTAAAGGGTTAGGATAAAAAACAAGGATAATAAAGTACCCGATGAAAAGACTAAATAGTCCAGATCTTTTAAAAGCAAATAAAATATGAACAATACCAGCAATCGTTAGAATAATCAATATCCTTTTGAATATTTTACTCTTGAATTCATAAAACATTAAAGGCATTATTAATAAAATAGCAGAAACACATTTTGCCAAATTTACACCTGAGCCTCCAAAGTTATATTCATTTTGAACACCGGCATATGAAACTGTACCGAAGTTGAATATATTAGAAATAATAAAATCTAGAATATAAATCCCAAGCATTATTAAAATTGAAATTGAAATCCTTTTCATGAAATAGGGGCGAGCCCCGTAATACAGCCCAAAGAGCAAATGAATGGTTGCTACATAAAATTTAAAGAAAACGTTAAATCCAATTAAGAAATCCGAACTAATGAGTACACAAAATAAAATGTAGATTAAAAAAAACAGAGATATTGTAGATAAATTAAATTTAATTGTGAATACATTGAGTAAAAAGTATAAACTAAATGCAATGATAATGAAGGCTCGGATAATTCCAATATTCAAAAGACCATCGTTTGTATATGGAACCAAAATTGTCGAAATCGCGTTTAGAATAGGAAAAAGAATAACAAAATTTTCACCTATATCATTAGATAAAAAACTAAGCTTTGTTCTTGATG
>Ga0315315_10002813_pt1 | contig 15912 bp, 17 predicted proteins | sample M140m3416metaG_FD_203699 | JGI IMG/M metagenome (GOLD analysis project Ga0315315, IMG submission 203699) | Ammonia-oxidizing marine archaeal communities from Monterey Bay, California, United States - M1 40m 3416 | ecosystem: Environmental > Aquatic > Marine > Intertidal zone | place: USA...
CAGGGGCCGCTTTTTTCATAGGGTGGGCTTACCAACTAGTATCCATTTTGTCTTTGCTCTTCTGGTGACCAATCAGATGTATGCATGTTATATGAGTCTAAGACGAACACTGCTATCTGTAAAAAAAGTATTTCAATTTTTTTATCACCCGTAGAGTAATATTAACTAAATTATGTATTACATCTATTTTTAATGCTAACTCAGAAATCGGTAGGATAATGAGATACCGGTAAAATAAAAATATAGCCTCAACTATACTCTGCACAGCTTGCCAATTCATCTGCTCTTCTCAAGGTTACCAGCCTTTTTTTGAAGAGCCTAGTACTACCCTCCCAGTTCCGCGGGGAGGCTCATCCATAGCACGTTACACGTCCCAACTGGTTAGACTGGGCTATAGTGTCATCTTCCTATCCACCAACATTGTGAGGTTTCAAGGACATCCCTGAACCAACATTGTGTGGCTGCAAGGCACTTATTACTTATCATAAAATAAGTATTTCATTTTTTTAATACAATAAAACATACAACTATTAAATAATTTTTATTTACATAAAAAAGATTATTTTTCTATTTATTTTTAACGTTTTACTGAAGTATTTTCTTGTATTTTCCAATCTTTTTCTCTCTTCTCTACATTTCCTGATACCCAAATAAACTTCCCTTTTCTTACCAAACATACACTTCCTGGTGTTTTATCTGTTGGTCTTGCATAACAACCATCTGCTTTTCCAAGTAAATTACCACTACTATCATACACACTATCTCCTGACTTCACGCTATTATATGCGTTATATAGTTGCTTTGCCCAAGCTATTTTCACCGACATTTTTATTATGCTCACCATTTCTCTCATTATTTTAATTCAATTTTAATTAAAAAAAAAGCTTTTTAGGCTCTCTTTTTTGTTTTTTTCTTTTTATTTTCTTTTTATTTTCTTTTTATTTTCTTTTTATTTTAGTTCTTTTTTTTAAGTTATTGTCTGCACACTGGGCAGTCCTGGCCTTTCAAGAGCCACCTATTTATACATTCATCATGAAAGCAATGACCACAATCTAATCGGCAATGTTTATGTTCATATTGTGGTGATAGGCATATTGCACACTTATCATCTAGTTCTTCTCCTAACTCATCTGGTTCCAAAATCTTAGCCTCTGTCCTCTTGAGGCGCTGTACATCCTTGACATACTTATCTAGTGTCTTAGTGAAGTTCTTATCATCAAAACTCTCCATCTTGAAGCTGAATACGTCAATCTCACTCTCTTGGCCAATACGATGGCATCTGGCTACTGCCTGGTCCTCAACCGCTGGGTTCCAGTTAGGCGTTACGAAATACACTTCACTGAACCTCTGTAGGTTAAGACCCTCACAACCTGTGCGGATCTGAAGCACAAGAGCATCGAACTCGTCACTCATAAGGATCTCATCTCGCTGCAACTGACTGGTGCGACCATCAAATCGTGCGGTTTTAAGCCCCATATCTGAGATACGTCCCATCAGCTTATCAATCTCAGAGTGGTAGTGACAGAAGATGAGTTTTGGACGTCCATTATCCTTGCGCTCTTCTATCTTTGACACGACTGCATTGATCTTACTCTGATACTGCATTGCCTCAGTGAGGAAGGATTCGTTTTCAAGAATACCTAACTCTAGTAGCACCTTGATGTTTTTCTCAAGAAGACTTGAGTCGATACATACCTGTCTGGCACGTTGAAGCATGGCGAAGTGGTGAAATCCTGCTCTGCTGAATGGGTTTTCCTCCCTCATCGCCACATTAGCAAACGCTAGATGAGAATGGATATCAGCTGCTAAGGTCTTCTCTTCTTGACTCTCCCACTCCACATTCTCCACGTGTCGATGAAGATCTGGCAAGATGATTCCAACGGACTTCTTCGTTCTCTTTTTTATCAGAGCTTCTGAGATGGTATTGATGTTCTCCTTATTGGTGTAAAACCCTTGCTCCATCCCCAATACCGCACACAAACCATAGAAGTCCGTTACACTGTTTTGGATTGGCGTTCCCGTTACGAGCCACTTATGTTTTGCTGGTACACACGCACCTGCTTTGTGATTTCTTGTGTTACGGTTACGCATATGGTGAGCTTCATCGAAGATTACTCTGTCCCAGTTTACCTTATGTAGCTTTCCGAACTTAAGGGGTACTCCTTTCCGCGGCTTCTCTGTAAGCTTAGCCAACATACCGTATGTTGTTAGTACGATTGGTGACCTCTTAATCTGTTCAACCGTTGAGGTACGCCCTTCATAGCCATGATACACCATTGGCCTGTGACCTAGCGTTTTCGTCATGATCACCTCCCATTGCTCTAGTAGAGAACGAGGAAGTACTATAAGAGTATGTAGTTTGAAGTTAGCTAAGAGCAACCCTATCATCTGGATAGTCTTCCCTAGACCCATCTCGTCTGCAAGGATACCACCGTGTATTTGCTTTTTGCCCATATGACACCCATCTGTCTCCACACTAAGCATCCATTCTACTCCTTCTCGCTGGTAGTCTTTCGCATCAAAGCCGTTACGTTGTAAGAATGCTTCGAATCGTTCCATATTACGTAGTTTGCTGTAGTAGTTGTTACACTGTGTTATCTAGTATATACTTTAATAGTTTGATTTGTTATGTTGGGGGATATCATCTGCATTTTACAAAAAAAAGTATTCAATTTTCTATATTCTATACTAACTCAGAAATCGGTAGGATAATGAGATACCGGTAACAATATATATACAATAAAAAATTGGCTTTCGCCTTTTTATTTTTATTTTTTTATTTTTTATTTTTTTATTTTTTTATTTTTATGCAAATAGGTCTTCTACGTCACTATCTTGTGCTAGAGGAATTAGATTCGCACCGTCCCACGTGCCTATCTCTTCATCAGTGCCATCTGCGGCATACACTGTTCCATTTGCATCTCTCAGATACTCAGTTCCATCGAACTCAAACTTCTCCACATCAACTTCATCATCTTCATCTTCAGAAGAATCAACATGGTCCTCAAGAGTCAGCTCAGCTACCACTTTTTGAAGGTCTTCCACTGTATCTTCATTCTTCAACTCCTTCTTTGCCTCTGCCTTAAGTAGCTTTTCTGCCTCTTTGGCTGCCTTCTTAGCTTCCTTAGCTGCCTCTTTGGCTGCCTTCTTAGCTTCCTTAGCTGCCTCTTTGGCTGCCTTTTTCTCAGCCTTAGCTGCCTCTTTGGCTGCCTTTTTCTCAGCTGCCTTTTTAGCCTTAGCCTGAGCCTTAGCTAGCTTCTCAGCCTCCTTCTCTTCAGCCGTCTTCTTTGGCTTACGAGCCGCTTTCTTAGCAACTGGCTTTACTTCGACTTTTTCTTCATCAGGGTATCCTGTATCATCTAAGTATTGGCCCACACCATCATCTTCGGTTGCATCATCATCTTCGGTTGCATCGGTTACTTGAGTTGCATCATCATCTTCGGTTGCATCGGTTACTTGAGTTGCATCATCATCTTCTGGTTGAGAAGCTTGAGCTTGAGCCACTAGATTTGCGATGAGATCATCACCTGCTCCTCCAGTTACTACCTTCTTGGTCTTCTTGGGCCTTCCGCGTTTCTTGGGTGCGGCGTTAGGATCTTTCTCCTTTTTTGCCTTAGCTGGCCGACCTTTCTTTGCTTTGACAACTTCGAACTGTTCATCGGCGAGTGTTAGTCCGAACTTTTCGGCTTCAATTACTGCTGCTTCTTTCGTAATGTTAAGTTTCAGCATCACGTTACCGTAATTTATTGGAACTTTTCCTTTTGGATCCTTCCATGCTGCACCTTTTTCAATTCTTTCTTCAATCGTCCCATAGTTTGGCATTCCGTTTGCGTTTGACGCGCACTGTCGAGCACATGTCGTGCAGAATTGGCCTTCACCTGCTGGTGTCATCATGCACTGAGTATACAGTCCACGATTCAACTTGATTCCATGACAGAATCCCGGTAGTGCTATCCCGCAGAATGGCAGGCAAACTGACGGTTTTAACCTCTTCTTTGCCGCCTTCTTCACACCCTTCTTTGACTTCCCGTCTATTAACGTGCACACACCGAACTTCAACACCGCTTCATCTGCGTCGAAATTGTATTCCAATGCGCATGCTCGCACTGCTTTCTCACATACTTCCGATAACGCACACGAGATTGACTTCACTGTTCGCGATACCATTGTTACTTCGTTCGAATACATCTTTTTACTGATTTTGAGTTTTACTTTTTTTCAACTTTTTATTAAACACTATTCTTTACACACGCCTTTCAATTTTCTCGAGAGGGGGATACCCCCTAACCCCCATTTATATACCGATTTCCTTGTTATTCAAATACTTATCTGAAAGCCACATCAAAAAAATATATTTTTTAATTAAGAACTATTTCTAATAAATAATATTGAAATAGTGAGCTTTTATAATAGTGAATTGCTCACGCATTTTAATCATTAAATCACTTTCATTGTCCTGTAAAGTCGGATCATTTCTTCCTATTTCAATCATAATCCTAAACACAAGTAATGAACAAAGTGGATTATGAAATATATTCAATTGACCGTTAACAGGGCTTGGATAAGGGGTCCAATTAAATGCTCTTAATCTAGCTTCAACACTAGCATTCGGCATAGAGCGAGCCATCAAAGTATATTTTTCTCCAAGAATTCTTATCAACTCAAATAGATTCACTCCATGACAAGCTTGATTTTCGTAGCCTGGATTGTCCTGTAAAGATATCCATTCTATTATTACATCTTTTTCTACATCTGACATTTCAGGCCACTTATGCTCTTCCTCATAGAACTCAGAAGGAATTGGGTTAGGAGAAGCAGGAGCGATGGGTGCTGGGACGTTAAAACTTGTGATTGCCATGTTTTTCAGGAATGTGATTGTTATTTGCTATATACTAACATAGTCACAGCATTGATAAGGTTTCAATTTTTTCATTAATACCGTTAAAATAATTTTAAAAAAAATTGAAAAAAATAATTAAATAGAAATTGTTAATATCTTATACAAACATGCTTATCCGTATTTTAAAAAGTTTTACAAAAAAAACAACTGCTGCTCCACTAGGGAGATGGAATACTATCGTAAAAGATAAGGAGCCAGAAATATACGTAAAAAATGCTATTGAAAAAAACTCATATTGGGGCAACCATGATCATTGTGGAAGTGAAATATGCAAGACACCTATTCCTCCTGAAAAAAATAAATACAAACTAGAAGAATTAATTAAAGACCCTCTTTGGCCATATGTACTGTAATTAATCAAACAAATCATATTCTCCATAACAATTATCACACCACATATTCTTATGACATACACATTTGCTAACATAAACGTAATTTGTTTTTGTTTTTGTTTTTTTACGTTTAATGGTTTTCCTTGACTGCTTTTTGGAAGTCATTTTTTTCACTGGCGGTGTAGATTTTTTATCGGTTGTAGAACTCATTTTTTTATTGAAATTAATATTGTCTATCAATTGATTTCAATTTATTATAAAATTGAATACATTAACTACTTATTGTTGACACTACAACATAAAAAACATGAACCAGACTGAACTAGAAGCCATACGTGAGATGTCAGATGCTCCTACTATCATGCTGACGATCTTACTAGTAACAATAGTCATTATAGGAAGTTTTATAGGAGAACAATTTGAAAAAACTTAATTAGCATCTTTACCAACAATTTTTCTTATTGGAGTGCTAGAATTAGAAATATCTCTTATATTTAATATGACATCTTTATTTTGATCTGGTGTTATTGTAGTTAATTCTACTGAATCTTCTAAATATTCAACCGTATGACGTATTTTATCTGAACCATCAAAACTATTTTTTCTACTTTTTTTTACCAAAGCCCTTCTAGTACATGCCAATAATATTGTACCCGAACAGTGATTTATAAATTGAAATATTTTTACTATCCCACCTGTTATTCCTAACAAACCTACATATGAATAATCCTTCTTATCTAATAATTCATATAACCAATAATCAGCCAAAGCTGCACAGAAAACAGAATTAGAAAATATTAAAATGCACTGAAAACGTGTTTCAAACTTTTTTCTTACACCGTCATTTATATCCAATAATTTTACATTCCAATCTGCAATAAATAAATCTTCATAATAAAGTGGTCTTGAGTTAGTAAATAAAATTAACACTGGAAAGTTCCAAAAAATTGTAAATGCAGAAAAAAATATAACTAACGGTATATAAAAATAATTTTGTATATGGGGGTCCCATAGTAAAGCAATTATTCCTATTAAAATCAAAGATGCTCTTTTATAAAGTATTTGCGTTCCACATATTTTATAATTACAACATGTATCTTCTGCTCTAGGTATAGCAACTCTTATAGGTGTTCTAGGTGTATTGGGTGTTGTCATTTAATATATATCTATTAAGGTCTTTATATTATTCAAGAAAGTCATATATTTCATCTTTTAATTCTTCCAGATTATTATCATCTTGGTCGTAATCAAATATTACTTTTCGTTTTACACTTCTTGGCAATCGATCAAGATAATATTGATATTGTGTTCTATGTCTACTTCCAAATATCAAAGCATGGGTTGCACCGTGCCAATAACCTTCACCTAATCCCGCAAATAAAGGATTTCCTGCACAATCCCAGAAGTTAGCTCTTTTCTTAGGACCATCACCGTGGAAATCTACAGGGACAACATCAACACCTAATGTGCACCTCGGATTACCACGTCTTTTTTTATTATAAAATATATTATGAATGAATGTAGATTTACCGGTCATTGATTCTCCCACGACTATAACTTTGTATTCTGGAACCTGCATAATTTCTTCTTGATTTTCTCTATAAAAGCAAAACATATGTATTATTTTTTACTATCTAAACAATACATATATATTATTTCAATTTTAATGTTACTAGCATTCCATAGCACTAGATATTTTTTTCTCTCAAAAATATTTTTTAATGTTAATTACATACTTGATTAGACTATTACCGCAAAAATATACCAGTAAAGAAAATCATGTCTTTAAAAAAATGATTTCTACTGTTTTGTAGTATTAATTATAACATCATTGACAAAAAACACACTTTCAGACACAACTGATATCAAATCAATTCTACTCGCTCACAACATTCAACATAACATGACGGACATCACTACTATATCTGGAAAATCAAAAGAAAACACACTTAACAATAAAATCTGGTCGCTTATACGATATACAGATGTAAGTGATGTTGACTTCTGGAAGGCGGCTCAAGTTGTAGTTGCCGTCTATACCGTTCATCCAAATACATCAATGCTAACAGAAATGCAAATCTTGGCGCTGTCTGAAGATAAGTGGTTCTGGATTGTGATTGACCTATTCGAGTGGCGATGGAAAAAAAAAATTCAAGATATATTTCCGTGGTGGGAGTTTACTCACAACACAGGATCACATTACATGATCGAACCTGAAGTATATGAATGTCCAGAAGAAACATGGAAAAACTCAGAGCTACTTATCATGCCATTACATCACATTATGTATAATATCCCAGCGATTGATTCGCCAAAACTCGCATATTGGGACGTATTTGGTGTAGATGGCGCACATTCTGAGGTTGTGGACTACATAGTCACACGAGGATGCCCAAAAGACTTGGAATCTTTCGTCTACCGATGTGCTGCAGATGATAAGCTATTATTGAATACATATCAAAAATGGGGGAGAAGAGGTATCGCTCAACACATTGTCATTTGTACTGAGGAGATTTCTGGCATAACGCTTTATACTGCTAATTATTATTCTCTATCTAAGACTGAAGAGATTTCTGAGCATGTTAAGTTGATGAGACATTCAACATGGCCAGGGAAGTTCTACAAACATTCAGTAGCTTGTCCACCGAGAGAGCGTATAGGTCAAGAAGGCATCGACATTCCAATTGTAGTGGAAGTTATTGCACCAACATGGTTACATAATATGCGTTCACTGGAAGAATCGTATTCTTGTTCTAGTTCTTCTTTGGAAGCAATATGGGAAAAAACAGGTGTTCCAGGAGGAAAGCATTGGATGATAGATGTCATCTGGGCAAACCTGACGCATGCAGAAAGAGCCGAAATCGTGAAAATGCACAAACAGTGTGTGGTTGGCGATGAATACATTCAATATTGGCTTTACATACAACTAGTCCATAACTGGGGAGACTGCTTCACAGATAAAAGCAAAGACTATATAAAGAGTTTCTATTCATCTATCGCTGAACATATATCTGCGACATTCAAAGAAAAACATAAATGGATGATCACGCCGCGCGAAGTAACATTGTAAATAAATTATGTACAGCAATAAATATAAAAGTAGCATTATTATAAAAACCAACTAAAAATCAGAAAATACAAAACAAGGGTCAGGGAGTGGCTCTCATTTTTTATTATTTGTTATTATTATTATGAATTATATACCGTCATTGATTCTCCCACGACTATAACTTTGTATTCTGGAACATGCATAATTCTTCTTGATTTTCTCTATAAAAGCAAACATATGTATTATTTTTAAAGATTAACTTTATTTTATTTTTGTTTCAATTTTATTTTTTTAGATGTAATTTTACCTTTTTACATGTAATTTTTATTTTTTTACATGTAAAAAATAATTTGATTAGTCTATTAATACAAAATTGTACCTATCTAAATAATATTAAGTATAAAAAAATGACAAGACTAAAACAGTAGACTAATATACTAACACCCCCCAAACAAAAGACACTCAGACCTACTGAATACCTATCACAAACACATAAGACACACTATATAACATGGCTTCTATCACATCTGCTGCTCAGGCCGCTATTGCCGCTGCCGATACTTCTCCTGGAGAATCAAAGGAGAATACTCTCCGAAATAAAACCCAAGCTCTTGTCCAAAATATGGATGGGCAGACAGGACCTTTCTGGAAAGCGGCTCTCTACACTGTTTACTTCTATAATATCCACCTTCAGTCGAGTTACCTTACAGAGGAAGAGGTAGATGACACCTACTTCTGGCTTCCACTGGATCTATTCGAATGGCGTTGGAAGAAAAAGATTCAGGAACTATTTCCTTGGTGGAGTTTTACGCACAACACAAATGGACATTACATAATCGAACCTGCTGAGTTCGTTCCTCCTGAAGAGACATGGATGCTGTGCGAGGCTACTCTCCGTCAGCCAACGTTTAACACCATGTATAATCTGCCAGACAATTCGGAAAAAATCACCTACTGGGACGTGTTTATGCAGTTTAGTAAAACGAGTACAACTGATGAGGTGACTCATTACTGTGGGGAGTACGATGTCCATCCTGAAGTGAGACAGTTTATTGTGGACCGTGGATGCCCAACAGACCTTGAAAAGTTCATCAGGATATGGGGAGAAGAAGACCGGGAACTCCATCGCAATTGGCAAAAATGGGCTCAGCGAGGGTTCGAAGAACACATAGTAGAATTGACAGTAAAGGTCACTGGCATAACTATGAAAGATTGTAGGAAAAAAAATCCTCCTCCTAAGCTTATGCGACAGGCTACATGGTTTGGTAAGTTCTATCCACATTCAAATGCCTGTCCGCCAAGAGAACGTGTTCAACAAGAGGGTGATGACACACTAATTATGACGGAAGTTAAAGCTCCAGAAAGCCTGCGCAAGTGGTGTTCACTCGAGCTGGTCTCCTCTTTCCGGCAATATATGTGGGTGCAAAAAGACCTGCCAGCAGGATTGGAGTGGATGATTGATGTTATCTGGGCCAACCTCACTCCTGAAGAAAGAGAAGAGATCAGGCACATGTTGGAGTATTGGCACCTGACTGATTTCAGGGTTAGTATTGACAACTGGTTGCATATACAATTGCTACACAACTTTGGTGACTGTTTCACGGAGAAAAGCAAGAAAAAAATAGATTGGATGTTGATTCCGCGCACAGCAAAATGGTAAACTCTGGACATAATAACCACAAAAATAAAATAAAAAAAACAAAAGGCATCGATGCCATAAAAACACTAAAAATCAGAAAATACAAAAAAATAAGAGTCAGGGTGGCTCTCATTTTTTCTTTTAAAACTCATTAATGTAAAATTATCTTATTATATTTTATAATGCAATACAATAATTTTGTTGATTCATTTCTAGATGTACCTCGCTTAGTAGTATTACCTAATCTTCAACCAGATAGCCGCGTAATATTAACAGAGGAAGATCTGCAAGTTCCATTAGATACAAATATATGCGATGTAGCAACCAAAATGGTCGGTGATGAAGCCAACCCAAACCAAGTAATTGGAACAATAAGTCAAAATAAACCGGGTGATTTTAAAAATAATTGCAAAAAATATTTATATTTTAAAGATGGAGATGCAGCAAGTCCATTAATGCGATGTAGATTTCGTGCAAAAAATAAATGTGGAAAAAAAGGAAAGTCGGGGTTCTTGACAAAAGCAGCAGGTGATTGCCTAGATTGCACAGATGTAACGTGGAAACTTTGGGAATTAGATTTGAAAATATTAGGCGGTGGTATTGGGTCAAAGGGAACGTTTACTGTAACAATTAAAAATAAAAAGTTATCATTTATGTTGCATATTAACGGTGGAATACTTCCAGATGGACAGTATCCAGTATATATATGGAATAAGTTAGGTGGATATAAAATTGATCAAACAGTCGCAAATGTATTAGATATTATAAAGGTAAAAAGTGGCACTCGGGATACGACTTTGTTTCAAAATGCATTATTATATGATAATAATTTTTTTAAATTAGATTTGAAATTAGAAGATATAAGTAATCACAGTGAAAGAGAGCTTGTAAATACACAACTTAAATTGTTTAAAATAGCTATTTCAGCAGGATTATACAAATATCTTATGTGTTTCGATAAGAGTCCCCAACCATGGTCCAAGAAGAACGTGAATGGTAATGGAGGAAGGTCTTTAGAAAATAAGATTGGACACAAAGTTCAATATATTAAAGACGCAATGGTAATGGTGGTGGAAAATAATGATAACCAATTGGATGATGAAGAAGTCATTAAAGCTCAGTTCACAGCATCATCACAGAGTCCCCCTGGTTCACCTAGAAGCGTAGCTGACCCTAATGTAATTACAATAATTCATGATTCAGAAAATCATACACAATTACGTGATGAATTGATAAAAGAAATGCACAAAGCAGAAGAAGAAGGGCGCCCCGCTAAACCAGTAAATGTAACTGGTGGAAAACGAAAAACTAGAAAACATAAAAAGCGATACAAAAAGAAGAAAACTAGAAAGCGTAAAAAGAAGAAAACTAGAAAACACAAGAAAAAGAAGAAAGGTGGTATGAAAAAACGCGTAAAAACAAATGTACACCGTAAAAAAATATATCCAAAGATAGCAAGTCATCAAAGTGTTGGATTAAGGCATAAGAATGGGAAAAGGTATGCTGTATTATTAGGACAAACTAATGAACCAATAGTTAATCGAACTACTAATAAAGTGATTTTGTACGATTACAAGACTGCTATAAATAAACATCGGCTTAAAAAACTTAGTAGTTACTCTCCTCAATTTAATCCACAAGGAGGAAAAGAGAAAACTCAAAAAAACAAATCAAGAAGAAGAAGAACATCCAAAAGAAAAAAGAGAAAACATTAAATATAATTAACTAAAAAGTATTACTATCAAGATAAAATATAGAAATATATAGACAGTATTCTTACTAGATAATACTAACTGTTTATTGAAGATAAATCAAAAAATTGATTTAAAGATTACGTGCATGTAATTAGTATTAATACAATGAGCACCGCACAGTCAGATACCAGCAGTAACGCAACCGAGGTCGTAATGGCCCAATATGAACAACAGTTTCAGAATCTTAATAAATCTCTTGTAGGTTTTCGAAGTCAAATTACTGCTCTACAGCAGCAGCTTCGTACTATTGAGAAAAGCGTCCGCAAGGAGATGAATACTCTCAAGAAGCAAGCTGATAAGAGTAGGAATCGTGGAAATCGCAAGCCTTCAGGATTTGCTACTCCATCAAAGATTTCGCCACAGTTATGTGAGTTTATGGGTAAACACGAAGGGTCTGAAGTAGCACGCACTGAAGTAACTAAGTTTGTAATTGCTTATATCAAAGAGAATGGCCTAGCTGAGAGCAAGTCTATTAAGCCTGATAACAAACTTAAAGCTCTACTAGGGACCAAGGAGGAAGACGACGTGACTTACTTCAATATACAGCGCTTTATGAATCGGCATTTCCTTAACTCTAAGAAAAAGTCTAAGTCAACTGAAGCTGAAACTGAAGCAAGTGCCACCGCATAAATAAATAAATAAATAAATAAATCCAATTTTTTATTTCTTATAAAGATTTGGATTACTTAAAAAATTGAAAGTTTTATACTTTTTGATAGTCAAAGCATAACTCCTATCAAAATCAACAATGTCTCTTGAATATAACGTTAACACATATAAATATCTACTAACAAAAGATTTCTATAGTGGGTTCTCCAAAATATTTCCAGAAGATATCTGTGAAATAATTCTTGAATTGTATTTTGGCAGAATAGCTAGAATTAAATGGTATAATAGTTCAATACACGATGAAATTAAAGACTGTTCACATCACCGGTTAACAGAATGGCTTCTTCACAATACTTCACGTATCGGAAATAATAACCAAAATATATTAACCTTTTTAAAAGACAACAAAACATTTCTTAAGAAACAGATACCGATAGCTATGAATTGGTACTACGATTGTAGATGTTGTCAGCGACATCAAATACACAAACCATGCATAACTGAAAATGAATTATGCATAGTTACAAAACCAGAAGCATTCTTGTATAGAGAACACCATTATGATGATTGTCATTGTCAATGTAGACATAACGCAAGGTATCTAGCGAGGGGATGGTTGCAGATTATGAATATTGAAAAAGAGAGAGAACGTAGTATTTTGAGAGACCATCATCTTTTCCGCAGATTTAGATAAAAAAATGAATTTATAAATATAGTCCCTGTTTTTATCATTAACATGTCACATATTATTGAACTAACTATTATGATCATCGGAGTATTTATCTTCGGAATATGCATATCGTGTATATATGATATTATCTTTGTAAGACCTACAAAACATTATAATCTAAGAGATAAAGTTAGGTTCAATAGAGCAAAAAGACACTTACTTCTAGGAAGTCCAAATAATATTAAAAGAAGCAAATCTGCTCCTGCAAGACGAAGAAAAAGAGAATATATATGGGCAAAATAATAACAAAATTGAAATCAAAATACTAATAATAATATTTTTCATTATAAACACTCTTTACAATGTTGGATATCATTTACACATTTATGATTGGCTTAAGCATTATTCAATTATATCTTTGTTTTGTATCATGCTTTGGGATAAAACAATACAAAAATGACAATATAAGTATTTCAAAAAAGAAAAGGAAGCGAAGTAGAACTCCTCCCAGAAGACCTAGAAATATTAAAATAATGAAATAAATGTTAATCTATAAATTAATTTTTTAAATTATAGATTTAATTACTGGTTATCTCCAGTATCAGTACGCGACCTCTTATTAGGTCGTCCTTTACGGTTACTATTATTAGAACCGCGAACAAGTTTCCACTCAGCACCACCAACCTTTAGTCGGTCACCTACTCGAGGACCACCTCCTCGGAAACGAGGGCGCGCACGAGATTGCTCGTTGTAACCTTTCTTATCGGTATCTGAATCACCGGTATCAGGACGTTGATTCTGCTGGGATTGACGACGCTCATGACGTGTCTCACACATAAGCATACCACCGTTCATACCGCGAACTTCCTTTGCAACGGTGCGTGGAGCCGATGCACCCTTATTTTCTACTTCTGTAGTTTCAAACTCCACATACTCTCCCTGCACTAGATAGCGAAACTGATCGCCACTAGTTACTAGAGCGGAGTGATGGACGAAAACATCCTCTTCACTTCCCATGGAACTAGTATAGGTAATAAAACCATAACCGCTCTGATTGTTGAACCACTTAACGCGTCCAACTAGTCGTGTTGTTGCTGCCGTATCTGTCATTGTAATATCTTAAGTATACCCATGGCTTTAAGCTTGTTTCACAACATTATGACCAATCATATAAATTATCCATCTCAAAACCATGATGTTTATATAAATTACCCAAAAGGTTACGTAAATAAATATAATCTGGATCCTCGTCAAAATCTAAACCTCTGCAATACTTTAAAAACAAAATAAACTCGCCTGGAGATGTTTGAAAATGTGTCCATGGTGCAACGTTTAACTTCTCTTGACCTATCGTTTCATATCGCTTCTCCTTATCACTACATTTAATAGCCTGCCATGGCAATTTACCATTTAATAAATATAATAAAACATATGCTATAGATTCCAAATCATCCCTCCTACTAGGTGTCATTCCCAAATGCACATTTACACTTGCGTATCGCGCTGTCCCTGTTAACTTCCTTCCTTGTGATAAACTAATATGCTTTTCTTTCTTATTTATATATCTTCTTGCCAAACCAAAATCTATTATATAAACCATATTAGTATCCTCATTAATAAGAAAATTATCCGGTTTTACATCTCTATGAATTATTCCTTCATTATGAATCATTTCTATTCGTTTTAACAACTGTATACCTATTGCCAATACCGATTTTAAACTTAATTTTCCTCCACATTTTACCCTTATCTCTTCTAATGATTTCCCCAATAAATCTAATACCATATAATTAAAGTTCCCCTCACACCCCCAAGATCTCAATCTTGGTACACCAACTGATTCAGATAATAATTTATATATTTTTGCTTCTGTTTTTAATTGTGAACTCTCTGATGATTTTTCTATTTTTATAGCTACCTCGTCATTTGAGTTTACATTAAGACCTCTAAATATTTTTCCAAAAGACCCCTCGCCTATCTTTGACAGAACTTTATATTTTCCTTCAACTATTAATGACATTTTTGGTGTATCGTCTACTTCTAATGTCTCCATGTCTATATATCATTTATGAATTGTATTTATTTGATATTCTGCAATTTATTATAATATTTCTTCAAAAATTGATTAACAATAAAACATAAAGCAGTCATTATATTATAACTAATCAGAATGGTTCTTATTTGCGACAAAGTTTTCACAGATGATAAATATAACGATATATTCGAAAGAACTGCACCTTTTGAGTTAAGTGATTTTCAAAAATGGGCTATCAAAGCTATTATTGAGAAAGACAATGTACTTATTACTGCTCATACCGGCTCAGGTAAAACTCTACCTGCTGAGTTCATGATTGAACACTTTATTAGATATGCTCAAGCTGAAGGAAGAGAGAAAAAAAAAGTAATTTATGCTTCTCCTATAAAAGCATTATCCAATCAAAAATTACATGATATGAGGGAAAAATACCCTGACATATCAATTGGACTTTTGACTGGCGATGTAAAAGATAACCCTGAAGCAGATGTTCTCATAATGACAACAGAAATCCTTCGAAACACATTATTTAATAAACAAATTGCTGAATCAACAGGTGAACAAATGCCATTATCATTTGATATTGATATTGAAAATGAACTAGGAGGTGTTGTATTTGATGAAGTTCATTATATCAATGATAAACACCGCGGGTCTGTATGGGAACAAAGTATTATCCTTCTCCCTCCACATATTCAACTTCTTATGCTTTCTGCTACTATAGATAAACCTGAAAACTTTGCTGAATGGATTGAAAATGAAAAAGCCAAACAAGCAGTTATTAAAAAAGTTAATATTAAACAAATGATTTTAGCACCTACATATCAAAGAGTTGTTCCATTAACACACTACATGTGGATTACTGCTCATAAAAATATTTACAAAAAAATCAGAAATACCGAATATAGCAAACCTTTTATTGAT
>Ga0315315_10002815_pt1 | contig 15910 bp, 13 predicted proteins | sample M140m3416metaG_FD_203699 | JGI IMG/M metagenome (GOLD analysis project Ga0315315, IMG submission 203699) | Ammonia-oxidizing marine archaeal communities from Monterey Bay, California, United States - M1 40m 3416 | ecosystem: Environmental > Aquatic > Marine > Intertidal zone | place: USA...
CTGCAAGTGCCAGACACATCAGCCAGCGAGGCGGAAAGCGGTCTGCCAGAGGGCCTCCCAGGCCATACGCGACCATGGCAACCAACCCGTAACAGGAAAAAGCTAACCCAAAGTCCAGATTGCTGATTCCCCACGCCTCAAGCATTGTGGGTCGGAAAAGTCGTGGTAGGACGAACGGCAGCAGGAATATTGCTTCCCCGGCAAGGATCACCGGCCATAGCAGCCACAGGTTCGTGGGTTCGCTATTCGGTTGCTGAGGCTGCTTGTGACTCAATGTTGTCTAATCCGTTGGCGTCGGAGGGTAGGAGTGGGGTGACTGTAGTGGTTGGGTCGGCTTTTGGGTTGCTGTTGCGGCGGTTCGCGGTGCACACAAATGAGTGGAAAGGTAACAGTTGGCGGTCGCACGTGACGAATCGACATGGATAGCGGTCCGGTTGTGACGGTTGGTGCGATTGTCCGCTGACTGGTTGAACATTCCCCCCGTGTCTGCTGAATCCCAGCGGGGAATTGTAACATTTGCTTCCGATGAACATCCACGGAGACGCACCCAAGCCAGAGATCGGATTCGATGGTGGTGCGTCTGTTCCGGTCCATCGCGGCCGGCTTAAACATCATCGTCCGCGATCAACCATCTGGATGGAACCACCATGACACGTATCAATACAAATGTCCCGTCACTCGTTGCCCAGAGCCGATTGCAGAATAGCAATCAGGATTTGCAGACCGCGCTGACTCGCCTTAGTACTGGACTTCGGATCAATACAGGGGCTGATGATCCTGCCGGGCTGATCGCCAGCGAAGCACTTCGCAGCGAGATTACCAGCCTCGGAAAAGCGGTTAGCAACACGCGGCGTGCCAGCCAGATCATCAGCACTGCTGATAGTGGGCTCGGCCAGGTTAGCAATCTGCTAAATGACATCCGTGGTCTTGTTGTTGAAGCCGCTAACTCCGGTGGATTGAGCTCTGAGGAGATTGCCGCGAACCAATTGCAGATCGATAGTTCGCTTGAAGCAATCAACCGGATCTCTCAGTCAACGACGTTCCAAGGAAGCAAGCTGCTTGATGGAACACTCGACTTTGTAAGTACCGCTCGCAGCGTAGCTTCAGTTCGAGATATTAATATCGATCAGGCTAACCTTGGCGCTGTTGGGCAGATCAGCGCCGACGTGGTGATCGATAGTGCGGCCACTCAAGCCTCGATCACAGCAAGCACTGCGGGTTTCACGACGGCTGATGCAGCTAACACAACTATAACCAGTGGTGCTGATGTGATCACGCTCACCGCCGGCAGTAATGGATCAGCCTTCAACGATGTTCAGGTTGTCTTCAACGACGATTCTGGGATTGGTGACGTTGCTGCTTCAGCCGGCTATGATGCGACACAACGCACCATCACGGTGACCTACAACTCGGCAGCAGCCACTGTGACTAACAGTGATATGGACGCAATCACTGCTGCTTTGAATGGTTTAGGCGATTTCGGAGCAACACTGGCTGGTACAGGCACCAATACGTTGACGGAACCTGCCACAATTCCAACTACCGGCAAGACTGGTGGTGAGGTCCTGAGCACGGACTTGGTTTTCCAGCTGAGTGGCGAGAATGGATCGGAAACGTTCAATTTCGGAACAGGAACGGCAGCTTCTCAAATTGCAGCTGCAGTCAATCTTGTCGCCGACAGCACCGGTGTGAGTGCGAGTTTCGATTCGACAGCGGGAATCTCATTCACGTCCACTGGATACGGCAGTGATACCCTGGTTGATATCGAGGTGATTAACGAGGACGCAGGTGGAACGTTCGCCGGAAGTTTGAGTGACGATCGTGCGATTGGTACTGATATCGTGGCGACAGTCAACGGTGTCGAGGCCGATGGGGTTGGAAACAGCATCTCGATCAATACCAGTGTGCTCGACTTGAGTTTGACAGTTGACGCTGGCAGTAGCACCCACTTCTCGTTCGACATCACTGGGGGTGGAGCTCTGTTCCAATTGGGGCCGGACGTCACCACCAATCAGCAAGCCCGACTCGGGATCGGTAGCGTCAGCACCGGGCAACTCGGGGGGGCCAACGGACGGCTGTACGAACTGGGCAGCGGTCAGGCTCGCAGCCTGGAAAACGATGTTGCCGGTGCCTCGGTGATCATCGAAGACGTGATTGCGAAAGTGACAGGTCTTCGAGGGCGATTGGGTGCGTTCCAGTCAACGACGCTGGACAGCAACATGGTTAGCTTGAATGAAACCTTGGCTAATTTGCAGGAAGCGGAAAGCTCGATCCGCGATGCCGACTTCGCTCAGGAGTCCGCCAACCTGACTCGCGCTCAGATTCTGGTCCAGTCGGGTACCAATGTGCTGGCACTCGCAAACCAGAATCCTCAGAACGTGCTTTCGCTGCTGCGATAATCACCGATTGAGAAGAAGTACAACCGCCATGCGGTTGATAGCAAAAGCCGGTGAGGGCACCTCGCCGGTTTTTTTGCGTTTTTGGGAAGTGATTTTCGATAGAGTTCGGCTCTGCCACCATTTTGCTGGATACAAGGGATTCGGTTTGACGATCTTTCCGGGTGACGTAGGTTCTGATGGACCCTATTCGTTAACTCCGGGGAATTGTTCCCTGAATAGCTCGAGTACAGCAACACGCAGCAAATTATGGGGCGAATCCAATCCTCTATCGGTTTGATCACCGGCACCGATATCGGTGGGACGGTGGATCAACTGGTCGCTTTGAGCGGCCGGCCCCGGGATCGGCTCGTCAACAGCACCACGTTGTTGCAACAGGAGCAACAATCGCTCGCAGAGTTGACGGCTGCTGTGATTGGTGTGCAGTTAGCCGGACAAAAACTGGCCAACACGTCGACTTTCCGTTCAAAAACCGCGACCAGTAGCAACAGCGATGCCTTGTCCGCCATTGCCGGGACCAAGTCACAGGCGGGTAGTTACGTCGTGAGAACCTTGCAGGCTGCGTCAACGCACACCGTCGGGTCATTACAGCGGGTGGCTTCGTCCGAATCGGCTCTCGGTTACGCGGGAACGTTAAAAATTCAGCCTTCGGGCGGCTTCATTGATGATTCAGCAGCACTTGCCGGATTGAATGACGGTCGCGGTGTTGAGGCAGGCACCATTCGGTTGACCGATCGAAGTGGAGCGTCGGCCGAGATCGATCTCACCACCGTTCGCACTATCAACGATGTGATGGAGGCGATCAATGACGCTGAGGTAGATATCAAAGCGACCACGGTCGGTGATGCCATTCGATTGACTGATCTGACCGGAAGCACCGCTTCCAATCTAAAAGTTGAGCAACTTGGTGACAAGGAAACCGCTGCTGACCTAGGTCTGTGGGGCGTTGATAGCGCGTCCTCGACCGTTACAGGGTTTGACCTCGAAGTTCCCGCCACGACGCTCGCACTCCGCGGTGCAGCGTTGAGTGAGTTGAATGGAGGTCAAGGTCTGGGGGCGTTAACTAATCTCGACATCACCTTGGCTGATGGCAGCAATGCATCGGTTGATCTTTCCTCTGCGAACAACACTGCGGAGATTGTGGATGCGATTGACGCGTCCGGTTTGGACTTGATCGTACGAGTCAACGATGCGGGAACGGGTTTCCGGGTCCGCGATGTTTCCGGTGGTAGTGGGAACTTCACAATCTCATCCGCGGATGATACTGCAGCAAGCATCGGCTTGGATGCCAGTACGACAGATGCCATCATCACCGGCGATAATCTGAATCGACAAACGGTCAACACCAGCACCTTGTTGGCTGATTTGAATCAGGGAAGTGGTATTGATACCGGGAGCTTTACGATCACCGACAGCGCAGGTGTCATTGGCGCGGTCAACCTGAAGGTTGAAGGAATTACCACAGTCGGTGGATTGGTGGATGCCATCAATGCACTTTCGACCGGCGTGACAGCCTCGCTCAACGATGCGGGTGATGGAATTGCTCTCGTTGACACAGCCTCTGGAAGCTCAACGTTAGAGGTGGTTGATACTGGAGCTGGTACAGCGGCAGCAGACCTTGGTATTGCCGGGGCAGCGGAAGTGCAGTTAGTGGCAGGGGCAAGCGTGTCAGCTTTAGTTGGGACACAGGCTGCCGAGATTGAAGTCGAGGCAACCGATACGCTTGCATCTCTGGCAGCCAAAATCAACGACACAGGTCGTTACGCTACCGGTTCGGTTGAGGCGAATGATGACGATACGTTCTCATTGCGGCTTCTCAGCAAAAAGGGTGGCGAGGATGGAAGGTTCGCGATTGAAACCTCAGGTTTTGATCTGGATCTGAGAACCACATCGACAGGACAGGATGCCAAAATTTCAGTTTCTGCTGATGGTGGACCCTCGCGAATACTGTCTTCGAGTGACGGCGTGTTTGAGGTCAATGGAGGAGAAACCGGTGCGGCGTTGATCAGTTCGGCGACCCTGCTTGACGATATTGCTGGCGGTGCTGACCGCGGCAGCTTTACAATCACTGACAGCTCTGGGGCGATTGGTGCCGTCAATCTGGTTGCCGAAGGAATCACGACTGTTGGTGGTCTGATGGAAGCCATCAACAGCTTGGGCATTGGGGTCCAAGCATCTTTGAATGATACTGCCACTGGCTTGGCAATCACTGACACAGCTTCGGGTGCAGGATCACTTGTGATTGCTGACACCGGAACTGGTGTTGCTGCTTCGAGTTTGGGAATTGCCGGTACAGGTTCGGTTCAGACGGTCGGCGGGGCATCCGTAACGGCTTTGGTCGGGCCCGCGGAAAGTGCGGATGGGGCGGTCACGAGCGGGTTGTCGTTTACCCTCAAGCAGGTGACCAACGACGAGATCACGATTGATGTTGCGAACGATGCTTCAACGGTGGTCAGTGCCGCGGAATCACTGGTGTCTCAGTACAACTTGCTGGTTGATAAAATTGACTCATTGACGTTCTTCAATGCTGATACTGATGAAGTCGGTTTGCTGTTTGGATCATCAGAGACCCTGAGGATACAGACAGGTTATTCCCGACTGTTGTCGGGACGTATCGTTGGTGCGGGCGATCTGAAATCGATTGGTCAGGTCGGTCTGGGGTTCAATGACACCGGCAAGCTTGAACTCAGTACGTCTAAACTTCAAAAGGCCATCGAAAATGGCTCGCAGGATGTGGAAGAGTTTTTTAGCACGAGTGATTCAGGCTTGGCTGCCAAGCTTGATTCGTTAGCCGAAAAGTTGGCCGGTGGCACGAACGGCATGTTGTTGAATCGTTCGGAGACATTGTCAACACAAATTGAATTCAATAACGACCGGATTGAATCGTTGAATGACCGGTTGGAAAACGAACGTGAGCGGCTCTTGCGTCAATATTACTCGATGGAACAGGCGATTGCCAAAATCCAGAGTAATCAGCAGGCGGTATCCCAGATAGCGCCCATTAGTATCCCCACATAATGAGTGTGGTGACCGAATCGATGACTCAGTGGACGAGTAAACTTGATGAACTTTCGTGATGGACAGATGGCGAGACGCGATAACGCGAGTGGCGGAGAACAGTACCTTGAGTCTGTTGTCCGGACTGCTTCGCCCGCTAAATTGCGGTTGATGTTGATTGAACGTGCTGTGGGCGTGTCTGAGAGTCTCGAAGTTGCATGGCGAGAAAATCCCGGGCAAGGCCCGAATGAACAGTCGCTGAAACTGTTTGAGCTGATCAACGAATTACTCCGAGGCGTTGTTGGTAGCAAGCAAGGCGACGGTGAGGAAATCTGTAAACAGGTTTCTGATCTCTATGTATTTCTCTTGAAGCACTTGCTGCTTGCCGAGCAAAAAAGCGACGTGGCCTCGATTGAAGAAATCAGAGCGGTGCTGCAGGTGGAGGCTGAAACTTGGAGACTCGCCTGTGCTAATGAGTTGCCCGCCGCCTCTCCCCACTTAGGTTTTGGCAATAGCAGCAGCGGTACCAGCAATGGCCTGAATCTCGAAGCCTGAATCTCGAAGCCAGAATCTCGAAGCCAGGATCTCGAAGCCAGGATTCATGGACGGGGAGGCTCGCAGTGGCCTCGCCGGAAATACGCGTGCAACGACTTGGGCAGCGTGATGGTTGCGACAAGGCAGCGTTTTGTGGCCTTTTTCCGACCGTTTTGTCTCGCGGTGTGTAACGATTTGCAATCTTAAGTTGTCGTTTCGCTTGCCACGCGCTATCCTAGCACTACTGGCCCGCTGTTGGCGTCAGCATTTTTTCCTTATGAGGTATCAGTGATGATTCGCTTTGTGTTAGTGCTGCTTGGTGCGGCGTTCGGGATCAGTGCAGTAGTGGGTTACGCTCAAGAGGCAAGGCCCGAGCCCAAGGCAGCTGTGGTCGGAAAGGATGTTGGAGACGATTCTGACAACAGGAAGAAGTCTGCAAAGACTGACGACCAGTATTTGCGGATTAAGAAGTCTGACAAAGGTCAGCCCCAGGCACTGCAGACGGCGATTGTCAGATACGTTGGCAAAAAAGGAACCAAGTACGCCGGTAAAGTTGTTGATTTGGTTGGTGTCGTTCATATCGGCCAGCGAGAGTACTACGATATTCTCAATGAAAAACTGGGGAAGTACGACTCAGTCTTGTACGAATTGGTGGCGCCTGACGGGACCCGCATCAAACCCGAGGATCTCAAGAAAAGCCGTTCTGTGATTGGGTCCATGCAGTCTGGAATGAAGGACATGCTCAACCTTGAGTATCAGCTGGAATTGATCGACTACCTTGCTGAGAACTTCCGACATGCTGATATGAGTCCCGAAGAGTTCGCGAAGGACTTGGAGCGTAGGGATGACAGTGTCTTAAAAATGGTCGCGAGGATGATGGGTGCCGGTTTAGCCACTCAGTCGGGTGGTGGAGACGCCGGTATGCTATTCGCGTTGCTCAGCAGCGACCGTTCGATGCGTCTCAAGCAGACGATGGCAAAGCAACTCGTTGATGTCGGGACGATGTCCGCTGGCATGAATGACGCCAACGGTGAGAACACGATCATCAAAGGGCGGAACGCAAAAGCGTTTAACGTGTTGGAAGACGAACTTTCGGGTGATTCCAAACGCGTCGCTGTTTTCTATGGAGCTGGGCATCTGCCAGACATGGCCCAAAGACTCGAAGAAGATTTCGATATGACCGAACGAAAGACTCAGTGGTTAGATGCGTGGGATCTCACGCGAAACTGAGTATGCGTTTCGGGGGGCAACGCGATGATCCGGTCACAGGCAGCTTGCGAATTTGGGCAGGCTGCTGGAGTAGCTTAGGTAGACTACCTGGACGCGGTTTGCATTCCGTCTAGCAGGGCTGCTGCTGCATCGCTCTTGTTGAGCACGTAGTAGTGAATGCCCGGCACTTGTTGTGCCATCAGGTCGAGAGTTTGGGCTCGGGCGTGCTCAACACCAATCTGAAATTGGTCCGCTGGATCATCCGTGGCTGTCATTGCTGACGCAAGCTCGGAGGGAATCGCTGCCTTGCACATACTTGCGATCCGCGTCGCCTGCTTGAAATTCGTGACCGGTAGGATTCCGGGGACGATCGGAATGGTGATACCTACAGATTCACAGTTATCGCGGAACCGATAATAATCGGTGTTATCGTAGAACAACTGCGTGATGATGATGTCAGCGCCCGCGTCAACCTTGCGTTTCAAGTTGTCGAGATCAGTCTTTGCGTCGGGAGCCTCTTGATGTACTTCGGGGTAACCTGCCACAGCGATTCCGAAGTCAAACTTCTTGCGAATCAATTCGACCAGCTCATTGGCATAGTGCAGACCACCCTCGACAGCTTGGAATTCAGTGGTGCCCTGCGGGGGATCGCCGCGAAGAGCCACGATGTAGTCCGTTCCCCGTTGTTTCGCCTGATTCAGATAGGCTTCGAGCTCGTCAACCGTGGAGTTCACGCAGGTCAGGTGTGACGCCACTGGTAAGTCGGTCAGTTCACGAACTTTTTGCAGGACGTCCAGCGTTGCCCCCTGAGTGGAGCCGCCCGCGCCGTAGGTGCAGGTAAAGAAGGCTGGGTCAAATTGTTTCAGACGCGTGACGTTGTCGCACAGGGCCTTCAGCCCTGCTTCAGTTTTAGGCGGAAACAGTTCAAACGAAATGGCGCATCGCGACGTTGCAAAGTGTGACGCGAGACTCATAGGGTGGCCTGTGGAAACTTGTATTGGGGAAGAACTGCGGTAAGCCTGTTGTCGCAACCAGATGTTGCGGACGCCTCACCCATGGGGTGAGACCGGTTTTCTCGACTGCCGGTTCACTGAAAATCATGACCGTACGCTGACATTATTCTCAGATCCTAGTCCGAACTCGGCCGTTTTGCACCGGGCCATAATTCTGGCGATGCCTCGCCATTGACCAAAACCCCTTTTCGATTCCAGCCCAAGTAGGCCGTCACGCTGGCTGGGCAGTACCTCAATGTCAGTCCGCAACGGCGCCGGTTGCTGTGATTGGGCGAGGAGCCGTGCACCAAAAGGTCGCTGTGAATCGAGATTTGTCCCGCCGTTAATGCTGTCAGATTGTGTTGGCCATATTGCTCGGGGTTCTTGACTGATTGGTTCAGTACGTTACCCGAATCGGTTGCGGAGGCTTCGAAGTCAATCAGACCATGGTGGTGCGAGCCGGTGTAGACTTCCATGCAACCATTTTCCTTGTCGGCATCATCGATCGCCAGCCAGACGGTCACCGCCTTGGTCGGTGTGAGTGGCCAATAACTGCAGTCTTGATGCCAATCGACACTCTTACCGTCCTTCGGCATTTTGCAGAAAAAGTGGCTTCCCCATCCGATGACATCCTCGCCCAGAAGATCTCTCACGTACGAAACTAAGGTGGGATGATTCAGAATGTCCCACACCCGACCATGTTTCAGGTGCGCGCTGCTGATCGAGTAGCTGTCTTGACCGGACTCCAAGGCCTCTTGCAGCAGTACATCAAAATACGCGCGTATCTCATCGATCGACTGACGATCGTACAGATCCAGCGGTCCCAGGTAGCCTTCTTTATTCCATCTTTCGATGGATTCTGGGGGCAGGTTGGCAGGGCTTTGGTTTTGCGTTGGAAAGAAACGAATGTCTCGAACGACTGTGGCTATCGATTCCTGATTGGGGGTGATCTCAAAGTCAGCAGGTGATTGCATAGTGGGACAGGAAGTTGGTAGGTAGTGCTGGCCAGTGGAAAACGAAGGTTCAGAGCAGCGATGGTCTGCTAGCAATTCTTGCATCCGGGCTTGCGTGAAACAATCGTTCTGTCGTATTCACAACCCTTCGTTAGTTTAGCATCCTGAATTGTATTCTGGCAGGGTTGCAGAATAGAAACGGGAATGAGCCGTAAGACTTTTTCGCCATGTGACAGGTTCGCGGCGGAGGGGGAATAGCTGGAATGTTGAGTGCTGATCGTGAGAATGGCTTACCCGGTGACGTCTCAGTCATGCCGGCGGCAAGAGAGTCTGCTGTGCTGGAAAGACAAGCTGAGTGGCATCGCCGTTTGGTTGACAGCGCACCCGATGTGCAGTTGCAAACGCTGGTGGAAATTGGCCGACATTCAAATGTTTTGGGAGTTTCCGATTTGGTAATCAGGCTTGCGGGTAGTCGAGACGATTCTGTCCGGGCTGCTGCAGCGCAAACACTCGAAAGTTCCGTGCAGCCCAGTCAGGTCGAATTGCCAGCTTTGGCCGCGTTGCTAAGTGATCGTGCTGATGGTGAAATCAGTTATTGGGCGGCAACTTTGTTGGGCAGGCTTGGGCAGGAAGCGGTCGACGCTACGCCGGCTCTGTGTGACTGCTTGACCAATTCATCATTTCTTCCCGCACGGGAGCGAGCCGTGTGGGCGTTGCAGAACATCGGTGCAGCAGCAAGCGATTCGATTCCTGCGCTGCGTGCTGTGAGTGAGGTGGCACCGGCAAGATTGCAACTGCTCTGTCGTGAAGCGATTAGCAAGATTGGGACAAGCGTTCATTTGGTTGCGAAGCGAGCTGCATGACCGTTTGTGGTGGCTTTGTTGTTAACGCAAAGCTTTGCGACGCTTGCATCCGTCGTGCGGGCTACAGGTTGATGGGAAGCGTGCGGGGTTGATTGAGTGAGCGTTCTAGGAATCGTTGTTCGGTACAGGCGTAAGAAGTGAAATGGTCAAGTTTTTAAGACGCAAGCAACGGTCCAGTAAGGGCAAAAAAGCGAATACAACCAGTGGGGGCGGGAGCGGCTCTGGTGGTGGGCAGGAATCGAGTCGGCATGGCAATGCAAATGATGCCGCGCAGAACACAAAATCCGCCCATCGTCCAGCAAAAGCTCACATTCCACTGACGCGTTACATTGGTCCGCTCGTCAGCGTGGCTGGATTTGTTTTCGTACTGGGGATGGTGGTGACCGGCAGGGTGGATTTGTCCGCTATTCATTTGGGGGCCGGAAGCAACCCCGCGTCGGCAGCAAGTGTGCCCTCCTCAATCCAACCGGTTAGTTTGCCTGCCCCGACTGGCAAGTCCACCGAAACGATGAGCCTTGCTACGTTCAGTATTACAAACTTTGATCCTGCGAAAGCTCAAGATGCCGGCATCCTTTCGGTTTTGGCAAGGGTGATCTCGCGTGTGGATCTTGTGGCAATACAAGGCGTCTCGAGAGACGCGGGCGGAATCAAGTTGCTAATCGAAAAACTTGAAGCCTCAGGCGGGCAGTTTGGGGCACAAGTCAGCCCACCCGTGGGGCGTGAGGGCGACATGCAGTGCTTTGCGTTTATCTGGGATAAGGCAAGAATTCAATTGACGCCAGGAAGCGTCTTTGTCGTTCAGGATCCTACCGACCGAATGCACTTTGAACCGATGGTTGGATCTTTTGAGACTCGCTTTGGTGCTGTTGGTGGTCGCAATCCGTTTCGGTTTACGTTGATAAATGCTCACGCCAACCCGAGTGATGTCAGGGCCGGGTCTTCCATCAATGAGATGAATGTTCTCGATGACGTCTTTCAAAGTGTGCGGCAATACGGCTACCAGAAAAACGGTGAGGAGGATTGCATCCTGCTTGGGAATCTTGGTGTAAATACTGCGGGACTAGACGGGTTTGGGAAGGTTCCCAATGTGGTGTCCCTTGGCGGGGACTGTTTGACAGACACCATGCAAACTCGGACGCTCGATCACATTCTGATCGATCAAACAACGACGCGGGAATATACCGGGCGTTTTGGGTTATGTGATTTGCAACGGCAATTCGGGATCACTCAGGAACAAGCTTTGATGATCAGTGAGCATCTCATGCTTTGGGCTGAATTCAGTGTTTATGAAGTGCCTGCCTATAACGGCGTTGCCTCGGGGGCCCGTACGCGAGGGCGTTATTGATAATGAATGGTTGGGAGTGAGTCGCAGTAATGGGAGGAACGCGTGCTGCCGCTCAAGCGTCGATCACATCATGCAAAGCAGAATCAATCAGCAAGTGCGTCATTAAGCGAACGCATCATTAAGGCTTCGCAGGTTGGCTGATTGATAGCTGCTGCTTAGTGACTCGTTGACACGGGTCACAGTCACGGGTCACAGTCACTGCGATTGTGGGGCGTGGTCTAGGCAGCTTTTCGCTGCTCAGCTTTTGCCAGTCGTGCTGCAACTCGCGGGGGTGGCGTTCGCCATCGTCGATGTAACCACCAATATTGCTCAACCGATTGGTCGATGTCTTTGGCAAGCCCTGCGTTGTACCAACGAGTCAGCGTGTTAATGGATTCGCAATGACCTTCGGGATCGTTTTCTGGGTCAGCGATACCGGAGCATGACATTTTGAAACGCATGGGGTGTCCCGTGATTCTGGTTGTGGAACCGATCATCATGGGAGCGTTGGAACTGAGAGCAAACAGGGAAAGCGCCTTATGGCAGGATGCGGGAACTCCGAGAAAGTTTACCCAGCATCCTTTGGGGCCCGCGTGTTGGTCTGCTAGGAGGGTCAGGATACCACCATTTCTGAGGTGTGCATCGACGGCGGGGGCGCAACCTTCCTTGTCGACCATGTGTTGGCCTTTTGCGCCGCGAAAGCGTTGCACCCAGTCATGCAGAAACGGGTTGTCGAGTTTTCTCGCGATTGTGAGCGTGCTGAAGCCCATCAGCCCAGTCAGGTAGCCGCCGACCTCAAAATTTCCAAAGTGCCCGGTAACGGTCACCTTGGGTCGCCGGCTCAGCAGATGCCGAAGCGTCTGCCGGTTTTCCTCGAACACGATGTATTGGCTCCAGTTGGTCAGATGCAGGCGGCGCTGCGCCCACGCGATTTCACATACCATCAGAAGTAGGTGGTGCCACATGGCAAACGCCAGGCGTTCGCGGTCTTGCTCGCTCGAGTTCGGAAAAATCTGGTCCAGATTTGTTTTAGTGATGTCTCGACGTATCTTGAGTGGGCCAGTCGCCAGCCAGGCCAGTCCATGGCAAAGCCTGTCGCCCATATCAGTGGGTAGCGTTTGTAAAACCGAGATCAGCACGCGGACTGTGGCATAGAGCACAAAATCGACGACCAGCGTTGTGAGGCGCTGAGAGCGTTGCCAGAGGTTCGTTATCGTCACAGCCGTCGTCACGTGAGCTTCCTTGCGTTTTGTCTGCGTATCCGCGGTAATTGTTGCCAATTTTGCGATTCGAAATCCAGACGAATTCGCCCGCCTTGTGAGATTTGCCGTGAGAGTACACGATTAGTGCCGCAAGGCTCCGTTTATGGAGTCGGTTTTTCTGTTCAAGATGCGGTTTTGTTGAAATGAATGAACCTTGTGCTGTGATTTTAGCGGCCGGCAAGGGGACGCGTATGAAGAGCGATCTTCCCAAAGTCCTGTGTCCTGTGGTCGGGCGGCCGATGATTCACTTTGTGCTGGACGCGCTTGAAAAAGCGGGAATCCGACGACATATCGTCGTGGTGGGGCACGAAGCCGAGATGGTCGAGGCGGAACTGAAGTCCCGTCAGGGAGACACTCATTTCGTGTTGCAAAGTCCGCAATTGGGTACGGGGCACGCAGTACAGATGTGCCGAGATGCTCTGGCTGAGCAGCATGGCCCAACGATCGTGGTCGCCGGGGATTCTCCACTGATCCAAGATTCCAGTCTGCAAGAGCTTTTACAGCATTTTGAGCAGACTCAGCCTGCCTTGTTGCTTGGCACGCTCGAAAAAGAGGACCCCACCGGCTTGGGCCGCATCGTCCGGGATCAACAAGGCGAATTCACCGGCATCGTTGAGCACAAAGATGCGACTGCGGAACAATTGGCGATTCGCGAGGTGAACATGAGTACCTATTTGTTCCAAACCAAGGATTTGTTGCAGGTTTTGGAGCAACTCAGCGACGATAACGCTCAGTCTGAGTACTATTTAACGGATTGTGCGAGACTTCTCCGCGAAGCTGGGCGACCGGTGGCAGCAGTGCCTGTTCTCAAAGAATGTGAATCATTGTCGATCAACAACGTCGGCGAATTACAGCAAGTCGACGAGAAAATGAGAGCTATGGGTTATGCGTGAACTGAAAATATTCAGCGGTCGTGGCAATTACGAGTTGGCCACAAAAATCTGTAAACATCTACACCTTGAGCCCGCTGCAATCACACTTGGGAAATTTCCCGATGGTGAGAACTTTTGCAAATTGGACGAGGACGTTCGCGGTCGCGATGTGTTTCTTGTTCAGCCCACAGCGCCTCCGGTCAACGACAATTTGATGGAGTTGTTGATCATGATCGACTGCTGCAAGAGGGCCAGTGCAGAGCGGATCACTGCTGTAATCCCTTATTACGGATATGCTCGCCAAGACCGCAAGGATGAGGGACGTGTTCCGATTACCGCCAAACTTGCGGCTAACTTAGTCACGCGTGCTGGTGCTGATCGCGTGCTTACCATGGATCTGCACGCGGCACAGATACAGGGATTCTTTGATGTGCCTGTGGATCACCTGTATGCCGCTCCCGTGCTTAACGAGCACTTCAGCGATCTGGGGATGGAAGGCGACGATATCGTCGTCGTAAGTCCGGATGAAGGTAGCATCAAGCGAGCCCTCGGTCACAGCAAACGACTTGGGGGTACGCTGGCCATCGTAGACAAAAGACGCACAAGCGCGTTGGAAGTACGTCAAAGCACAATCATCGGTGGCCCCGTCGAGGGAAAGATCGCGTTGCTGTTTGATGACATGATCAGCACGGCAGGGTCCATCTGTGGCGCAGCACGGTTGGTTCATGAAGCTGGGGCACGAGAAATTCATATCGCCGCGACGCATGGAGTGATGTGTGGGCCGGCAATTGAAAAATTGCGTGACGCGCCGATCAATTCGATTGTCGTGACTGACTCCATACCGATCCCCCAAGACAAGCAGCTGCCCAATCTTGTTGAACTGACGGTTGCTCCCTTGTTGGCCGAAGCCATCAAGAGGATTCATCACGACCAGTCGATCAGTGAGTTGTTTCGCGAACGTTGAGCGTCACTCGCACAGAGCCAGGGTCACTCTGGCTACCATGCTGAAGATGACTAGCCTGCCGTTGCTGCGGTCACTGCCTGGGAATAGCGTGGATTCACAGTGAAATTTACCACTGCCGCGTGCGGCTCGGTTGATGGGACTGGTCACGCCCTGGAGTGAGGCTTGGAATGACCAGTGAATGTCTCAGCGATCTGCGGTTTTCAATTCCATATGCGAGGTGAGCCATGGTGAGATCGACGCGATTTGGTGTTATCGGAGGCGGTGCATTGGGGGGGCTCTACGGTTGCTTGTTGGCAAAAGCTGGATTCGAGGTCCACTTTCTACTGCGCAGCGATGCAGAACATGTCCGTCAGCACGGATGGAAGGTCGAGACGCCATTGGGCGATTTCGAAATCAAAGACGTCAATGTCCACGCTTCTGCAGACACGATGCCTCCCTGTGATGTAACGGTCATTGCACTGAAAACCACTCAGAACGGACTGTTGCCTGATCTGCTGCCAGGACCGACGTCACAAGGCGGACGTGTGCTCGTGCTGCAGAATGGATTGGATGTGGAGCACGATGCTGCTGAAATCGTAGGGTCCGATCGTGTGCTGGGAGGATGTTGTTTCCTGTGCAGCAATAAAGTGGGGCCCGGCCACATCAGACATCTTGATCACGGGCGAATCCTGTTTGGTGATTACGACCCCGCACTGAAACTGACTTCAGGCCACGCTGCGGCGGTCCGTGATGACTTGGTGGACGCTGGCATTGACGCCAAACTTGTTGCTGATCTGGCTGCTGCGAGATGGAAAAAACTGATGTGGAATATTCCCTTCAACGGGCTATCAGTGGTGCTCAATGCGTCGACGCAAGAACTGATGGAAAGTCCAGCGGCGTATGACTTGGCCAGAAGTTTGATGGAAGAGGTACATCAGGCTGCGAACGCGTGCGGTGCGGTGATCAGCGAACAAGTGATCCAATCGACATTGGATGTCACACGGGACATGGTTCCTTACGACAGCAGCATGCGACTTGATTTCATCCACCATAGACCGATGGAGGTCGAAGCAATCCTTGGGGCCCCGATTCGGCACGCGAGAGATCGGGGATGTGAAATGCCACGCGTTGAGATGCTTTATCGCGAACTGTTGTTTTTGGATCGTAAATCGAGGCAATCACCACACAAACTCGAACACTGACAGTCAGTGAATCACTAACGTGAATGGCTGCCTCCGACTCGACGGGTCAGGTTTTGCCTTACCGGTTTTGCCTTACGGAGGCTAGCTGATGGCTGCCTTCGTCTTTCACTTGCTGCCATGCAGCAATTCGTCAAAGTTCAGTTCCAATTGGGTGTCCTGGTCATCACCCCCAAGTTCACGAAACAGCAAACTGGGTTGGATGTCGCGGCTATTTTGGTACTTATCGCTGCAGTAGGAATCCGCGGCACCTTCGAGTGACAGGTAGTAAATTTGGCACACCTGCATATTGGGGTAGATTCGAACTGGCTGAACGCAGTGCATTTCCAGTGTCCACGTTCCGCAGTAGCCAACGTCGCCAACGCT
>Ga0315315_10002816_pt1 | contig 15906 bp, 9 predicted proteins | sample M140m3416metaG_FD_203699 | JGI IMG/M metagenome (GOLD analysis project Ga0315315, IMG submission 203699) | Ammonia-oxidizing marine archaeal communities from Monterey Bay, California, United States - M1 40m 3416 | ecosystem: Environmental > Aquatic > Marine > Intertidal zone | place: USA...
AATTTTTAGCGAATCAGTGGAAAGAACGTATACAACAATTTTGTCCCGGGGCGACTATAGGTATAGTCCAACAAAACAAGAAAGAAGTACACTGCGATTTTGTGATCGCGATGCTTCAATCTCTTTCTCTAAAAGAATATTCATTCGAAGATTTTGATAGTATAGGTACTCTCATCGTCGATGAGGCCCATCATATATGTGCCAAAGTTTTTTCGCAATCTTTATTTAAATTGTGCCCCAAACACGTATACGGACTTTCGGCCACACCGAATAGAAAGGATGGTCTCACAAAAGTTTTACATTGGTTCATGGGTCCCACCTTTTTTGCGGTTGAACGAGAAAATCAACACCAAGTCGATATGTTTCCCCTAGACTTTACATGTGACCGATTCAGAGATCCACCACCGTGCACTCGATACGGTAAACTTTCTTTAGCGACTATGATCACAGAACTCACTGAAATGCCTGATAGAAACGCGCTCATAATGTCTACGATTCGAGACGCGACTCGGGGTACCCGGCAAGTGTTAGTTTTAAGCGATCGTCGATTTCATTGCGAATATTTGCACCAAAGATTTAAGGATCGTTCGGGTTTATACATGGGTGGAATGAAAGAAGCAGATTTAACGGAATCTAGTAAAAAGCAAATCATATTCGCGACGTTTAGTCAAGCGCATGAAGGACTCGATATACCCAGTCTTGATACGGTCATTCTCGCCACACCTAAATCAGATATTGTTCAGAGTATAGGTCGTATCATGCGCGAAACGGTGGGTAAAAAGAACAATCCGCGCATATACGATATAGTAGATCAATGGTCGGTGTTTTTTGCGATGTACAATAAACGACTCAAGATTTATAAACAGGGTGGATTTAAAATCCCAAACCAGAAAGAAGAAAAAACGAATAATTTATCCTCGGGAAAATGTCTCGTACAACTATAAGAATGGGACGTTGTTCAGTCGGACGTGCCACACAAAAATACACCGGAAGTGGTGGTGGTGGTGCGGATTTAAGTTCCATTCTCACCGCGCATGGCGACATGATATATGCGAATGTAAGTGCTGAAGCCGCGAACGTATCCATAGGACAAACAACGGGGCATGTTCTTACTATAGTATCCCCGGGTGAAGTTGGATGGCAGGGTGTATCGGGAGCTTCGGGGCAAGTTGGTACTCTGCAACAGGTTACGACTAACGCTCCTACGACCACTGTCACGACACAATTTTTAAATACCGTAACATCTTTAACAGCGAGTGGAAATGTACTGGTGACCGGTAATGTAACTGCTGATACATTTTATGGCTCCGGTGTAAATCTTACGGGTATCGCACTTGCCACGGATTTAACGTCCATAATAAATAATCTGAGCGATAATTCATCTAGAATTTCTAATATAGAAACATCCACTATAGGTGATATCATATACGCGAATGCTACGGATACTTTAACCAAATTGAACATAGGTCAATCCGGATACGTTTTACAAAGTAATGGTGTTGGACCGGAATGGGTAGATATGACAAGTACGAGTGGATTACCCACACCGTATACACAGGGAGATATTTTGTACGCAAATACAGTGAGTTGTGGATGTACACTAGAAAAACTCCCCATAGGTTCCTCGGGGCAAGTTTTAAAAAGTGATGGATCTAAACCTGTATGGGGAACCGATCTTACTGGAAGTGGAAGTTCAACTGGGGTGTGGACGGAAACAGGTGTCAATAATGTAATACACTACAGTGCAGGAAATGTGGGTATTAATACGAGTACACCGACAACCGACTTACAAATTGGTTCAAATGTTAACATCAGTGATACAAATGATACTAAGCTCGTCGTAACTGGAAATGCAAATATAACCAGAAATTTAACGGTTACAGATGAAATTAAAACCTTCAGTCTTACGACTACACAATTACTCGTTAAAACAGTAGAAGTTACCGCGGTACGACAGAGTCAAAATCTCACTATTTAATTCTACATATATTTAAATGAGCAGTACCATTTTACCTGGTGGGCCGTTCTATTACCACTTTGAAGGTAAACGAGACAGGCCAATTATAGAATTTGATCAATATGGATATTTTTACAATCCAGGTAATTGGTCAAATACTGAACATGAGAACAGACAACGAGTAGGTCCAAAAGATGATGTTCCTATAGTATGCGATTTCGATGATAGTACAATCGCCATAGGTAGACCTGATAGATTAAACGAGGTACGGGTTTACGAATACGTTAAATTATCGAATACGTGGTCAAGTCCTACCGTTTTATCTAATCCAGGAACAACTTCATCAGAATTTGGTTATGCTTTAAGTATGAATTGGGACGGTGATAGATTGGCCGTGGGATCGCCAGGCGATAACAAAGTTTATGTGTATGATAAAGATACGTCTACGGGCTCCTGGTCTTATTACAGTAATGTAATAACGGGTAGTACAACACCCGGCGTAGAATTTGGAAGTTCTGTGAGTATAGCGCAGGAATCTGGTGATACTATATGTATAGGTGCCCCAGGTTCTGCAACTGGTGGTACATCAGTTTTTGTATACGAATACGATTCTATAAATTGTGTATGGTCACAAACGTTCTCCAATACATCGGTCGATGTAGATGTATTAGTTCCATATGACGCAACTCAAAATATCACGATGAATAATAATCTATCTCGATACGGTCACTCAGTATCCATGTCACTTAACGGTGAACATTTTGCGGTCGGTGCACCGGGGTCACAAGAAATAACATACATTGACCAAACAACTGCACAGACACAAGGTACAACTACGACTACGACTACGACCACCATACCAGACACTTTTAGTAGTCCTCAAAGTGGTCGAGACATTGCCGCATCACAATCGTGGATGAGATGGTTTGGATTTTCTATGAGTATATCCGGAGACGGAAATCGTATAGTGGGTGGCGCCCCCTATACTGCGTTATCATCGGGTGGGGGTGGACAAAGGGGAATGGTCGAAGTATATGATTGGAATGGATCCTCGTGGTCCATAAAAGGATCAACTATTTTTGGTACTACAAATGATCAATTTGGATTTTCTGTGGCTTTATCTAGAGACGGTACGAGGTGGATTGCTGGTGGTCGATACATAACTGATCCTAATCAGAGTGGATTTAGAACCGGTGGCGCGCGGGTATACGCATGGATTTCTAATGCATGGGCGCAGGTAGGTCAAACACTTTACGGTGAGAATATAGATGATAGATTCGGTGAGAATGTAGCGATATCCGCGGACGGTACGCGTATTGCGATTGGTGCTCCCTATAACGACGGCACCGGCTCTGAAGCCGGTCACGTGCAAATCTATAAATCCGTCAACACTGATCCATTATCGTATCAACAAATTTCAAAGTTGACCGCGAGCGACGGCGCTGCGTATGACTACTTCGGCTACGGCGTGTCGATCGACGGCAACACGATGGTGGCCGGGGCGCCCCTCACGGAAACGGGCAGCCTAAATTCAGTCGGGTCCGCATACGTGTTCATACGAGGTATGTCCAGCTGGACGCAGGTTGCCAAACTGACCGCGGACGACGGCGCTGCGGATGACCGGTTCGGCTGGAACGTGTCGATCTCTGGTGACACGGTGGTGATCGGGGCGTATCAGGACGACGACAATGGAACCGACAGCGGGTCGGCTTACGTGTTCACGCGCAACACGGCCGGCGACCTCACCTCCGGGTGGACGCAGCGCGCCAAACTGACCGCGAGCGACGGCGCTGCGGATGACCGGTTCGGCTGGAGCGTGTCTATCGACGGTGACACGGTGGTGATCGGGGCGTTTACTGGCGACGGCACTGGGACCGCATACGTGTTCACCCGCGACACTGCTGGCTCTCTCACCTCCGGGTGGACGCAGCGCGCCAAACTGACCGCGAGCGACGCCGCTGCGGATGACCAATTCGGCAGGAGCGTATCGATCGACGGCGACACGGTGGTGATCGGGGCGTATCTGGATGACGAGTCCGGGGGATCCAACAGCGGGTCCGCGTACGTCTTCACGCGCGACACGGCTGGCTCTCTCACCTCCGGGTGGACGCAGCGCGCCAAACTGACCGCGAGCGACGGCGGTACGAGTGACTACTTCGGCTACAGCGTGTCGATCTCTGGTGACGCGATTGCGGTCGGGGCGCCGAGGTGGGATCACCTCTCGACCGTCAACAGTGGAAAAGTGTACATATACACACGCGACACAGCAGGCTCTCTCACCTCCGGTTGGTCAGAGCTTCAAACGTGTCGCCCGAATGCGTATTTAACCGGCGGTCCAGATTATCAGTCCAGCTACGACTACTTCGGTGACAGTGTGTCTATCAACGGCGACACGTTGGTGATCGGGGCGTATGGGGACGACGACGTAGCATCCACCGCTGGGGCTGCGTACATATGGACATACGGCGCGCCCGGACCGAATCAACCTCAAGGCGACGATTGGTACTATCGCGCCAAACTGACCGCGAGCGACGGCGCTGCGCAAGACCAGTTCGGCTGGAGCGTGTCGATCTCTGGTGACGCGATTGCGGTCGGGGCGCGTCTGGATGACGAGTCCGGGGGAACCAACAGCGGGTCCGCGTACGTGTTCAATGTCGCAAAAACTTGGGTTCAGGTAGGTAACGATATTGACGGCGAAGCTGCGTATGACTATTCTGGTGGTAACGGTTGGACTGGACGTCAGTTATGTATGTCGGACAATGGTCGGCGCGTGGCGATCGGCGCTCACAGAAACGATAGCCTCGACTCCGGTCATGTCCGCGTGTATGAAGAAAGTAATAACTCATGGTCACAGCTAGGTGGTGATATAGACGGTGTAGCTACCAGCGACTATTTCGGTTCAGATGTGGCTATGGACGCGAACGGTGTACGTATAGCGGTCGGTGCCACGCACGCAGATTACAACGGGATTTTCAGTGCAGGTCAAGTACGTGTTTATCAGTACAACGCCGCTAAAACAGTGGCGAACGCAAATGGACCTATTGGTTGGGATAAGATAGGCCAAGACATTAATGGTACCAATTCCAAACAATTGAGTACGGTAGCTTTATCCTCTGACGGAACGCGGTTAGCGGTAGGGCACGCGGACGGTGGTAGTAGCCACAATCCCGCCTATTTATATGACTGGAATACGAGTACAAACTCATGGGACCTGTTTCAACAAGCGACTCCTGGATACTCTTCTACCATTAATGACTGGGGGGCGAGTCTCGCCTTATCCTCTGACGGGAATCGCTTTGCGGTGGGTGCACCTCCGTATTACACAGGTGAAATCGGTGTGTTTGATAATATAGGCGCTACTACCACCACCACCACTACCACCACTCCTCCGTCATTTGTGGGAACAAACGTGCTGCTGTCCGCGACTCCCAACAGTTGGGAAAATACTATACCCAGTGGATTATACTATCTCTTTAGAGAGTTTAATTATTTACCATCCGGTGGTAATTATGCGGGTAGTATGACAAATAATACAACATACGATCCAAACGGTCTTCCCGGGTTTGCGCGTGTATTTACACGTGGAACACATTCTACGTGGCAAGGATACGGTGTGCAATTGGGACAAGTAATGCGTGGAAACGAAGTTTGGACTCTTACTGAACAAACCTCGACGACACGAAACCAAAGTTGGGGTTGGTCTCGGTGTGGGTGGAAAGTAGCCCTATGTAAATCTGATGCGACCAGTTCATATACTGATTCGTTACGATTGGTTGTATCTTCACCCGGTCAACCGGGAGTTAATAAAACTCTCAGCGGATCTACACAAAGTGGTGCCGTCGATACATATTCATACGACACTCTATCAGGATCGTGGGTCAAACAATCAACATTATACGGTGATCAGCAGCGAGATGAATACGGTCACAGTATTTCTTTAGATTATACGGGGAATCGTTTAGCTATATCAACCAAAGGTCAATTGTTGAGTACTCATTATTTAACACCCGGATATCGTATAGATACAAGTAAAGTTACTGTATTGGAATGGAACAACGATAAATGGTGGGAAGCTACACCTACTATTTATTTAAACGGGAGTTCATTTCCGAATAGCGGGGCATATTTATCGCGAAACGCTTTTGATAGTGTAAACGTCACACTAACTAATGGTAAACACGTTTTTATTACGTCGCCGTTGTATGGAAATGTATTCACACAACACGTGACGTTAACACAGAATTTTATAGGAAATAGTTTATTCGAAGGATACGTCGCGGCGAATAAATACTACGTGGGCGCGAACGAAGCGGATGGTAATTCTACAAACACGAAAGGAAGTAAAGTCATAGAATTTGGTGGATTTTATGGTGATGCTGTATACGAACTCACATCTATTGAAAATAGGGTATATGATTCATACGATAACACCGAAAGTTCCGTGTTTCTTGGACGAACTGAAATGTTATTAAGTAAACTCTCACAACAACAGGGTATAGATGCGATTCGAGCTGTAACTCAAGAATTTTTGGTGGGAACGGCTCCCACTACCATAGGAGGGTCTGTGATCAGAAGAAAAGAATTAGGAACTCCTGGTATTACATATAGCCAGTCAACAACGGATACCGATGCGCCAACTACGTCGTGGACCAATTTAAGTGATTGGTACGAAAATTTTGAATACGATAAATACGACCGAGATACGTCGAGTTTTGGTGTAGATTCAAGAGGAAACGTTGTCATAAATCCAAGCTATAGACGTCCGTCTATTGTATGGCGCGGTTACCAAGAATATTACCCTGATTACGATTGGCCTTATGCACTCAGCGACGCGCCCGATTTTTCCGACTTTGGTGACCTTATGTCCGGTCAAATAGGACCCGATCCAGGAGTAGATCCAGGTACATTTTACGGAAATGCAAAGTTAGATGTTCGTGGAGATGCTTTAATACGATCTCGTTTAGTTATTGGTGATGATAAATCAAATTTAATGAACGGGTGGGGCCGCGAACCCGCTGGATTACACATAAACACGACCAACGGCGATAATATAGATTTTTCATCCGTTCCATTTAAATTTTATTTGGAAGATTTCTATACATCGAGAGGCGATTCACAAACAAAATTACGAACTGATTATGGTACAATACATGGTCGATTGCTTTTATATTACGATTCTGGTGCATTTGCTGTAGGGGATCAGTATTACGGTCACTCATCCACGGACCAGTCTGCATACAACGCTCGAACAGGGTATATGGAGTGTATACTCGCACAGGGAAGTAATAATAGTGGGCAGAAAACAGGTATATCTTTCTGGTTAAGGGTAACGGGGAACGCGCGGAACTCGTACTCGAGTAATAGTCAGGGTATATATAGAATTAATACGAGTGGGAATGGAACAAATGGTCAATGGATAAGTGGTACCGCCGGTATCGTATGGGCTACAGAACGGGTTTTATGTACTTGGGGCGAGAATTCCGTGGGTGCGGCGAGATACGGTGGTACCGCATCAAATCGTCCTGGATTTTGGATATGGATAGATTGGAGAGATTATATGTATTCAGTAACCAACAATTCCCCTAGAGGGTTTGCATTCGCACCGCATAAACGTGATGGAACCTATGGAAACTATAATGATTGGGAAATAGATGATAATTGGCATCATATCGTTTTTGAATTCCCGGGTGGTAATTCATCGATTTCTTCAACCCAATGCGATGCAAACAACACGGCCATGTACTGGGATGGAAGTGGTCCTCACGCGTTAGATACCACAACTTTGACTGGCACTGATAAAAATATATATTGGAATCATGGAACTAGAGTAAGACTTTTTGCCGAACACTTTTCATTGGTCACGTCGTACCTGGCTAATTTTAGAATATACATTTCATGGGGCGTTCAGACCCAGGCACCTAATGCATTAGAATTATATCGAGAGGGGTCACCAAGTACGAGACTCACGTGCTACGGAATCGGAGAGGTAACTGATGGTATGAAGGTTGGGTCCGCGGGCGTTTTACTCAAGACTGGTGATCTTGATCCGGTTACGGGTGAATATCAATGGTTTAGAACACTTTCTGTGGGTGGTGGAGGAAATACGCGGTTAGCCAGTGGGTACGGTCGAAAGATCTCCTTCCAAGTTTATGACGCGGCGGGGGTCGGGTTGCAAGCTATGTCAATCTTCGATGACGGTAAGATTGCAGTTGGATATAGCTCCGTCGCAACCGCTAACAAGATCGCCGTCAATGGAAGGATATTCTGTACGTCTATCGACTCGTCCTCCGACGATAGAATTAAGTATAACGAATCTGATATCACAGACCCTCTCGCGTTAATTAATCAACTCAAACCACAAAGATATGAAAAAATTACCGAGACACCCGAAAAGATAGGTACATGGATGCCTACCGACGAAGAATGGGAAAACGTAAAAGATAAACATAAATATTCATTAGAATTTGGTTTTATCGCCCAAGATGTTCGTAAAATACCAGAACTCGCATTTCTCGTAAGCGGTGAAGAAACAAAAATAGTAGAAACCGATATCTCATCCGATGAATATGATCAATTAGATTCGATCGATCAAGATAAATGTGTACCATTTTATATACATGACGAACCTAATAACGATGAACAAGATGAAACCAGAATTAATTCCGAAGTATACGCAAATTTAAACCCCAAAGTTCAGAAAAAATACACTTTAAAATACACGACGCCGGTAGAAACACAAACTACATTATCACTCGATTACACCGGATTGTCCGTACTCACCACGGCGGGTCTTCAAAAAGTGGATGCTCAATTACAAACCACAAAAACCGACCTTCAAACTACAAAAGAAGATGTGCGTATTATAAAAGAGGAATTACAAACCAAGGCTATCAATACAGAATTTCAAATAGAAAAGGATAAGATCGCTGCACTGGAAACCGATCTCGAGCGTGAAAAATTAAAAACAACAAATTTACAAGAACGAATATTAGTCATGGAACAAGCGTACCATGCTTTATTGGAACGCGTTTCGGATTTGGAAAATCAATCGTAACATGTGAAGATAATTCATGTGGTACGGTTGTGATACTTACCTTTTAATCGCATCCATCGCAGCGAGTGCGATGACTCCCACGATGAAAAACATGACTACAAAATTACACTCTGTGTTTTCATCGCTGACAGTCGGCTCAATTTTTTTATATTTTACCCGCTCTGGTTCCTTCTGACGGTCCCGCTGGATAGGTAGCGGATCGTCGAAGTCAATCGGACTGTATCCTATCATTTATATAGGTTTACAAATTAATTTCAACTTTCTTCTTACGACCCTTCCTACCCTTGGCCGCGGGCATCTTAACTTCCTTGACTTCATCATCGCCATTATCCTCATCATCCTGTATAGAAACTATATCGGAAATGTCGTCATCTTCGTCTATAGATGTCTGGGGCTGAAGAGATGTTGTACTCATAGGTGGTGCGGGAGGCATCATGATATTCCCCATGAGACTCGAGATATCGAGCCCGGGCCCCTGCATCTCACGGCGCTCCCCTGGAGCCGCGGCGGGAGAAGAGGCTGCGTCAGATTTAGACACGGTATTTTGAACCGCGCTCATCATATTTTGCATAAGACCTGGATTCTGTTTCATCACATCATTCATATTTGGCATGACCTGTTTGAACATAGAATTGGTAAGATGGAACATCATAGCAGAGCCACCGAGCATCATTATGAGTTTAACCTCTGGCGCGACGTGCATCTTAGTTCGGTATTTTACGTATAACTCTTCGAACACCTCATCATAGTCATCGACATTCTCCATCACATTTTCAGACCAACCCTCGAGTTGAATTTCGAACGGATTATACCGCTTGTTCATAAACTCTAAACCAGTCACACATGCTATGAGCATTCTCCTAGAAAATTTAACAGACTTATCTACGTCTATACTGTAGGTTATCCGTTTCACCTCTGTACGTAACTCATCTACGGGGGAATACACATTTAGTCTCTTGTTCACTGCGAACCCCTTCTTTTCTAATCGCCCAAGCTTGTTCACGAGATCCGCCTTCTCTTCGTCCACTGTTTTGTACCCAGGAGAAGGTTGCTCCTCTACTTCACCGGGACCATAGTCAAAACCACCACCCATCTGAGGCGTTTCATCTTCGTATTCACCGTAATCTATGGGTGGTTCATTCTGAGGGGGTGGGGGTGCATTCGTCTTCGTGGGGTTCGCGAACGAATCTATATCCTCTTGAAAAGCTACCCGTTTTGTGGGCTGTGGTTCAGGAGATAATCTGGAACGATTCATCATCTGAGGTCTCGGTGGTTTTGCGAAATCCAAGCTGATCTCATCTAAGATGGCTTGCTCCTTGTCGTCTAATTTCATGACGTTGCCGTCATTACGCTCGATAACAATTTCACCGTCCATTAGTATCTATATTGAAACTAATCTTTTCTCTTTAACGCACTTTAATAAAAATGTCAGTACATAGTAAATGAAACTCAACCTAGTTGACCGCCAAATCCTGAAGTATATTCTCATCGTGACCGTCGTCGCCGCGGTCGTGATGCTTTTCGCGTCTCCTGCTAAGAGCATGTATCAGCCCAAATCTGTGAAGATCGAAACTGTGAGTCAAGGTTCCATGTTTGACTTACCCAAAACTACAGATTGCCTGAACACCAGTCCTTATTCTGGTAGCACCGGTGGTGTTTGTGACAGTCAGAAACTTGTCAAGGATCAGTCTAGCTACAAACTCGTAGAGTAAAAAAATAATTTATCATTTATAATTTTTTAAAAAAATTTCTAGTTAAAAAATATTTTAAATTTTTAAGTAGAAAAAGTTCTACGTGTATATTAAATGGCTCTTATCACAGCGCCACAATTTGATATGCCTTCGAACGAATATGAGTTTCATACCGTGATTATTGATACTTTCGATCATACTAACAAAATCGATTTTACATCTTTTTTACCAACTCCTCTCGAAAATGTTGTTCAAGCTCAGTTAATGGCGGCTACCATAACTTCAACAGGTGGGACTACACAAACAGCTTTTCATATAGGTATCGAAGAACTTAGGAGTTATTTCTCTCAACGTGGCAAAGAAGATTTAGGGGATTCGACTGATAATCATTTAAACGGTGTGTTCGGTACGATTATCGGTCAACATACCGCTCTTACCGTCGGTGGGACAACTCGGCTCGTATTGTTTAAAAACGATTATCCCATCATACAATCGTATCATAATCCCATCCGTAAACTTGACCGGTTAACGTTTAACATCGATAAACAAGATGGTACAGCGGCGACAATGGTCGACGGTATGTTCATATTTAGGTTTACGTGTAAGAAAAAAAACCTCGCATAAAATTCAGGGCGTTACATACTTGTAATTTAAAAATACTTTTATAATAGTAAGTATGTCTTCTGGAATAGTACAACTTATAGCTATTGGTGCGCAAGATGAGCACATAATAGGGGAGCCTGAGATCTCATTTTTCACTTCCACATTCAAAAGGCATTCTAACTTTTCACAGTCCGTCGAAAAGCAGACGATTCAAGGAGCTGTGAAAGGTAATTCCATGTCATCTATCAAATTCGAAAGAAACGGTGATCTTCTGGGATACACCTATTTCACTATAGATGATAACGCACAAGCTATCGATCTCCAAGATTGGGGAGATGTGATAGATAAGGTGGAACTTTTAGTGGCCGGACAGGTTATTGATGTTCAAGATTACGATTTTAGCGAGAATATAGCTGTGGATATGTACGCACAAAATGTATCCAAAAGTTCTAACGGTGTGCACCCCGGTGCATCTGCGCGCTCATACTTTTACCCTCTCCGCTTTTTCTTTTGTGAGGGTCCTCAATCCGCCATTCCTCTCGTGGCGTTGCCCTACAGTACTGTGGAATTACGTATTTATTGGGGTCCAAACGCTGGAAATTATAACGTGGATGCGTACGCTAATTATTATTACTTGGACACGGAAGAGCGTGGTATTATGGCTTCTCGCGCTCACGATATTCTCATAACACAAGTGCAAAAGAGTGTTCCGTCCGGTGAACTTGTTCAAGAGTTGACCTTTAATCATCCGGTCAAGTACATAGCGTGCGCCAATACTAATATGGAAAGTACACTAACGTCCGTGGATAATAAATTAAAAATAAGTATTAACGGAACCGATTTAAGTTCGTTTAAATGGGCGAAACCGCATTTCGTGGATGTTCAACATTATTACCACACAAACTTCGTCACATCTCCAGATTGTTTCTTACATTCGTTTTGCTTAAACACAAGTTCCTTACAACCTTCTGGATCGCTTAATTTTTCGCGTGTCGAGTCGGTAAAGATTCATAGCGAATCTAGAGAAATCATAGACCCGATTTATGCAGTAAATTATAACATACTCAGAGTGAATAATGGGTGCGCGGGTCTCATGTACGCAAATTAAAATCAGTAGTAATATTAAATGCCGAAGAACTTGAGTACCGTTGGTGCTGCCACTGAGCTTCGCTTCGGTAAGAATTGTAGAGAAGATCAGCACGATAACTCTGTCGTCATCAACGCGAGTAATGATAAAATCGACGCAACGAAAGCTGGTGGTTTTTACCTCACACCTTTAGAATTATCGACCGATTTCGCGAGTGATGGTACAGATGCGACGACTAATACGTTCGTGGCGTATAATCAAAGTACCAAACAATTATTCAGAACACAAGTTCCCATGAGTATCACGGGTATTTCAAATGCGGGTAGTGGTGCGCAAGGTGATTTAAACGTAAACGGTAATCTCTATGTGACCGGTAATGTCACGTCCATAGGAACTGTCGCTAATATTCATGTTACCAACTCTCAATTTAAGGATGGTCTCATTGAAATTGGTACGAATAACACGAATCTCGCAACATTTGATTTAGGACATATATACAATAGACCCGTAGGAAGCTCAAACGTTGCCGTGTGTTACGATGCTTCCGATAGGGAACTCATCATCGCGTACACGGATAGTAGTCCTATGGATAATACAAACCAAGTGAATCCCAAAACTAACGAAACGATGAACGTCCACGTATACGGTAAACTCTACACGGAATCTAATGTGGGTGTGGCGAATACCACCCCTGTACACACTCTTTCCGTGGGCGAAAAGTGTTTTATTGATAACGGAAATCATCCTAATGTTTTAGATGTTCGTGGTAATACGACGATTGAAGGTGCCATCATCACGAACACGGGTGGTGTCACTAAAAAGACATACAGTGATAAAAATACGATCGCGAGTGGTACGACTGCTTCGGGTGCAGCACTCACACTTACATTTACGAACCACCCGTTCTATGCAAAAATTGTAGCACAACTTATAGATAATGCCGATAACGAAGTGAGTACCATGCTCATAGATTTAGCGGGTGGCGAACGTGGTGGAGACGGCACTCCCCATGATATAGCGCTCGGACCTATTTCCATCTTTGGTAACGCCAGTACGAATCCGTGGAGTTCTACAGTCGCAGTGACACAGACTACTGTGGTACTTACCCCGAGTACCGATTTTACTGTTGCCGCAAATTCTGGTGAAGGAAGTTATTCCATATTCATCGAATACATTTCACCCGATACCGCAGGCGCGATCACGAGTATTAATAGCACCAACTTTGGATATTAAATATATTCGTAAATTATAGATGTCGGAGACAAACCTTCAGTTATTTCCAGGCGTTTTCAGAAGTACCGTAGGGGGTGAAAACCCTGGTTTCTTCTTACATTCAGACGGGCGTGTAGGTATAGGTAATAAAGCACCCACCGCTAGACCTTTATGGTCGTCGGATGATGCTGATAGGAATAAGTTAAATGTTACGGGACATACTCATATAGATGGAAATCTTAACGTCACCGGACATTTGTACGGAGACGGATCAACTCTAAGTGGAGTCGCAGCTGTTATAGGCGGTTATTGGGATCTTGATCAATCGAATAACAATATTAATTATTCGGCTGGTAATGTCGGAATAGGTGGAGCTGCGAATACGAATAAACTTAAGGTTCATGGAACCGTTGAAGCGTCGTCGTTCAGTGGTATCCTAGCGACGGACGTCCCAACTCTCGACACTTCCAAGATCAGTGGTCTAGGATCCTTTGCGACGTTGAGTAGTTATCCGACAGTAACCCAAACTGATTTTAGGTGGACGATGGGTGGTACAGGAATTACATCTCACGCAAATTACGGTGGCCATGGCGATTGGTATATTCGATCAAATCATGGCTCTGGTAAAGTTATCTTACAAGATACCGGGGGGAAGGTGGGAGTTGGTACATCAAATCCCATCGCGAAACTCCATGTTAACGGGTCGGCGGGTTTCACGATAAATACCGGATGGTTGACGTATTTTGGCCCATACGGAGGCAATTTGTCTCATAATTCAAATAGCTCCTGGGGGGGCGGTGGAAGTATATACGCAACTTCGCATATCTGCACGCAAGGTTACCATGTCAGCGGTTCAGGAAGTATAACCGCATCAGACTCGCGAATCAAGAAAGAGATAGTAGATGTTGAAGATGTGGCAGCTTTAGAAATTTTGAGACTCCTCAAACCTAAAAAATACAAATATGTTGATGAGGTTAAGCGTGGGACTGAACCCGTGTGGGGTTTCATCGCCCAAGAGGTGCGTGATACTCTGCCTCACGCCACACACCTAATAACGGAATGTATTCCAAATATATACCAGGTGGCTAATGTATCTGCTTCTAATGTGATTACATTAACTAACTTTGATACCTCCACCCTTGATAGTAATGCGGTCTTGAAAGTATTTGATAAGGATGATAAGGAACATTTAGTCACTATCACTGATATTGTGGACGAACATAGTATCCGTGTAGATGAAGACCTTTCAGAATGGACGGGTTCTATTGACGAGACTGGTAATGTGGTGGCCGGTAATCGGCTTTTCGTGTATGGACAGCAAGTAGATGATTTCGTGTTCCTTAAAAAGGATTCCATCTATACGGTTGCCACAGCGGCACTTCAAGAAGTAGATCGTCAACTCCAAACCGAAAAGGAAAAGGTAGCAAGTTTAGAAGAGCGTCTAGCTGTATTAGAAGCCATCGTACTTAACCAATAATCATTACCTCACATAAAATGCACTACATTTTATCTAAGCTAATATAAATGGTACAGACGACGAGCCATATATTTTCAGGGAAGGTCGATATCGAGAGTAACCTCTTGGTGGGCTCTTCCCATTTGTTCGTCGATACCACTAATAACCGTGTAGGTATCACAACGGCTGACCCCGATGCGAGTCTACACGTAAACGGAAACGCGTACGTGGAATCAAACGTGGGTGTCGGTTCTAATATTGAACTCGATGGAGATACGGGTATAATCACAGCTACAGAGTTTCGAGGTGATGGAAGTAATTTAGCTGGTGTACTCACATCCCTTCAAAATGCTACGGAACAAGGTTCTACATCTGATGCAACGATCCAATTAACAAACCCCGATACATCACTCGTCGCTTCAGGAAATGTCGTCATCTCCGGAAATGTCACATCATCGACGTTCATAGGTGATGGTAGTCAACTCACGGGTGTAGCCACGAATCTTCAAGCGATCACAGATAATGGTAATGTGACGTCTAATACTGTTCAATTCACTAATACTGGAACTTCACTCACGGCGAGTGGTACTATTAAAGCCGCCGCAGTGCAGGTAAATGGTTTGGATGTAGCCTTGGATGATGATATGACGTCTAACGCTGGTCGTATCAGTATTCTTGAAACGGATCTAACTTCGAATGTTACACGCGTGACTAATTTAGAGGCTGCAAATGTGGTTCAAGAGACCCTTATTACCAATCTTCGAACAGATCTGGATTCGAATGCAGTGCGCGTTTCCAGTCTCGAAACAGATAGAACGTCAAATACCTTACGCATTTCCTTGCTCG